>Ga0172381_10003410_pt1 | contig 16874 bp, 15 predicted proteins | sample Leawel6488metaG_FD_119754 | JGI IMG/M metagenome (GOLD analysis project Ga0172381, IMG submission 119754) | Leachate microbial communities from a municipal landfill in Southern Ontario, Canada - Leachate well 64-88 metaG | ecosystem: Engineered > Solid waste > Landfill > Unclassified | place... | reverse complement strand
TTATCACTTCTATTCCTACATGCTGAGATAAAACCTCAGCATAAACGGCTAAAAGAAGTACAACGGTTACTGCAAAATTGCGGCGCTCGCGGAAATACCACAAGCAGGCGACGACTCCAAAGACGGTCCAGCAAGACCACCAATGAAACATTGCAAACACTTCACTGGTAAGGAGGGCAAAACACAAAGATTCTAGTAACAACATTTTGTTTAGTCTTGCCATCAAAGGCACTCGCACAGCATCGCTTTTAACTTGATCGCGCCTTTCGCTGCTTCTCAAATTAAAAAACCATACTGCTCCGACTACTGGCACCAACAGCAACGTGTTCATCTTTGTTGAGACGGCCACTCCAATTGCTAATCCCAACACAATCCAGGTCAGTATTTTGCGGGATTCTATGCACCATGTAGCAACTATCATAGCTATCAATGCAAAGAATACTGCAGGCATATCAAGCCATACGCGAGAGCTGCATTCGGCAACCAAAGGAGAGGCTGCAAACAAAAGTCCGGACATCAGCCCAATTAAAGCTGAGCCAAACAATCTCCACGCCAAAACACACACCAACGTACATGCAATTGCCCCAATAACTCGAACTGATCTCCGGCAAATAACCAAAGATTCTATTGGCGGCTGGGTTTTGTATATGCTCCAATTATAATTCTCGGAGCGATGACTCGGCAAATCCTTGATACCATTAAGGTACATTGTACCTCCAAACAAAAACTTTGCCACATTTGGATTTAAAGTGCCAAACGGCCCAAAGTCTTTATTCATCCATGTCGCTCGAGAATAATCTCGCATAACAAAAAACTCTTTGAACGTTTGCAACCCAACATCCATCCACGCTCCTTCATCGGGGTGATAGAATCCGGCGTAAATCGTGTCGTCTCCATAAATCTTGAAACGCACCTCAGGCGCCATCGAATACAACATTTTTTCGGCTCTTGAGGCCGAAAAATAAAACCCAAACAGGCCCACGCACGCCGCAGCTACTGCAAAAACAACCATTCCCGATTTCTTTTCGTTTTTCATGGCTTATCCTTTCCCAAAAAATTCTCAAAGAACGTACCATTTACATTTTAATAATACCACGATAATTTAATATAGTCAATGAGAATCTGCGACAATAAAAAATCGCTTGTTTAAAGCGATGTTTTATTACCCTAGTTAAAGATTTTCCAGATAAATTTTAGGTGGGTGCCCTCATATTATGACCACGGTCATAATAAATTTGAGCTCCCGAATTAAAATAGTTTGTACTAGAAATCTTTACATTAGGGCTACTTTAATTTTACTCTGTTCAATTTTCCAGTCAAGTGTGTGCAGAACAATATTATCTTGTACATACTCCCATAATACCAATCACGCGAGAGCTAGGAAGAACCAAGTGTAAACCTGCGCAACATTTTGGGGCTCTTGGAATAAGAGGAACTGTTCCACCTTCTCTAACGCAAGCTGTTGTAACTTTACAATCTTGCGGACAATTGTAGGTTGTTTCTGTTGCAGAATTACAAACTCCGTTTCCGCACTTTGCTGTACAAATTCCGCTAATGCCAACCATAGATGCAGACATAGGTTTTATTAAAGACAAACCTGTGCAACATTTTGGAGCTCTCAGAATAAGAGGAATTGTTCTACCCTCCCCTACGCAAGCAGCGCTTGCTGTTCCAACAAAGGAAAAAATAACAATTAAAACTAGACTTAACACTAAAAACAATTTTGTTGTTTTCATAAGCTGTAAATTATTAATTATTTACTATATATTTAATTATACACCTAATCAACAATATTGTCAATAGCTGGCTATATTCCGAGCTCTTTTACTAATTGTTTTATAAGAGAAACAACAACTGGCGGTGGCATTAGACTATTAGAAGCAACGCCCTCGTCATCTAAAACCTCCCAAGGTTTTTCCATTGTTTCTACCTTACCGTCTTTGTATTCGTAGCTAAATTCCGGAGTAATTTCGTAGTCGTCTGCAATTTCTTTTGTTTTTGCAACCGGAATTGTGTTTCTTAGCAAAACTTTTGGAATTCCCTGCAAACCATAAGCTTCTTTTGTTAGCATTTCGTCTTTATCCAGCCTTTCTCTGATTGGCTCAATTCCTTTGTCGTCGCCCTCTTTCATAACCATTCTTGCGCCCTTGCAATCAGAATTGTCGCAAATTAAATGAAACTTTCCGGCTTGCCCTGAGCCCGCCGAAGGGTCGTATTCAACATTCTTTGTAGGCAAAAGTTTCAAACTTCTTGAAGTGTTGCACAGCGGGCAAATAACTCTTGATTTTACTCTTTCGTCAATCACCGTTGTTGGCACATCAATCAAAACAAAAATATCAGCGTCTTCTCTGTATCCAATCAAATCTCTAAAAAACAAAGCATAAGAAATTTGATCCAAATCCCTTGGAAATCCATCAATAAAAATTGTTTTTTTGCCAAGTTTTGCAATTTCTCTTTTCGCCAAAGCCAAAATTAATTCGGTTGGCAGCAAAACCTTTGTTGATCTTGTTTCAAAAGCTTCCATTATTTTTTCCAGCGGCAAAAACCCTCTGTAATTTTGTTTCAAAAATTCAACAAGCTCTTTTTTCTTCTCTTCATCTTTCATTGTTTCATCAAAAGATCTTATCATATCCCCAATAGAAAAATGCGCGATTTTGTCTTTGTCAACAATCTCAGCAAACATTTTGGCATAAGTCCCCTTCCCCGAAGATTTTTTGCCCATCAAATAAGCAACAAAAGTATTATCTTTAAGATACTCTCTAAGTTTCGCAATTTCCGCCCCAGCCTTATACTCAAAATACTCCTGACGACTCTTAACGTCAGTTAAGTCAAATTTTTTGCTTGTGCCCCGAGGGGTATAAACATCGCTTTTAGTTTTAAAAAGCGGAAAATCTAAATCTTTCATTTTGTTTGTTTTTAATTACTCTATTTTTATATTATTTTTTGATTTTATGCAACTTCGTTATTGTAACAACTCTCGCAATAAACAATTTCTGGTCGCTCTGGCGTGTATGGAGTTTCGAACTCATTTAAACATCCTTCGTGCATGCATTTCCTGTGCCAAAGTTTCATTGGACTTTGATTTTTGACGCGTTTTACGTGCCTGCAATTGTGGCATAATCTTGGAATTGGAATATTGTGAGCTCTATAAAAATCTAATTCTTGTTTTGTTATTTTGAAAGCTGTTGTACACCCACAAGAACATTCACCTTTATGCGCACACCCAATTGATTCTTTCAAAATTTCGTCCGTCACGTCTTTAATATGATCTGGAACATTCTCTGGTTCAAGCGTGATTTTGTAATCTTTTTCTTCTCGATCTTTCCATGTGTAACCTTGAGCAAGTGCGTCTTCTTTACTCAACGGAAAATTATTAAAAGCAATTGATTCATTATAAGAAAATGGAGAAAGTTCTAACGGAAAAAATTCTCCATATTTATAAATTCTGCCTTTTTTATCTATAAAAGGCATCTCGTTCATATGAGTGATAATCTTTGAAACCAGCTCTCCATATTCTTCTTTTGTGTATTGTTTATTAAAAATACAATATTGCTTTTTCTGTAAACCAACGCAACCAAAACAATTTTCGCAACCAGCACATTGCATACAATAAGTGCAGTCGCGAGAACTGCGATATGTTCTGTAAGAAAATTTAATTCGCGAAGAATTTTCTCCAGAACTTGAAGTTTCGTAAATAAGTTCTGAGTTTTCTCCCCATTGCGAAAAATCCATGCAATCCTTGCTTGAAGGAGTTATTAAATATTGGCAATACTTACAATCTTCGCCGCCATTTATGTAATAAGAATTCTGAACGTTTTTTGAGTTGTTGATATATTCGCCAGAAACATCGAAATTATGTTTACCATGAGCAAAACGCACAATACTTTTAGACAAAAATTCTTCTGCTTTTTTAGCAAAATCTTCCAAATTTTTTAGTGAACCAAAATCAAATTCTAAAAACTTTTTTCGATATTCTTCTTTTGAATACGGCTGATTAAATATGTAATAATTTTTATTTCGCAAATTAGTGCAACCTACACAATTCATGCATCCTTGTAAATTTTTACAGAACCAAACATCGGAACATTCTTCACAATCAAAAGAAAAAAATACTTTTTGGCTTTTCATTAATCCAAGCGATTCATAACACTCCTCTGAAGATTCCGCCAAGGTTACGTCTATTGAATTTCTGGTCTTATTTGCCCATGCGCTGTACATCATATCCTCACAAAATGTGAGAACCCAAGTCAAATAACAATTTTTTACGTCTTTTGAGCCGGTACAATACTCGCTATTAACAGCATTCCACATTGTCTGGCTTGGCTGAGGAACTTTAAAAAATAATTCTTTAAGCTGTTCAAAAAATGGTTTTAAAAAATCGTAATCTTGGCCATATTCCATTGGATCCCATTTGTCTGACCACCATATTTCTCTTTCATAAACTTTGACTGGCGAACTATTAGAAAAAATAGAAAAAATATCTTCCCCGCTCCAATCGCTCTTTCTTTTGTATAAAACTCGAAAATCTCTGAACGATAATCTTCTTAACATTCTGCATTCAGGACACCAAGTTGGTGCAGGAACTTTTATTTTTTCGTAGAACGAAAAATCATCTGGTTCAATTACAAACTCTTTCTTGCAATTTTGACAAGCCTGCACTGAGCTTGCCGAATGTGTTTTTGTTTCAGGTTGCATATTTTATATTTTAATTACTCGCTCTTGACATCGTGATTTTTTGGGATTATTATAGAAACATAAGGAGTCGGTATATGTGCGGATAGCCATGGCCGGCTTTTTTAGTTAAACTAATACCTCAAAAATCCCTGGATTATTTTTGAAGATAAATATTTTTGCCATCGGACGAAAATTTTACGTCTCCGTCTCTGTCGGTTCTAAATATCTTTATACCAGAATTCTCTAGTCTTTGCAAAGTTTCTGCGGTTGGGTGGCCGTAGGAATTTTTGCCAACTTCTATTATTGCGGCTGCTGGATTAATATTTTCTAAAAACAAAGCAGAAGTTGAATATTTTGAGCCGTGATGAGCAACTTTCAAAACAGTTGACTGCACAACTTCGTTGGATTTTGTAATTTCTTTTTCGGCTTTTGCGTCTATATCTCCAGAGAACAAAAAGGAATTTTTCCCAAAAACTAAACGGCTAACAACGCAAGAGTCATTGCTTGTGTTCTTAATTTCCTGCCCTTCCAAACTTTTAAATGGATAAATAGTATCAATGAGAATTTTTCCGGCTTTAATTTCTTGGTCAGATTGTGCAATTAGTATTTTTGCTCCCATTTGTTTTTGTTTCTCCAAAACAGAAACCCATTCTTTATACTCAGATGAAGTTTTTTTAATCCCCGACCACAAAATATAATCTGCTTTATATCTCTGCAAAACGTACAAAAGCCCTTGCATATGATCCGATTCCGGATGAGTCAAAACAACCAAGTCCAAAGTTTTATCCCAAAATGGCATACGTTCTGCCAACTTCTGCAAAACAGCAGAGGTCGGGCCTCCGTCAATTAAAATTTGGTGGTTTTCTGAAGTTTGTATAAAAGCCGAATCCCCTTGCCCAACACTCAAAAAATCAACCTCCAAGGGAAAACGACTCTCTAAATCAAAAACCTCTTGCCAAGCAAAAATATTTAAAAAGAATAAAAATCCGGCAATAAATAAGACAAAGTTTTTCTGCATAATTTATTGCCGCAGATAGCGTGGCTAGTATTTTTAAAGTTTATTTAGCAGTTATTACCGCAGAAGCCGAGGCGTATGCTTTAGCTGGAGTCTTCGCTGAATCTGTTATTGTGACCTTAACTGTCTTTGTGCCTGCTGTGGTAAATGGCGTAACACAAGTTGCATCTGTTCCGGTGCAAGCTCCCGACCAAGAATACTTGTATGGAGCCGTTCCTCCTGTTGGGGTGGCTGTAAACGTGACTGGCTTGCCAGTTGTAGTTGCACTTGGCGAAGCTGTAGCTTTTACAGATAAACCTAGAGTTACCGTTGCGTTGGCTATGACTGTTGCGGTGTTTGAATTCGCGTCTGTTACGGTTACTGTAGCTGTTTTTGTGCCTGCTGTAGTGTACGACGACTTAAAGCAAGTCTTGCCTGTGCCCGCGCAATCTCCAGACCACGAATAAGTGTACGGAGCTTTTCCTCCTGTTGGGGTGGCTGTAAAGTATACAGACCTTCCTGTAACAATAGTTGTTGGCAAAACAGAAGTCGTTACTGACAAAGGAGAAGATGATGAAGAGTTCTTGACTGTGGCACTCGCCGATGCTGTGGCTGTTTTTGAGGCCGAGTCTGTAACCTTAACCGTGGCTGTGTAGGTGCCCGCTGATTTGAATGTCTTTGTGCAAATCGCATCTGTTCCTGTGCAAACTCCAGACCACAAATATTTGTAGGATCCGCTTCCGCCGGTTGGCGTGGCGTAGAAGGTTACTGAGCTGTTTGTTGTAGTTGAGCTTGGTGTAACTGCGATTGACACTGCCATTGAAGTTGACGCAATTGTAAAGTAATTATCGGATTCATCTGACATGCCAGAGGTTGATGAAGTTGAAATAATTATTTTTGATTTTGCTAAATTCTTGTTTAAGGAGAGAACTGCCGGTATTGTCCAAGAAAATTTTCCAGAGGCTGCAGGCACACCATTTACAATCCCATTTTTAATTCCGGAAAGCCAATAAGAATTTTCTGATTTTCCATTACTGTCGTAACCATGCCAAGAAAGATAAACTTTATCTACTCCGCTGGACGTCCATGTTATATCGTGAGTTTCTCCAATACTCCAAACCTCTCCTCCGTTTGGCGAAGTAAGCGCAACAGATATTGTACATGTCTGTGTTGTAGCCGGCTTGCCGGTTGAGGCTCCACAGTTGCTTAAATCAGTGCAGGTTCTCGTCTGTTTATCATTTGAACAAGTGCTCCATTCGCTGCAAGACCAATTTGAAACACAAGTGCATTCGGCATTGATATTAGAAATAGAGTCATCACAATCTTCAATTACTTGAGAGCTGCAAGAGCTAGGACATCCTGTACTTGGCTTTTTTCCAAGCCCCCAATTACAATATCCATCGCCATCTTTGTCTTCACACGTGGCTTGCTGAGATATCAACGGTTTTGGAGAAGTTATGGATAATAATGTTCTTCCAATACTAGAAACTCCTGCATATATTCTAAAATACCCAGATTCTCCAAAGCTATCTGCTCCCCAAGAATTCTTGCAAATCCAATATGTTTTACCATTGCTATCAACCCCATAACCGACAATTGGCACTGCGTGACTTCCCAAAGAAAGCGTACTTGTTGGCTGATAAATTCCCGACTTATAATTCCAAAAATCGCTGTAAAGTCTCAAAGATGTAGCAACCGGACCTTGCTGGTAAATTTTTGCCTTTATTATTTCTGGATCTATTGTTGTTGGGTCTGACAAAAAACCAGAGCCAACAGACATATAATCAAAGTTGTTAACTTTCCAATTATTAGACTTCCACGACGAACATTTATTAGAACAGCTATTATCTGTTGCAGTATAAGGGAAACATGATTCGGTGGTTGCTCCGCTTGACATCACATATTTTAAAGCAGTCAAATCGTCTCCTCCTTTGCAATTTCCGCCACCAGAACAGGAAACTAGGTCTTGCTCTGACAAGTCTGAATTTATTGATGGATTATTATAATACGCATTTATTTCCCCTTCCAAAGTTCCAATTACGCCATAGGCCCAGCAGCTTCCACAATTACCTTGATCCTTAACCGAGGTAATGTAGTTTTTGCCGTTTGCATTTCTCCAATCCCAAGCCACAGGAAAAGAAGACCGCTGATTCATAACACATTGCCCATCGTCTGTGCAAATTTTTCCAGCAGGGCAAGTCCCGCACACATACCCGCAACCATTTGAACCGCAAGCTTTTCCAGAACATTTAGGGGTGCAACTTGAAGAAGCTACTTTTGTTGTTGCGCTAGTACCAGAAGCGCTACTAGTGTTTAAAACAATTTTATTACTTTCAGAAACTAAATCGTCAGAAGCAGAGGATGTATCTATTAATTTTAGCCTGTCTTCGTCGGTCATTATTGATTGCAAAGTGTAGCCAGCGGTCCAACCAAGATGTTGTTCTGCTATTTTTTTATTTATTGAATCAATCTCGTTTTTTAGTTTTTCTTCAAATCCTGCCTCAGCCACTCTGGCATATTTTACATTGGGATCTTTTTTGTAGTCCAAAACAGCTTGAGTAACATTTGTTGTGTTTACTGCCAATTCATAAGTATTAGGAAGATCTTTAACCTTGGCAAACATTTGCTTAGAACTCTGAGTGCTATATTTCTTGTTCAAGTTGTTTACCGAATTTAACCTAGTGGTTATTTTTGGACTTCCCATCAACTGGCTGACAACAGAAGTACTTTGCAGGTTTGGGCTATTTTTAAATATAACTATAATTTGCTTATTGCCACTAGAAGAAGATTGTGTAAGCGCAGAAAGAAGATAGCCGCTGCTTGGACTGCAAATAAATATGCATAACGCGACAACCGAAAATAAAGTAACCGAAGAAATTATTACAAGATCTTTTTTGGCTTTCAGCCATTTAAAATTTATTTCCTTTTCTAAAAAATCAGCATTAAATTTCATGAGTTTTATAAATTTATTTTTATTATCTATATTATTCTAATTATAAACTTAATAAAAAAAATATCAAACAAAAAAAACACCGGCGTGCCGGTGTCTAAAATTTATTTTTTTAAACCCATAATCTTGAACATTTTTGTTCCACAGACTGGGCAAATGCCTGTCATTGCTGCTCTTTTTTTGCCGCCTTTGCCGTTCATCTCAACTTCTTTTTCATCTTTCATTTCTCTTTTTGCTTTGCATTTTACGCAATATGCTTCTGCCATAGTATTTATTGTTATTTAGTTAATATTCACCCATTTTATCCTAACAGAAGCTCTTGTCAAGAGAAATTTCCTATCCTGCCACCCAACCGCCGTCCACAATCATTGTTGAGCCGGTCATATAAGAAGATTCGTTCGAAGCCAAAAACAAAACTGCGTTTGAAATTTCTTCTGCCTTTCCCCAACGTTTCATTGGCACATTAGCCACAAAAGACTCATCACCTTTTTTATCTGCTCCACCAGTTGCACCAGGGGTTTCAATTGCTCCAGGATCAATATTGTTTATTCTGATACCCAAAGGAGCAAGCTCCAAAGCAATTGCCTTTGACATTGCCACAACTCCTCCCTTTGAAGCGCAATAGTGCGACAATCCAGCAAAACCCATAACCGCTGCAACCGAAGCAATATTTATAATTGAGCCTCTCTGTCCTTTTTCACTAGGGTCATTTTTTTGCATTTCTTTTGCAGCTGCCTGCGTGCACAAAAAATATCCTTTTAAATTTATATCTATGACTTTTTGGAAATCCGCTTCCTGCATTTCCAAAAATGGCTTAAATGGGAAAATCCCGGCATTATTTACAAGAATATCAATCTTCTTAAATTTTTTCACGGCTTCAGAAATTAAATTATCAACTTCAGACTTCTTGCTTATGTCGCATTTTACAGCAATAGCTTCGCCTCTCATTTTTTTAATTTCGTCAACAACTAATTGGCATTCTTCAAGCGACAAATCAGCCAACACAATTTTTGCTCCGGCTGCAGCAAGCTTCAAAGAATGGGCTTTTCCCATACCTTTTGCCGCTCCGGTTATAATTGCTACTTTCCCGTTTAAATCGCAAAACTTTATCGTCGTTTTATTTAATCCAAACATAATAAAATATAAGTTAAAAATAATTATTTAATTATACACCATTTTTAAATCGCAAACAAAAAGCCTGGCAAATGCCAGGCTTCTGCTAAGCAATCCTAGCGATTACGAACGTCTTCCAAGACGGTAGCAATTGAATGATTGGAATCAATATTGTCAAAAGTGTAAGAGGAAACGGCCCCCACAGAAACTCCGTCAACTAATACGTCTTTTGCCACCCAACCAGTTCGTATTGGAAGCTGTTGAGTATAAGAACTGCCATAGATAAAAGCTTTTGATATTTGACCTACACCAGGTTCAAGATATAAATCATCTGTAAAGATGGTATAAGCTGGCTGTGAAGCTGTACCAGACTCGGGAGTAGTGATAGTAACAATTTTTGAATAAGAAACCTGCGAATATCTTTTAGCTTTGAGCCAGAACCAGTAAGCAGTTTTTGGTTTGAGACCATTGATCACATAAGTGGTAGAACCTGCAGGAAGATTCATACGATTGTAAGTCCCTGGCAAATATGAGTTCCACCTATAGGCATCAAGGGAGTACTGCATCTCAAAACCAGTTTCATCGGTTTGGTTATTCTTCCAACTTAAAGTAACAGAAGTTGGGCTTACGGTTGAAACTCCAAATTCTGATGGGGATGAGAGCTCTTCACCAGTAATAACTGTAATTACCGGAGTAAATACAGAGGTAGTAGTACCCTTCAAAGCCTGAATTCTAAAATAGTAAGTAGTATTTACACCAAGATTAGATGCAATGGCTGTGGTTGTATTCGCGGCAATTACCCCGCTATTACCAGCATAAGCCCTCCAAAATTTTTCATTTGATGGATCTACGCTGTTTCCCTGCAAAATAAATCCTGTTTCGTCACTTGAATTATCTTGCCACTTAAATTCAATATTATCTCCATGTATGGCGGTTACCCTCAAGTTTGAAGGCGCTGCAAGCGATGAAGAAACAGATCTTGTAGTAAGAAATCCAAAGTTGCTGCTCGTGGAGTAATCACTGCCTTTTATGGCTCTCAACCTGTACCTATATGTTGTATATGGGCTAAGACCGGTCATTGTGGCTGTGGTAGTATTAGCAGGATAATTTTTTATTGCAACATAGTTCAAACCACTGCCCTCTTTCTCTAAAACAAATCCTGTTTCGTCGCTTGAATTATCTTTCCAAGTGAAAGTTGCAGAATTTGAATCTTTATAAGTTACCGTTATATCTGAAGGCGCTTTTATTTTTGATTTGTTGGCAGGCAGATTAATTTTTACAGTAGCGTATGAGGAGTAGCTATTACCCTTTGCAGCCCTAACTCTGAAAGAATAATCTCTTTCCTCGGTAAGACCCGTAACTGTAACTGTAGTTACGTTGGGTTTTACTGAGGTATACCCATACCAAACAGTTCCGCCAAGACTCTCATCTATGCTAAAACCTGTCTCGTCACTGGAATTGTCTTTCCAAGTTAAAATGATGGAAGTCGAATTCGAAACAGTTGCTTTAAGATTTGAAGGCGCTGCAAGCGTGGAACCGGCAACCGCAGCAGTAAGATTTTTGAACGATCCAGACTGCCATTGCACAATAACGCAAAGAGCAACTAAGGCTACAGCCCCTACTAGAATGGCCTTCATTGAAAATTTTGTTTTTTTCATACTTTTGTTAATATTTACTTTTGATAATTAACTCACAAGATGATTAATTATCTAATAGATGTCACATTATGAAACTAAACTTAACGTTTTCATTTTTTAACCATCAATCGTAATAGGTTAATTATATTCTATAATTATACCTCAATTATATTTTGTACACCAGTAAAAAATTTTGGCAAGCACAAAAAAACAAAACTAGGAGTAAACCTAGTTTTTTGTGTAATTTAATTAGTGAGGCGCCTCTACTCCTTACAGCAGTCTATTGCGTATTTTACTGCTTTGCCGAGCTTGTCTAAAATTCCGGTTTTTTTGTCTTCGTCTTTTTTGCCTATTTGAATATCGTCAATTTTTTTAACTTCGCCAATATTTATAAGCTTTAAATTTAATCCCCAAAATAAACTGTAAAGGTCGTATGCTTTTTTAAACAAATCTTGAGCATCTTCTTTTTTGCCCTGTCCTTGGGCTTTTGTTCCAACCTCCATCAATCTCATTGATGCAGCCAGCAAGTGTTTTGAAATACACCAGCGTTCTGAGCCAGGTTCTACATCCTTTACCAATTTTTTAAGCAACTCTCCGCGCATTTTGCGAGCTTCCTGCAATAAATCAAAATATTCTGGATTTCCGGTTTTTGATCCTGTGAAAAAAAAATGCTCTTCTATTGAAATCAAATTCATTATGGCAATTGACAAATCTTCGTCCGAAGATAAATCAAGCTCGTTTTGCTTGTTGCTTTGAACCTTTTTTATAAATTCGTCTATTTTTAGATTGTTTTCCATGTTGTTAAAAAATAAAGTATTAAACTTGTTAACGCCAAAGCTGCAACCGGCACGACAACTCTCTGGTACGAAAAATACGACTTTCCGTTGTTGTTTTTCTTTAAATATAAATGAATCCAATGCCCCAGAAACAAAACCAAAGCCCCAATGCTTGAGCCGGCAATTATTTTATCAATACCCCAAATTTGATTTAGCGGATGCCCAACAATTCTGGCATAATAAAGCGGTATGTAAGTAAGCAAAATATAGGCTAGAGTAATTACAATTCCATCGTCAGCAAAATCCCATTTTCTTTTCTTCATAAACGACAAAGTCCATGAAGTCACCGCAATTAAAAAAGCTCCAATCCACACAGATGAGACAACGTCATCAATTCCAAACCACCTTGAAAATCCAAGCCCCGCCCCAATTGCCACAACGCAAACAGGACAAACCTGCGCGCTAGCCTTTGCAGCCGCAAAAAACCCAGCCAATAATAATGATAAAAATAAATATTTATGTTTCATAAAATTAATTGCCGAGCGATTATTTAATTCCTGCTGCTGTTTTTAAAAAATTTGGGACATCGGTTTCTCCGATATAACATTTTCCGTTGCCGTCATACAAAAATGGCACTCCCACGGAATCTCCTTTTATCCCGCATTTTTGAACAACCTGAGTAAGTATAGTCTGATTATCTTTATTATGCCATACCTCTAACTTTGTGATTTTTACTTTTTCCTCAATTTTATTTTTGGTCATAAAATCCTCCACATCTTTGCAGTGTGGACAGCCATCTCCATAAAATAAAATAATCCCTTCCGGCATTATGGCTGGCTTTACAGCCACAGAAGGAGTCTTAGTAAAAACTCCCGACTGCCACGCCCAAAATCCAACTCCAGCTAAAATTATTACTACAATTGTTAATATTATTTTTTTATCCATAGTTTTTCTAGTATATTCTTATTAAATCACAAAAAATTATTAAAATCAATTGCTAATCCGAGGCCCGTTCTAGGATTTTTTATTCTTTGTTTAATTCTCCAAGTATTCCTTTTAAATCTAGTCCGTATATTTTGCACACCTCGCCGATTTTCAAGTCGTTTATTTCAAAAGACGCCATTGGGCAAGACATGCACGGCACTCTAAATTTATGCAAAATCTTCTCTCCTTTTTTAGCCCTCATAATCTCAGCCAAAGTTGATTTTGCCGTAAACTTCTTTGTTTCTTTTTTCATTTTTTGATTTTGTTATCGATTATTTATTATACACAAATTTAATAAAAAAAGAGAGGCATAGGCTTACCCTATCCTCTCTATGATGCGAAGCATCATATTTCCATTTCAACGAACCACCCGAGGCAGTTCCTTCTTGGCGCCAATCAGCGTCCGCAATCGTTCGGCAAGCAACGAGGCGTCAAACGGTTTCTTGAACGTTTCGTTTATGCTCGAACGGTCAAAGCATGTAGAACTGCCGTCGTCGGGCAGCAGAACAATCAGAATCACTTCCGAAAACTCGCTGTTGCGGCGTAGATTCTGGCAAATCTGCAACGCCTCGGTGCGACCAATCGAGAAGTCCACGATGACGCAGTCGGGATGGAAGCTCTCGGCTTGAACCCCGGCATCAAAGCCGCCCGTGGCTGTCGCCACTCTGAACGAACGCTCTGGGGACAATTCGCGTTTGAGGTCCTTCATCATAACCTGGTCTTGCGACACAATCAGCACCCTGGCTGTAACCTCGTCTTCCAAGTCACCCAAGGGCATCCCATGTTCCTTGAGGAACTTAATCAGGTACACTAGCGGAATTCGCCGATCACGGCACCCAGGAATGCGATATCCCTTTAGCCGACCCGAGTCAAACCACTTACTTACGGTACGTGGTGCAACCTTACAAATCTTAGCCACTTGGCCGGTCGAAAGAACCTTCATCTTTTATTCTCCTTACGTCTGGGTTGGTTAAGCGACACTACGATAATATTAGCACAAAGCTAATTGGTGTCAATTACCCCGCCGCCCAGCAATTCTTTTCCCCTGTAAAAAACAGCGGATTGCCCAGGGGTTATGGCTCGCTGGGGTTTTGTGAAAATTAGTTTGTAGCTTTTGTTTTTTAGTTTGTAAATAACCGCCTCGGCTTCTTTTGATTTATATCTAATTTTTACTTTTATTTTTGTTGGCAACTTAGGATCTTTGCCGGAAAGCCAATTTACGTCTTTTAAAATCAATTCTTTTTTAAGTAAATCTTTTTGGTTTTTTGAAATAATTAAATTGTTTTTCTTGTAATCTTTTTCCACAACATACCAAGGGCCTTGCTGAACCTCAATCCCCTTTCGCTGGCCAATAGTATAGAACCACAAACCCTGATGTTGACCCAAAACTTTTCCGGCTTGCCCTGAGCCATGTCGAAGGGTTTTTTCAACAATTTTACCTGGTTTTATTTTCAAATATTTTTTTAAAAAATCGTTTGTTGAATTGTTTATAAAACAAACTTCCTGCGATTCTGGAGTTTCTGCGGTTGGCAAGTCAAATTTCTTTGCCAATTTTCTGACTTCTGGCTTCGTGTAATTTCCAACCGGAAACAAAACACGGCTTAACTGTTTTTGATTTAACTGCCACAAAAAATACGACTGATCTTTGTTTTTGTCTTTTCCCTTTAACAATGAAAAACCACTGTCATTCTGGCGGAAGCCAGAATCCAGAGTTTGTGCACGCACTCTGGATTCTGGATCAAGTCCAGAATGACAAGGAGTGGTGCGAACATAATGTCCTGTGGCAACATAATCGGCGCCCATTTTTAGGGCTTTTTGCATTAGCAAACCAAATTTTATTTCTTTGTTGCAAACAACGCACGGGTTTGGCGTTCTTCCGGATTTGTATTCTTTTAAAAAATAATCTACAACTTTCTTTTTAAATTCTTTCTCAACATTAACAACATAAAATGGAATTCCAATTTGTTTTGCAACCAATCTGGCCAATTTTTCTGATTCTATAGAACAGCATCTATTATCGGCTTTTTTATCCGTCAAATTATGCGAAGCATTTTTGTCGGACCAAAACTTCATCATTACTCCCACAACATCAAACCCAGCCTGCTTTAGCAAAGCCGCCGAAACAGAGCTATCAACTCCGCCAGACATCGCAACAACTATTTTTGTTTTACTTTTAGCTTTCATATTTTTCAGCAATTTCGTTTTCTTTTTGCAATTTTTTATGTTGTTCAACTAAGCCCTCCGGAAAATCTTTCCCTTGCTTTAAAAAATAGTCATAGATAGCTTCTACCAAAGCGTCCACAGCCAAAACCGAGCAATGATATTTTACCGACGGCAATCCGCCCAGCTTTTTTACAATATCATCTTTCTTTATTTTCAAAGCCTGCTCAATTGTTTTTCCCTTTGCCAAATCGGTAATCATTGAACTTGTAGCAATAGCAGCCACGCAACCAAAAGTCTCAAATTTTATATCTTTGATAATTTCTTGACCCTTTGAATTTTCTGCAACTTTAATATAAAGCCACATAACGTCTCCGCAAACAATATTCCCAACCTTCCCAATCCCATCAGCATTCTTCATTTTTCCGTAATTATGAGGATTTTTAAAAGCCGCCATAACCTTTGGAGTATATAAAGCCGAACAAGTTTTTATATTTTTTTTCATAATTTTGAAAGCGAGTAAAATAAATTTTAGGCATGTTTCAGGACACGAAGTGCCTGACCAAGCGAGTTTCCCGCAAAGCGGGACACGAGCGGTGCAGAAAATTTATTTTCCGAGCATTTATCTAAATGGCGAAATTGCCCTTATCTCTTCTACAATTTTTGGCAAAACTTTGATTATTTTTTCTATGTCTTTTTGTGTTGTGAATCTACCCAATGTTACTCGCAAAGATCCGTGAGCCTGCTCTGGTTTTAGTCCGGTTGCCAGCAAAACGTGGCTTGGCTCTAGTTTAAAAGACGAACAAGCAGATCCGGTAGAACAAGCAATTCCTTCCATATCCAGTCGCATAAGCAACGACTCCCCTTCCACAAAATCAAAAGAAAAATTCGCATTGTTTGCCAGCCTTTTATCGGGCGAGCCATTTAACCTTGAATTTTTTATTTTCAAAACTTCTTTTATTAATTTGTTTCTCAAAATAGTCAATCTTTTCTTCTCGGTTTTCATTTCTTTTTGGCAAAGCTCGGCAGCTTTTGCAAAACCCACAATTGCCGCCACGTTTACAGTTGAACCGCGCAAACCGTTTTCTTGTCCTCCGCCATGCAAAATTGGCTCAATAATTACTCCTTTTCTCACAAACAGCAACCCTGCTCCTCGTGGCCCATAAATTTTTTGGGAGCTGGCAGTAAGCAAATCAATATTCATCTTTTTAACATCAATTGGCTCTTTGCCAAAACTCTGCGAAGCGTCTGTGTGAAAATAAACTCCATTTTCGCGGCAAATCTTCCCAATTTCGGCAATTGGCTCAATTGTTCCAATTTCATTTGAAGCGTGCATCACCGAAACCAAAATAGTTTTATTTGTAACTGATTTTTTAACATCTTCCGGATTTATCATTCCAAATTTATCAACTGGCAACTTTGTAATTCTAAAACCTTGTTTTTCAAGCCATCTTGCCGATTCTATTATACAAGGATGCTCTATTGCAGAAATAATTATGTGATTCCCCTTGTTTTTATTTGCAAAAGCAACGCCTTTCAAAGCCAGATTATTGCTTTCGGTGGCCGAACCTGTAAAAATTATTTCT
>Ga0172381_10003409_pt1 | contig 16877 bp, 13 predicted proteins | sample Leawel6488metaG_FD_119754 | JGI IMG/M metagenome (GOLD analysis project Ga0172381, IMG submission 119754) | Leachate microbial communities from a municipal landfill in Southern Ontario, Canada - Leachate well 64-88 metaG | ecosystem: Engineered > Solid waste > Landfill > Unclassified | place... | reverse complement strand
TTGCCTGACAGGCGCCCGCACTCGGGGGCGCGGAAGGCCGGTCGAGCCTGAGGGCCAGGTGGAACTGGATGGTTATTCAAAACTTCTTACTTTGAATCTAGCCAATCCTGCCGAGAAAGGGCTGCTTGCTTGAGTATTCTAACTATCAGGCTGGCACCAATTTCATCCTCACGGTGCGAATTAGGGATTATGATTGATATGTCTCTTTTGGCCATGACTTCGTGTTTCGATCCTGGGTAGGGGCCAATCCTAATTTCCTCAATCGTTTTACGAGCTCACGTCGTGAGACGGGTGTAAGCTTATTCGACAACGCTGATCGGCTCCAATGAGACGGCAATTGTTGTTCCACCGATCGAGGGAATAGATCTTCCTGTTCTAAGGCGGAACGCTATCCAATCCTCAAGGGCGCTCATAAGATCATCCCGACAAGTCTCAAGCGTCTTTCCTGATGTCCATACACCCTGAAGCTCAGGGATCTCGCCATAAAAGGGCTCAGGATCGTCTATTATCTCATAGGTCGCTTTATCCATTGCCGCTTTAATGTACTCTGCAAACATCAGTATAATTGTTATCCATGATCAGATAAAGTCTTTCGCTCTTATCAATCTTTGAAGCTGCTCTGGTCCGAGGCCTAAATCCCGCTAAATGCCTGCTGCCTGTGGGCCAGGTCGTCCGGGGTTGCGGTGCTGTTGTCGGGGCGGACTGGGTTGCCTGACGAGCGATCGTGCAAGGGGAGCTGGAGACCGGGCTGGCATGAAGCCTTTCGATGCAATTTGTCTGTTAGTTAACTTTTAATAGCATGCTGAACATAAATTAACGGGAGTCGAATAATAATTACTATGGAGTTAATCATGTCAGTAGAGGTTTCTGTAAACTCGGCCAAAAAGAATCTCGAAGATATTCTAGCGAAGCTATCTCCCGGTGAGACAGCTACTCTGATCGGCCCAGAGGGGAGGCCCATGGCCGTATTGGTTCCATTAAGATCTTCTGAGGATGTGGCAGCGGAAATTGACTGGGATGCAGAGTGGCAAGCCTTGGCCCGTGAAATCGATTCAGCATGGAAGAGCGAGAAGAGCGCTTTGGAGATTCTTGCCGAGATGAGGAGATGAGACTGACAATTGATGCCAGCGTCTTTGTCTCTGCAGCCCGACCTTCTGAAAAACAATATCCTCTGAGCTACAGGTTTCTGCATAGGGTGAAAGGATCAAAAATATTCTGCCCCACACTTGTGCTTGCCGAGTGTGGAGCGGCTATTGCCAGGCCGACTGGAGACTCGCTTTTATCCGGAAGGCTGGTCAATCTCATAAAACATTTTCCAGGGATGACACAGGTTCCTCTGGATCTGCTTCTTGCCCTTCGTGCATCAGAGATTGCCATTGAAAATCGCCTTCGTGGCGCGGATGCCGTTTATGCTGCTGTCGCTGAGGATTTTGATGCCGTTTTGGTTTCATGGGATGAAGAGATGTTAGAGCGCTGTCCGGAATCTGTGCTTGCAATGAGCCCTGAAAAATGGCTAGAAAACGCCCCAAGGACTGGCGGACGGGAATAAGATCATTTCAGGAAGAATCTCCGACTAAGCAATCCTTGCGAGCTACCGGCAGCATCGCCGGGCAGCCGCAGGGCCGCGCTCTGAGGCGCGCGGGTCCCGGCTGCTGCTTGTGGCCGCTGCCCCGTGGGCCGGGCCATCTGGGCTTGCAGCGCTGTCGTCAGGGCGAGCTGGATTGCCTGGCTGGGACGCGGGGGCAGGAGCCCGGTCGGGCCTAAGTTCAGGAATTGCTGGAGCCTAGCTTACTGGAATTCAACAATCAATCAGATCAGTACCCAGAGCATACAAATATTAAGCAGTAGCAATAATCTAGCAGAAGGAATCGGTGGTTTGGTTGCTTGTGAAGTTTGAGGTTTACTCTGATGGAGAGAACTGGTGCGCTCGTGGGATAAGTGTCGATATATTCACACAAGGAAAAACCCTTGATGAGCTAACTGAAAATATAAAAGAGGCAACTAGTCTGCATTTTGAAGATATTCTTGAATCTGGCGAAGAGCTGAAGATCTTATCGATTTCTGAATTTGAGGTGCAGCCTCTTGCGAAAGCGTCCGGTTGTTAGCGGCGAGAAGCTCCTCAAAGTGCTCGCCCGGCTGGGCTATGAAACCGTTCGGCAGAGAGGAAGTCACATTAGGCTGAGAAAGCCAACTGCTGCAGGAGATCATAATATCACGGTTCCATTGCACGACGAGCTGGCGAAGGGTACGTTAAACGACATTTTATCTCAGGTATCCATCTGGAATGGGATTTCGGAAGACAACCTAATTGAAATGATTAAACAATCATAGCTCAGGCTGCTGCTCGTGGCCGCCGCTTGTGGGCCGGGCTGTCGGGCTTGCTGCGATGTAGTCAGGGCGGGCTGGCTTGCCTGGCAAGCGATCGTGTGAGGGGGCAGGAGGCCGGTAGGGCCTGAAAGCCAGGTGTGCTGGCATCCGGCGAGGGCTGTTTTCCGGGGCGTGGGATTGGAGAAGCTGTGGTGATTTGAGGTTACTATTAAACGATAATTATAGCCGAACAATTACGAATATAACCGCAGAGGCGCAGAGCACGCGGAGGACAAAGGGACGAAGACGACTATTGCTCTGAAGCAGTGCGCTTTCTTTATGGATCTGCAGACTGCTTGACTAAAGAGCTCTTCAGCCTAGCCAAAGCTTAATGAATGATCTCTGCTATTATTATGAAATGGAGCATGAATCTAAATGAGCGCCAGGACTCTGAAGATCCCGGAAGAGATAGTCAATGCTCTTCGAGTTCCACCTGATGATATAGAATCTGAACTTTACAAAGAGTTAGCTCTGGCACTTTACCTGCGAGGGATGCTTTCTTCTGGAAAAGCCTCCGCTCTTTGTAGACTGACTCTTCTTCAGTTCGAAGATCTTCTAGGTCAGCGTAAAGTCAAGCGGCACTACGGGGAAGAAGAGCTGCAAGAGGATCTAAGATATGCCGGGTGCAATCAGTGATTCTTCAACGCTGATTCATCTGGCAAAGATTGGGCGTCTGGACCTCCTGCGTGAGTTTCATAAAAAGATTTTCATAGCGCCGGCCGTTTGGAAAGAGGTAGTGCAAGAAGGTCGAGAATGGCCAGGCTCCACTGAGGTGGATCTGGGAAGGCAAGCAGGATGGATAGAAGTCGTTGATCCGGCAAATCGACCTCTTATCAATCTTTTACAGAAGGATTTGCATAAAGGAGAATCCGAGACCATAGCTCTCGCGGTTCAGCTTACTGCAGACGTTGTATTTCTGGACGAGAGCGAGGCTAGAAGGACAGCCAGAGTCTACGGATTGAACATAACGGGCGTGATTGGTATCTTGATCAGAGCCAGGCGAGAGGGAAGAATACCATCTCTCCAAGAAGAACTTGATAGGCTAAGAAATGATGCCGGTTTCTGCATAGGGGATGATGTCTACAAAAAGGCCTTGCACGCTTCTGGAGAGGGCAAAGAAAGACTGAAATGAATAAGTCAATCGACCGTGGTTTCTGCTGCTCTCCGGGTTCCGGCTCTCGTCCATGGCTCGCCGCCTGGGGGCCAGGAAGGGCTGGACTCTGGCAACGGCGGCTTCTTCGTGAGCTGGATTCTGGGGAACGATCGCTGCTCCTTATTAATATTAGTTGATAATTATAACCGAGCCGCAACGGACCAAACCACAAAGGCACGAAGGCACAAAGGACGCACAAGGAGATTCGTGACGATCTCCAGCTTTGCCATCCACGCGGGCTACCGCAAGCAGCGCCGGGCAGCCACCCGACCGTGATTGCTGCCGTCGCTCGTGTCCCGGCTGCGCTCGTGGCCGCCGCCATCGGGCCGGGCCGTCCGGGCTTGCGGCGATGTCGTCAGGGCGGGATGGCTTTCCCAAAAAGCGATCGTGCATTCGTGGGACAGGGAAGGAGATATTGGCGCTCTTTTTCGTAATAATTTTTTTAAAAAAAAGTCGAGCTTTGTCTGTGACTTTTGTACGACAGTGCTCAAAGCAAGTACCTGAAATCCAACCTTCTTGAGTCGATCTTTTTCCATCTTGGAAGGATTGGGGATGGCCCAAATAATCAACTTCCGGGGACGGGAACTGGCGACATATGCGAGTCGGGCTGCTTCGGAAGCTGGGTCATCAAGCCACTGTGTCCAATAACCATCGCTTGTACCACTTTTGTCCCGAGACGATACTAGCATCAGTGCCTCCAGTGTTTCTCCTTTGACGTTATGAATTGTCGTTATTCGCAATGCTGCTTGAGGAGAGGAATTTGACGGCGCGGCCACCAAAACCTGCTTATTGCTTTCGTCGCTTGGCGCTCTAAATACAGGAGAGGACTCCCCCATCTTGTTTCCCGCAACCAACGGGAGGAACGCGCAGTCTGATAAAGTTGCTCCGAAATTGCTTGCGCCCGTCTTGAGGTGTTTATGTAATCTGTCCCTTACTGCTTGGGTCCAAGTTTTCCAATTTTGCTCTAAGTTACAGAGCAGCTCATCTTGGCAACATTCTCTCAAGGCTGCAGCCATAAACATGCGCCAAATCAAGGCAGAATCCACAGATTCTGGCCGATAGTACTCTCGGGAATTGGTCGATTCTCCCGGAAAGAATTTTTCGGAGACAAAGTGTCCGAATAATTTGAGCGCATCTCCAGTGGCTTGCCGACATCCGGCCTTCCAGAGATGGATGGCCATCACCAATCTACCTTGATAATTCTTGATTTGTCCGTAGTCTGCCCGTCTCATCCTGTAAACATTTGCCCAACTCCTGGTTACGATGGTAGAGCATTGTTTGTCGATTCCAAATCGGTCCAGATATTCATTAAACCAGATCGGCAATTTCATCATATCGTCTTTCTCGAAAGGCACGCAGACGCATGGGCTTTCCAATTGTTTGCCTTCATGAATAGACATTACCTTGTCGGTGTTGTCAACTAGAGTGTCACACAAGTTGGCAATAGATTGACAGTTCCGATAATTATTTGACAGGGATAGGATGTTGAATTCATGTTCCTTTGCGTATTTCTTCACTTTTTCAGGTTCAACTTTTTTAAATTCATAGATAGCCTGATTGAGATCACCAATGAAATGAAGTACAGTTCCATAACATCGCATTTTGTCCAGTATCTGCATCTGTATCCAGGAAAGGTCCTGGCACTCGTCCACGATGATAAGAGGAAAGCGAATTGAAAGGAGTCGTGCATGCTCTGTATTTTCTGTCAGGATTTCGTAGCAAATGTGCTCAATATCCTGATAAGTAGCAAAACCAGCCTTTTTGAATTTTAATTTCGTGTTTTTCAAGTCATCAACTAGCCACATTTCAAGATTCTGCAGATTCCGTTTATAGTCTATATTTCTATTGGCAGAAGAAAATACATATTTTTTGGTTTCGACATCAAAATAGTATTCGTTCGCTGCAGGTTTGCCTGTCTGCGCAAGATTATTTTTCGTTTTGAAGCTGTGCAGAAAATCTGCTTGGGAATGATTGTCGATTACCCTAATTGAGCGGTCGCCACTTTTACCGTTGTATTTTGTGACAATGTGAGCGAAAGGATGAGCGATATATCCGTGCAACCAACCATCAATGGTTCCGATGAAATGTGGAAAGCCGATCTTCGCAATACCGCCGAATTGACTTACGCGTTTCTCGATGACCTCGGCTGCATTATTGGTGAACGTCAGGACGGCGATACCTCCTGGAGTCTTCACCCATTTAGACATTTCGTAAGCAGCCTTCAATCCGACAACTTCTGTTTTGCCACTGCCTGGACACGCCTTAAGAAACATGCAGTCCTCTATTGATGACAGAACATAGTCCAATTGCTCATCAGAGTTCCGCGCAATTCGGCAGGTTTCACACTCGTTGCATAATGGGTTGGTCGCCCCAATAGAGGCACGGCATTCCGATGGCGATATCGCAGGTGATTTGCCACAGATAGAATGAGCAAGAACTTCTATTTTTTCATCACGATTCATCCGGGTTGCCCCCACAAGCCCAAATGATTGCTTTGCAGATGTACCATGGAACAACAATAATTTCGTCATGCGAATCCATTCGGGCAGCCAACGCTTGTGCAAACTCGCCTTTGTCAATATGTTCGAGCAAATACATTGATGCATCCGCACGATCACCTTCCTCTGCGATGTTCCAGTCTTTCAGTTTGAATTCTTCATAGCTCCTTCGGATGGGTCCATTGGTATCCACAAGTGACAATGCCACAGGGATCAACACCTTCAGGTTGCTTCCTTCCATGGCAAGATCATATTCGAAGGTTTTAAGCGGGCCTGAATACAACCGAGACCACTTTGATTTTTTTGCGATCTCCTTAAGTTTAAGCGCAGGGTTCGTCCCAGGCACGGGATTAGATGGGGTCGGCTTTGAATCTGTTGGGGGATCGTTGTCCGTAATTCCTGCACAACGCACGGGAATGCTCTCAGAACCATTTTCGTCAAGGTCAGCAAATAGCTGCATAAAATGCTCAAAGTATATGCCATTCATATTGATGACCGACACCCCGCAATCCTCCAAAGTTTCCGGCAGTTCATCGTATTTATCCAGCACAATCTTCGCAAGTTCAGGCAATAGCATAGCCTCCGCAATACCCTCAACGAGAATAATCCCTTTGGCAAATAGCAAGGTAGACTTAGTGGTGTCGAGCCATCGATTCAGAAATGCCTTGCTGTGATCGTTTAGACCACAAGAACATAATGCAATAGCCTTTGGCGTCTTCTTATCCATGACACATAGCTGGATTACGGTATCTAGAGAAACGGATGAGGCGAGAACGGGTGAATGAGTTGTGACGATGACTTGGACATTTCCATTTCGGGCGGTACTTTCAAGGTACTTGAGTAAACGAATTTGGAGTTGAGGGTGCAAGTGGGCCTCAGGTTCTTCAATCAGAAGCACACTAAAATAATCTTCTCCTGTATCAGAGAGTTCGGCGAGGACAGTGGCTAGATAGAGCAGGTTGTTATAGCCAAGACTGTTTTCCACGAGCGTCCTGAAATCTTCTGAAGAAGCAACGTTAATGTCTGGGAAAAAAAGCAGCCTAAGGCTTTCCGCGATCCTGTTGAAATTAACTTCGCTGAATTGGATATGCGTATCCTGGCCGAAGATTGGACCAAAAGATTCGCGCAGCCGTGCCCGAATCAGCCCGTTTGCCTTGGCGATTACTCCATCCTCATCTTCTGAAAGTTTCTTATTAAAGTCGCGAACATTCTCTTCAATCGGTAGAAGCTCGCCCTTTTTCTTTGCCTCCTGAATTGCTTGGCGATGAAGGTTTTTCAGGAGTCTTGCCAACCTGGAAGACCTTCCCTCGGATAGTCTGGCTTCCGCATCGCGAAGAGGTGGAAGGTAAACGCAGTTGATCGAATCGAACAATTCCCACTCGAACATGCTTGCTTGCGAGACTCCGCCCCAAAGTGTTCGTTTGTAGTGACCTCGATGATTCTGTTTGTTATCCACAAGCAATGTCAGCGAGGCATCTCCATTCTCATCCGACCAGGGCAAGAAAGCGACATGCTCCTTATCAGACAAGTCGGCGAATCCTGCTCGAAGACGAAAGGGTTGCGCCGATTTCAGAGAGCGATCAAAGGGACGGTGGAAATCAGATTCGTTGACTGGTGTGTGGCCAAATTCATCCTCTCTGAGAAGAAGGCGTATAGCGTCAATGATAGCAGTTTTACCAGACGCGTTTTCTCCCACAATCACGTTCAAGCCTTTTTGTAAGGAAACGGAAAATGGTTCCCGAAACCCCTTATAGCCCTCAATGTGGAGTTCACGAAGATACATTTGGAATCTCCTTCTATTCTATGCTCTTTCTCTTACCAGTTGCTCCGCTGATACAAGCGTGAGGTTAAAGAGAAAAGGATTATGCTGTCCATCTCATGGATCAATCCTGTGCCGTTCTCTGCGCTTCGTGCCCTTCGTGGTGAAAGTCCGCAAATCGCAGGTTTAAAACCCGTTGTGATCTCCTCTGCAAATTGCCCTTTGGCACGGGCTCGACTGCAAGCCGTTGCTCACCCCGTCGAGTCTGCCCGCTAGGGCTTGAATGTGATCTCCCCTGCCGCCAGAGGCTTTGCCAGCAGCCGTCCCGCGAAGAATTCCTTCATGATCACATCGATCTCTCTTGATACCTCCAGCGTGTATTCGACCTCGCCGCAGGCATCGCAGATGAGAGACGGAACATCCTTAATGACCACGATCTCATTTCCAACCCTGGCCATAAAATTATGCCCTCCTTCACGCATCTTGCATGCGCAATGGCAGCAATCATGGGCATCAGAATTCATCTGCACATCCTCTTTCTGGAGATAGTTTGCTCGCGGATAGAGCTTAATTGTCTTTGGTTCCTCGTCCTAGAAACTGCTCATGAAGTTCATCGGCCAGACTAATGCGTTCGTAGCAATCCTTTATGAGGCCGATAATTCTCTGTTTGTCTCCGCATTCTGGCAGGAGTGAATTAGAATAAATTCTGCATGCTTCGGAACTCAACATGGCCACAGAAAAGACTGTTTGAGGGCGAGGCATTGTCCAATCTGGAGAAGGCACGAAATCCGATCCATCTTTTATCAAATGAAAGCGAAGCAAATCCTGCCAATTTCCATGAATTGCATGACTTGGACCTCCAAACAGCCCACGATAGGCCTCTGCCATGCCTATGGTTTCAGCTCGATTATAGATGCTCTTCCCCCATGGTTTAGAATTTTTCTCATCTATCTTTTCCACGTCGAGACCCGATTTCTCAAATGCTCCAAATATGGAGTTTCTCATGCGTCCCTCAATATGAAGTTCGAATCCTCTCGACTTGATATTATTATCTATTAATTTTAACATCTTCTTCTCTTCTCTAAGAGAATAGTCTACATATTCATCATAAAGGAATTCTGAGTTGGATTTTATCAAATATATAATGTTAACAACGGTTTCACTTAGACATCGATAAAGAATGGCCACAATTTCTGAACGTTTTTGACACACATTATCTAAAATTCCTATTTGTAGCTTCATCAAACGAATGAGTAGCCCACTTAATATTGCTTCATTTCTTGCTAAATTTTTGGGATTTAATTGCTCGTCGTGGCTATACATGCACGCTAGAATGCTGGTTATATGAGCGACCTCTTTAAGAAGTTCGACTGCCAACGACATGAAGTCATCTTCAGATTGAGAGGCAAGCAACCTGTCGCTATCGACTTCATTCTTTTTAAAAGAAAAATCTTCAAGTGTCAGTGGAGTCTCATCCATAATACCTCGCGTCCTTTGAGGCTAAATTTCGTTAGCCCCAGGTTTAGCACCCGAAGCCAACGGTCTTCAGCCATCCTTTCACTCAATATAAATCGCCGGCCTCCCCGGTTCCGCCTGCTTGCTCTTGCCCTTGGGATCCGCCCCAGCCTCATCTGCCGAACGGATCTCCACCGGCACACCCATGGCCAAAGCCAAGTACGCCTTCTCTCTGGAGAGCGTCTCGAACTCGTCCAGCCCCAGCGCCTCAGCCGAGAGCGAGTGCGCCGCCTTGGCCAGCTTCTGAGCATACTTGGGCGCATCCTTCTTGTGCTCCGCAATGGCGGGTGTTGCCATGGCCTGCTTCATGAGCGCTCCCATGTCCAGCTTGCCGCCCGAGGCCGCCGCCACTGCGAGGCGCAGCATCTCCTTCTTCCAGGCGGGAGCAGTGTAGAGCGTGATCTTGGCAGGCGTGGCTTTGGTGACGCTCACAATCTCCTGCACGTCCTTCAAGGTGCGTTCCAGCAGATCCTCCGCCTTCTCCGCCTTCACGTCGATCAGAGAGGCATCAGCCGCGGGCCAGTCGGCCAGCGAGACGTAGCCTTCGCCCAAACCGGAGGACCATAGCTCCTCGCACACATGCGGCGTGAAGGGCGCCATCATGCGCACCCAGGTCGACAGGACAACGCGCAGCTGATTCTTGCCGCCACGTCTCTGGTACCAGCGCAGATCATTGAAGAGCAGATAAAAGGCGTTCTGCAGAGCTCTTCTGGTTTGGATTGCCTCCAAGGCTTCTGTTGCCTCAGCGACACGCCTCTGCAAGCGGGAGAGCATCCAGCGATCGATGAGCGTCTTCTCAGCTGACTCGTCGATGCTGCTGTCGGCCAGAATCTCGCGGGCCAGATTGTAGAACCTCTCCAGATGAGCATAGGTGGCCTGTACCGCATCATTTCTCCAGTCCACGTCCGCCGTCCCTTCCGCATTGCCCAGAATGTAGAGCCTCGTCACGTCGGCCCCGTTTTCAGCAACAGCCTGGCGCAAAGTGAGGATCGGCCCCTTGGACTTGGACATCTTCTTTCCCTCCAGGGAGACGAAGCCGTTGACGGCAATGGCTTTCGGCCACAGCCTCTCCGGGAAGATGGCCACGTGATGGTAGAGGAAGAAGAGCAGGTGATTGGCGACCAGATCCTTTCCTGAAGTGCGCAGATCTACCGGATACCAGTAGGCGAAGTCGTCATGTATTTTCTGGACTGTCTCCTGCGGGATGCCGGTGATAGCCGCAACGGCGGCCGCGCCGCCGTTATTCATGAAGATGTACTCGAAGAACTCCGGCGGAAGCTGATCGATCTTCATTCCCGCATTCACATACTTGGCCAGGATGTAGTAGGCCATGTAGATCGTGGAATCACCTAGCGACTCAATCAGCCACTCCTTGTCCCAGGGAAGATGAGTGCCCAATCCTTTGCGCCTGGCGCAGGCCTTGTCCTTGAGCCAGTCCACCTTGTTGATAAACTCCACCCGAAACTCCTCGGGTATGATCTTCATGCCTGCCAGGCAGCGCAGCACATTGGCCTTCCACTCCACATCCGAGTACTCCAGGAACCACTGGTCCCGCACCAGCATGATGACGCAGCGCGTGCCGCAGCGGCAGATGACAGGCAGTTCGGAAAACTCGTAGAAGATCTCGGCCATGCCCTGCTCCATCAGATCGGCCAGAAGAACGTCCTTGATTTTGGAGACGGCTGTGCCCGCGTACTTTCCCGTGTTGGCCTTGAGAACGCCGTTATGAAACTCGCGCCGGTAGACCATCTTGGTGGCCTCTTCTGCCTTAGGGTCATTCTGATCTCTAACCTTCAGCTCGTCCACTGCTTCCACTGCCGGCAACTCCCCATAACCGGGCGACTCGATGAGGGATATGAACTTGATATTTCTCAGGTCTTCTGTGATGCCGTAATTGCTCAGATCCTTGCCGTACAGATCCTTGAGCGCCAGATAATCGTAAGGCGCATGAGCCGGAACGGACATGACGATTCCCGAGCCGTTGTCCGGGTCCACGAATCCTGCCGGCAGCACGAGAACCTGTGTACCGGTGAGGGGGTTAGTGACCCTCTTGCCGATCAGCTCCTTTCCCGAGATCTCCCCGGACAAAGCTACGGTCCTGTCGGTGAAGGTCAGCTTTTCATAAGCCTCTTTGGATACCACCCAGGTCTCGTCGTTCACCCTGGCCAGAACGTAATTGACATCGGGGTTGAGCCAGAGGTTGACCACTCCAAAGACCGTCTCCGGGCGCAGTGTGGCGCAGGGCAAAATCCTGTCGCCCATCCGGAACTTGATCAGAGCAAAGTCCATGATGGTGGCATCTTCGCCCTTGAGAATGTCGTGATCCTCCACCGGATTTCGGTCATGAGGACACCAGCGCACCGGGTGGCTGCCCTTGACCACATAATCCAGGCGGCGCAAAATGCCGTACTGCCACTCGATGAACTTGCTGTAGGCCGGATCGGTGGTGGTAAACTCCCGCCTCCAGTCGATGGAGTAGCCGATGGACTGCATGGCCTTCTTCGCTTCCCTGCGGAAGTAGAGTACAATCTTCTCCGGCGTATTCAATGAGGAGAGCTCCTCCTCAGGAATGCCGTGCAGCTTGGTGTAAACATCCCATATCAATGGGTCGCGTTTGGCGATGAGCTCGGAAAGACCCACGATCGGCGTTCCCGTGGCATGAAAGGCCATGGGGAAGAGAACGTTCTTTCCCTGCATGCGCATAAAACGCGCCACTGCGTCGCCAATGGTGAAGGTGCGCGTGTGCCCGGCATGCAAATTTCCATTGAGGTAAGGATAAGGTATGGTTAAAAAGAACTTCGTTCTGGAGTCGGGCTCGGGCTGAAAGACCGCGTTGTCCTCCCAGGTCTTCTGCCACTTAGCCTCGATCTCCTTAGCAGAATAATTTTCCAACAATTTGAACTCCCTCCGGAATTTATCTATTGTTATGAATTAATATAGTAGGATATTTACACCATGTGGTGAGCGCTTTTGCAGCGATTCACCACAAGAGAATTCACTTGCCCATCTTCTCCAGCCGCACCACTGCCTCTTCTATTCGCGGCGTAGGCTGGGTTATAGAGAACCTGACGTAGCCCTCGCCATACTGGCCGAAGCCCACACCAGGCGTGGCCACGATGCCCGTCTTCTCCAGAAGCCTTCCTGCATATTCGATGGAGCTTCCACCTACCCAGGCCCAGAGGTAGAGCGTGGCTCGCGGCTTTTCCAGCTGCAGCCCCAAATCCTTGAGGGCCTTGTAGAGAATATCGATTCGGTGCTGGTAGATCGTCCTGATATCGTCCACAACCTCCTTCGGGCTGCTTAATGCCACAATTCCAGCATCCTGCACCGCTCCAAAGGTTCCCGAGTCGATGTTGCTCTTGATCTTGCCAATGCCCGCGACCACATCGCTGTTCCCCACGACCGAGCCGATCCTCCAGCCGGTCATGTTGTACGTTTTCGAGAGAGAATGAAACTCCACTGCCACATCCCTGCTTCCTTCCATCTCCAAAATAGACAGCGACCTTTTCCCATCGTAGTAGGTCTCAGAGTATGGGTTATCGTGCATGACGATGATATTGTATTCTTTGGCAAAGTCGATTACTTTCTTGAAGAAGCTCCTGTCCGCCGATGCGCCAATGGGATTGTTGGGGTAGTTGAGAAACATTATCTTGGCCCGGCGGGCGTCATCGGGAGCGATGGCATCCAGGTCGGGCAGGAATTTGTTCTCTCTAAGAAGCGGCATGATCACAGGCTCGCCTCCGGCAAATACGGTGGCCGTGCGGTAAACCGTATAGGCGGGATCGGGCACCAGGGCCACGTCTCCGGGATTGATGAAGGCCAGGGGCGCATGAGCAATGCCCTCCTTGGAGCCGATCAAAGTGAGGACCTCCTTTTTCGGGTCCAGGTCGACGTTAAATGTCCGCTTGTACCAGTCAGCCACTGCCACGCGGAAGGCCAGCTTGCCCTCATAGGAGGGATACTGATGATTAGACGGATCACTTGCCGCCTTATTCAGAGCTTTGATGATGTGCTCAGGCGTCGGCAAATCGGGGTCGCCCACGCTCAGGTCGATTACATCCACGCCTCTTGTCCGTGCTTCTTGTTTTGTTTTGTCGATGGCGGCAAAGAGATATGGCGGGAGATTTTTTATCCGATCGGCATACATTAGTTTCTCTCCATGGATGATGCATTTATATGATGATTCCTTTAAAGGATATTGCGACTATTTAAGATTAGAGGAGCATGGAGATATAGATGCTGGAGATAAAGGACCTTGCCTCGTGGCTTTCCCCGGAGGCCGTCAAGCTTTACGAGGACCGTGGCTATAAAGAACTCTATCCGCCTCAGGCCGAGGCTCTGGAAAGGGGCCTTCTCGATGGCAAGAGCATGCTGCTGGCCATGCCCACCGCCTCCGGCAAGACCCTTCTGGCAGAGCTGGCCATGCTCAAATCCGCCCTGCAAGGCCGCCGCTCCCTTTACATCGTTCCTCTGCGTGCCCTGGCCACGGAGAAGTATGATTCTTTTAAAAAGTTCAGGGTCCTGGGCGTCTCCGTCGGCATCAGCACCGGCGACTTTGATAAGAGAGACGAGCGCCTGGGAAAAAATCAGATAATAATCGCCACCTCTGAGAAGGCCGACTCTCTCATGAGAAACGGAGCCTCCTGGGTGCGAGACCTGGCAGTCCTGGTAGTGGATGAGATACACCTGCTCAGCGACGTGGGTCGCGGTCCCACCCTGGAGATGACCATCACCAAGCTGCGGCACTGCAATCCCAATTTGCAGGTCATTGGCCTATCCGCCACCGTGGCCAACGGCCGGGAGATCGCTGCCTGGCTTAAGGCAGAGATGGTAAGCAGCGACTGGCGCCCCATCAGACTGCGAGAGGGCATCATTTGCAATGGAAAGCAGGTCTTTTCTGACGGCGAAGCCCCCATGCCGGTCATGAAGGACGAGGCCCTGGCTCTGATTAAGGATACCCTCTCCCAGTCGGCCCAGATCCTTATCTTCGAGAACTCCAGGAAGAACGCCGAAGCTGCCGCCTCGCGGCTCTGCGGACTGATCTCTGCCGATGCGGCCACAGAGAATCTTTCTTTGAGCATTCTGGCTACAGGCGAGAGCGAGACAGCAGCACGCCTCGCCTCCTGCGTCTCTCGAGGCGTTGCCTTTCACCACGCCGGCCTTTTATCAGAGCAGCGGCGACTGGTGGAGCAGGGCTTCCGGGACAACAAGATCAAGGTCATAGCCAGCACTCCTACCCTGGCCGCAGGCCTGAACCTGCCGGCCAGAAGAGTTCTCATCAAGAGCTACAAGAGATATGAGTACGGCCGGGGAATGACCCCTATTTCCGTTATTGAGTACCGCCAGATGGCCGGACGCGCCGGTCGTCCCGGGCTTGATCCTTATGGCGAATCCTTTCTGATGGCCAAGAATAGCTCCGAGATGCAGGATCTGATGGAGCACTACATCCACGGCACCCCGGAAGAGATCTGGTCGAAGCTGGCCAGCGAGAGTGCTCTGAGGACCCATCTCCTATCCACATTCTCAGCTGGTTTCGCCAGAAATGAGACGGAGCTAAAAGCTTTCATCGCCACCACATTTTATGCCCAGCAGCAGGATCCCTGGCATCTGGATGTCACACTGGAGAAAGTACTCGACTTTTTGAAGGATAACGGCATGATCCAGGGCAGCGATGAGGGCGATCTTCTGCCCACCAGGCTCGGCTCTCTGGTCTCCAAGCTCTACATTGACCCTCTGAGCGCCGTTATCATGCTTGAAAACCTGGGGAAAAAGACGGCGATAGACAAATTAGACAAATTCACCAGTGCTTACGAAATGGACCGGGCCGGGAGGAAAAAGCCTTCCGATCTGGGCCTCATTCACCTCCTCACCATGACTCCTGATATGAATCTGCTCTATATCCAGGCCGCAGATGCGTGGGTAGAGGAGTTCATCGATCAGCACCAGTTGGAGCTATATGATGAGGACAACTACGACTATCTGCTCCGCGAGGCCAAGACGGCTGCCATGCTTATGGACTGGATCGGCGAGGTGAATGAGGTGCAGATTGCCAGCAGATATCACATCGGACCGGGAGACATTCGTCGCTCTGCGGAAACTGCGGAGTGGCTCATGCACTCAATAGCCGAGCTGTCAAAGCATCTTGAATTGGGCATAACCTTCAAAGCTGAGCAACTGGCAGAGCGTATTCACTACGGTGCCGGCCAGGATCTTCTTGCTTTGCTAAACCTGAAGGGAATAGGCAGAGTGCGGGCCAGGAAGCTCTATTTGTCGGGCATAACCAGCATTGAAAAGCTTAAGGCCGCCAACCCAACCGAGGTCGTTCGCCTCCTGGGCCCCAAGATTGCCGAGAAAATCATCTCTCAGCTTAAAAAAGAGGAGATACCGCTTTGAAGTGGCTCAACAATATCTTTGGGAAAAAGCCGGACGATGACGAGTCGGCCAGCTTGCAGCTTGAAAAAGTTAGTTCCTGGCTGGAAGAAAGGGAGAATGAATCCGATTTTGCCATTCGCTTGAAAGAGATTTACAGCCGCATGGACGATGTGGCGCAGTCTCTCTCTAAAGATATATCCGCCCTGGAATCAGCCAGTACGAATGAGGACACGCCACCCAAGCTTCTGCGGGCGGGCCTGGCGGCGCGCGGCGAGGTCGTAAAGCAGCTTGAAACGCTCTCTTTAAAGCTGATGCCGCCCAAGAAAAAGGATCCGGATTCCGCTTTTCAGCATCATTGGACGCTTGTCAAAGGACTGGAGAGGACAGTGACCACCTTCGGCAGAGCGCAGAGGTATGTCGCAGCTCTCTTTCCCAGGAACATCGAGAGCATCACATCCGACCTGACACAAATCAGCCGGTTGCTGGTCGACCTGGAGACGGAGATCGGCAAAAAGAGAAGGCTGGCAGAGGAGAGCTGGTACTCCAGAGAGCTTGCCGAAAGGTTGCAGGAAGAGCTATCGGCCATCAATGAGCTGAAAAAGAAAACACTGCAAGATGCAGCGACGCTCTCGGAGATAACGTCCCGGTTATCCGGCTTGGAAGAAGAGGCAAAGAGGCTGGCGGCAAGCGATGAGGGGAAAAGGGCACAAGAGCTGAAGAGAATCTTTGAGACGAAGAAGGAGGAAAAATCTCAAGCAGAAGATGAGTTGAATGATCTCATTGCCCCTCTGACCAAGGCGCTGGCCAGAATGATGAAGCAAGGATCAAGCGATAGAATCAATCTGCAGCATGAAAACGTCTTTGAGCAGCTTTTAGAGTCACCCTCCCGGGTTTTGGACAAGGACATTTCCGGATCTTTAGAGGAGCTTCGGACCCATCTTGCAACACTTGGATTGAAGGACAAAAAGAAGGAGAAGATTCTCGATCATATCGACCTGCTCATAAAGAGAAGATCTTTGGAAAACGCCAGGGCCAGGCAGCAAGCTATCGAAAAGGAGATCTTAGATCTAGAGTCTCAGATTAGAGAGAGCAGCCGAAAGGGTCTGGGTCTGAAAGAGGAGATGAGCCAGGCAAAAAAAAGCAAAAAGAGCCTGGAGGCGACATTAGCTCAAGCCAAAAAAGATCTGGCCTCATTAGAGGAAAAAACCGCCTC
>Ga0172381_10003408_pt1 | contig 16877 bp, 23 predicted proteins | sample Leawel6488metaG_FD_119754 | JGI IMG/M metagenome (GOLD analysis project Ga0172381, IMG submission 119754) | Leachate microbial communities from a municipal landfill in Southern Ontario, Canada - Leachate well 64-88 metaG | ecosystem: Engineered > Solid waste > Landfill > Unclassified | place... | reverse complement strand
TTAAATTATACTTATAGTCGTGGGCTTGTTAGATTTGAGACGGTTATTGATCTTCCTTATATTGTAATGGGGTTAACTTTGAGACCCGCTTCAACTGGTGGGCGTATGCATGTAAGTTCTTCTACTTTAGGGTTTGCGGTTAATTCTATTTTGACTCCAGATTCAGAGATTTGGAGCATGAGCATGCCCAATCTACATGCTAATGGTGAGGCACATGAAGATTGTGTTTTGCCAGAGATATGTTGGGGAACTACTTTCGCAAGGGAAACTGCAACAGTTGATTACAATGGTATAGTTCAGTTTCCTAAGATGTTTTTTGATTCTCTTTTCAATGACCATCTGGTTTTATCTAGCTGGTTTAGTAGTGTTCTTCCTAATTTGGCAACCAGTACAGATTCTCCTTTTAAGCCGTTTGAACTTTCTAACTTGAATGGTGTTTCACTTGGTAGAGCTAGGGTTTATCAATCTTCAATAAGAGCGCTTATTGATGCTCATAAATATAGATTTAGGAATAACTAATATCTATTGGTTTAAGGAAGTTTAAAGAAACAGGAGAATAGATTTTTATGGATTATTATAATGATCCCGCTAATGGTTTAGGCGATTGGGATGAGTACAAAACAAGAAGTAGCTCCATTTTGAGTTCTTACTATCCAGGGTATGGGGCTGTTCCTGTAAAAGAAGAAAAGAAAGAGATTGATCCCATTGATGTTATTATTCAGCGAGAATTTGTTGAATATCGTACAGGATATGATGGTACAACTGAGGAATTGTTAAAGGATCCTTCTTTTAAGAAGCAAAAGACAATGATTCTAACTGGGAATGGAATGTGGGCTTTTGTTCAAAATTCTTGTTTTAAGTTAGTTAATCTCTATGCTCCGATTTCTTTTCAGGCACACTATACAAATCTTACTCCAACATATCAATTGCTTATTCCTAAGCTTCCAGGGTATATATTGGCTCAGATTTTAGCAGTTTTTCGTTATCATACTATTTCTAATAAACTTGAGAAGACTACCGAAGCTATGTCGCAAGTTTATTGGGATAGTAATAAGCAAGAATATTTCATTAATATTCCAGATCAAGTAGTAACGGGTGGGCATGTAGACTATAATTACAATTTAAATAGCCCTCGTTGCTTTGAAAATGGAGTTTTCAAGGTTTTTGATATTCATAGTCATAATACTATGGGTTCTTTTTTCAGTTCTGTTGATGACAAAGATGAAACAGTGTCCGATCACTTCTTTGGGGTGATCGGGAATATAAAAGAGGATAGTCATACTAGCCGTTGGCGTTTTGGAATAAATGGACATTTTGTTGAAGTTCCCGTTGATGAAATTGTTGATTTGTCTACTTTTTCGGAAAATGTTGAGTTTCCTCAAGAGTGGTTGGAAAGGATTCACTTTCCAGAGCCGGTTCAGTATATTCAGCCTGTTTTGGATGTTAAGAGCTGGACACCTTATGATCATACTAGGGGTGTTTCTGTTGGTTATCATTGGTGGAAAGATCGTGAGAAGGAAGAGGATGTTTCTCCCCACTATTATCTTAATCGTTTCGTTCCAAGTGGTTTACCTCCTTATAATGGTTCGGATGAAGAATGGATTAAGTATTTGGAACAGAACTTAGCTTTTGTTGTTTCTAAACCTAGACAAATTATTAAAATTATTGAGTCTTTGATTGGAAAATGCACAGATAAGCATGGTTTAGTCCATCGGCTAAAAACGGTTGTGGGTCAGCATGAAGCAAAATTGAGAAGGGGTTAAAATGGAACAAACAATTGATTTAGACCCAGTTATTAGAGTTCCTACTTTGCCATTTTATAATTCAATGAAAAGTGTTCTTTCAGAGACTACAATCCATAAAGAATTCACTTTTAATCTTATTTATGTTATTGGAGTAGGGGGAACAGGTGGATTTTTAGTTCCACATTTGGGAAGGTATGTTGCTTCTTTGCCTTATGCGAAATATACTGCGGTTATTTTGATTGATGGGGATACAGTTGAAGAGAAGAATATAATCAGGCAGAATTTTGTTCGATCTGATATTGGGAAAAATAAGGCTGAAGTTTTGGCAAAGAGATATTCTCAAGCTTTCGGGATTTCTATGATTTCTATTCCTCAGCATTTAACAGAGGATAATGTTAATTCAGTTTTTTCTAGTACCTTTGCATATCGTATTGCAGCTGAACATTTAATGCCGCAGGGAATTGAACCTAACAATCCATTTGGAGCTAATCATATTATTATTAGCTGTGTTGATAATAATAAGACTCGAAATTTAATTTCTAGGGTTATGGGATGGAATCCTGATATTTCTAGTCCTTTGTTTTATGAGGGTGTTAAACCTCCTGAAATGGTGTTTGAAGGGCAGTCAAATGATTCGTGTTTAAGACATCGGAGTTTAACTTGGATTGATAGTGGAAATGAAAGTACTATTGGGCAGGTAATTTGTAGTTATGATGTTCTTACTAATTATCGAGGGTCTGGAAGAAATAAGGGTTATATGATGGATCCATATCCACATTCTAGTATGAACTATTTAAAAGATGCTCGTTTACATCTTCTTAGTCCGGGTGATTATATTGGAGGAATATTTGATTGTAATTTTATGGAAGGTACTCAAACTTTATTAGATTTATTGTCTCAGCCTAGGGAGGATATGATTAGGAGGGCAGCCAGTTTTTATTTAGGGAGGTTAGGGGGTCCTCATAATTCTGTAACAGAAGCTATAATGTTTGGAGATATGGTTCAGGGAATAACTTTAGGGAGTCCAGAGTATCAGACTCAAGTAGATTTTCTAGTTGGATTGGTTTCTTCTTGGGGTTGGCAGAATTTCTTTAATTATATAACTCCTCCTGTAACCTATTTTTATCCGTCTATCTTTAAAAGCAAGGACAAGTTGAATACAGAATTAAGTTGTGCTGAAAGAGCTATGTTAGATCCTCAAAATTTAATGGTTAATGCTCAGGCTGCGACTTATATTATGAATTATGTTTCGGCTATTTTGGCTCCTAATCCTCAGCGAGCTTTTTTAGAGAGTTATGGTTGTGCTTGGAGTGGATCGAATTGTCAAGAATTGTTTTTTAACAAAACTAATACCGAACTTTTGTTTAGTGGTATTTATGATCAGATTGGCATAAATAACTGGGGTCCATTAAGAGAAATGGGAAGTGATGGTCAAGTTGTAAGGGCTATGAGATCTGCTGATCTAGGAGAGGTGCCTTTTCCCATTATGTCTCGGGATGAAGTAAAGAAGGATCTTTTATCTGGATTGGCTACTAAAACTACTCAAGAGGTTTCTTGTGTCTAAAATTTATATCTTAAAGGGTTTGCCAGGTTGTGGTAAAACAACTCGTGCGAAAGAATTATTGAAGTCTGAGAAGAAGATTCTTAGGATTAATAAAGATGACATTCGGGGAATGGCTCAGTTTGGTCTTTTTAATCCTACTTCTGAGAGAATGGTTGTTCAGGCTGAGTATGACATTGTTGATCTTTGGGCCTCTAAAGGATTTAGTGTTATCGTTGATGATACTAACCTTAATCCTGTTCATTCTCAAAAATATGAGGAAATTGCTAATAAATATCCTTGGGTTACTGTTGAATATATTGATATGATGGATGTTCCCGTTGATAAGTGTATCGCGAATGATTTAGCTAGAAAAGAATTTGGTGGTCATTATGTTGGTCGCGATAATATTATTAATATGGGATTTAAATTTAAGGTCTTGACTCAGACTCGCCCATGTGTTGTTTCTGATATGGATGGGACGATATCAGATCCTTCGCATCGAAGAGGTTATGTGCGTTTGTTAGGAGGAGAGGTAAATCCAGATTGGAAGCCTGATTGGATTAAGTTCTTTGAAAGTTGTGATCTAGATACTCCCCGAATGGAAGTTATTTCTCAGCTACAGGAATATGCTTCCAAGGGTTATGAGATTATTATTTGTTCTGCGCGACCAGAAGATTACCGAGATAAGACTGAAAAGTGGTTAAAGAAGTATAATGTTCCTTATGATCGGTTAATTATGCGGCGGCATAAAGATTATCGGAAAGATACTATTGTTAAGCAGGAATTTCTTGACAATTATCTCGATAAGACTAAGATACTTAAAGTTTTCGATGATAGGCCTTGTGTTATTCGTGATGTTTGGCGAGCTGCTGGTCTTGATGTTGTTGATTGTGGAGACGGGATTGAGTTTTAATAAAGAACTTGACAAAAACCTTTAAGCGAAAAAAGTAAAGAAAATCGCTGAGGGCAAAGGGGTCATTTCTAAAAAGCTAAAATTTTATTCAGATTTAGGAGAATTAAATTGGCAAAGAAACTCTTTCCGGACAAAGAATATAAGGTTACTTGGGAAATTGATGTTAATGCGGAGAATCCCATTGCTGCGGCCTCGCAGGCTGAGGAGATTATGAGAGGAACTCTTGCAGATAAGTTACATTTTGTGTATACTGTGTTAGAGAAGGGTCCAGTTCCTAGGAGAACTGTTGTTGATCTTGAGAAAGAGGAGCAGTAATATGGATAAGCCCAAAGTTGTAATTTTAGTTGAGGGTGGTCTTGTTCAAGATGTTATTACTGAAGTTCCTATGGAAGTTGAGATCTTAGATTTTGATACAGATGGTGTGAATCCGGAGAATGAAGTAATGGTTAAGATCCCCAAATCTATTGCTGAGTGGGTCGGGTCTTTAGCAATAGCAATTGGGGAAAATCACCAAGAAACAGATGATAAACTTGTAAATCAACTTTGGGCAGCTATTCAGCAAGCGAGGAAATAATATGTCAAGTTTAGTTCAGGCTACTTTGGTAGTTATTCTCCCAAATGGGGAAGAGTTTGATCTTGTGGTTGAGCGTGAAGTTGCTTGTGATCCGAATTATAAGTCTGAGACTAATTCGGAGCCTGTTCCAGCTTATTTCTTTGGTCCTCCAATGATTCAAAATCTTAATGAATTGGTGTCTGCTTTGGAAGAAGCCTCAGCTGTTTGTGAAGATGAATTCATTGAGTCTTTTGAGGAAGACTCAGTTGATTTTGATGATGAGGATGAGGAAGAAGACGAAACTGTTTCTGATAGTGATTCTGAAACTCGGTTTGCTTAAGAGGATAGAATGAAAGCTCCTAAACAGGTTATTTTGCGGACTTTAGTTGGGTCTAGAGCACATGGTCTTAGTACTCCTGAAAGTGATTATGACTATCGTGGAGTATTTATTGTTCCAACGGATGAGTTATTGAGTGTTAATCCAGATTATGATCAAACTTCTTGGATTGAGGGGAAAGAAGATAATACTGCCCATGAATTAAAGGATTTTCTTAATCTTGCAATTCATTCTAATCCGTCCGTGTTAGAAACATTAGTTTCTCCGGTTGTTGAGGAAAATGCTTGGGGAAGTGAATTAAGGGAGCTTTTTCCTAAACTTTGGAGTAGTGAAGGAGTCTATAACGCTTTTTCTGGTTATTCATTTAATCAGAGGAAGAAGTTTTTAGAGAATAAGGATGATCGTCCTTGGAAGTATGCTGTTGCATATATTCGAGTCTTCTTATTAGGCATTGAGCTTTTGCGATATGGGACCATGACCGTGGATGTTGATAAACAACAGGATATTTTGTCCGATTTGCCAGGTTTTGATAGTGCTAGTAAGCAGTTTAGAACGGAAATAGGGTGGAGGGAAAGTACTAATCAGGAGTTTTTAAGGGCTCTTAAGAATAATGGGGTAGGTTCGTATGAGTGTGCTCCTGCAGTTGGTAATAGACCAGCTGAAGTGGCTCTTCTTAATTATTCCAAAGGGACGATCATTGATATTTGTGACGATCTTCAGTGTGAATTAGAACGAGCTTATCTAGCTAATCCGAATAAAAAGTCAGATGTTGGAGCCATTAACGATTATTTGCGTCGTGTTCGATATGGAAATAGGAGTTTTTAAATTATGAAATCTATGATATTTATTTTCTTGATGTGGATGTCTCTTTCTTTCCCAGACGGTAGTACTCTTGTTACTATTTTTAATAATTTGTCGTTTAAACAAGTAGAATATACTAAAGTTGTGTGTTGTGATGCAGGATATCGAGTTTTGATTCCCTATAGTTATTTTTCCTCTGGTAATGGAGATCAAGAATTAACTCCTAAAAATTTTAGTTCGCGGACAGGGATAGATATTAGATTGTTATCTTATTCAACTCAGAAATAGAATTTGAGGCCAACGTGTTACACGTCCAGAGTTATCTTAGAAATAGTGGAATTCTTCGGCGTAAAGTTGATGAGTTAGGATTGACTTGTAAAGTTCAAGATGGTAAAGTTCTTTTAAATTACAGCATGATTGATAGTCCCAAATTAGATCCCATTGTCAAAGAATGTCGTGGACTTATTCTTTATGAGGACAACTGGGATGTTGCTTCCATGGCTTTTGAGCGCTTTTTTAATTATGGAGAAGGTGGAGCTGAGGATTTAGGCGAGAATTTATCCCATTGTTTAGTTCTTCCCAAACTTGATGGAACTATGGTTTCATTGTGGTATGATCGTATATCTAATCAGTGGCGTGTAGCTACTCGTGGGATGATGTATGCTGAGGGTTCCGTAGGTCAACTTTCTACTAAAAGTTTTGCGGAATTATTCTGGGAGGGAGCCCGTAAGGCAGGGTTTAATATAAAGTCCATGGCCTTCCAACCTAACTGTACTTATGTTTTTGAGCTTACTTCTCTTGAGAATCGTATTGTCACACCTTATTCTGAAACCTCAATAACTCTTTTAACTATTAGAAACAACGAGACTCTTAAAGAATATTCTTGGGAGCAAACTCGTCGTCTTCAGTTGTTATATCCCATGCTGAAAGTTATTGATCCGGTTAAAATTTCTGACTGGAGTCAGCTTAGAAAAATGGAGGGTCTAGCTGCGACAGATGAAGGGTTTGTTGTAGTTAAAGAATCTGATGGTTCTCATCGTCGAGTTAAGGTAAAGAATCCTTCTTATCTTGCCATAGCTAAACTTTTTGGCAAGGGAACGACAGAAAAGGTTTTGGTTGAGTTATTCAAGTCTGGAGATTGGCCTGAGTTTTTAGCGTATTATCCAGAATATGAAAAGAATATAAAGCATTTACAAAATGTGTTTCAGAAGCTTTGTAATGTTATACGCCGGGATTATGTAGATCTTGAGTCTTTTCAGGATCGAAAATCTTTCGCGATGGAAGCCCTTAAAAAGTCTTTTCCTTCAGTTCTTTTTGCAATGCGAGATGGGAAGATTACCACATTGGAAAAAGATCTTCTTTTAATGCCGGTAGATAAGTTATTGGATATGATTCATCGTGTGGAGACATTATGAAGAGGATAAAACTATGGCTTTGTACTCAGAGTATGCTTTTCAGCTATTGGAGTTTGCCTCCAAGATTAAAACAGTTACATTTTACTCAGAAAAGAGCTGTTAAGTTAACAACTAGATGGGCAAAACATTGCCGAATGCAAGGAATTTTTGTATGTGCTGAACGTACTCCTATGATTCGGATTGATAGTGAGAGGCGGAAGCTAGATAAAAAGTTTTTTGGGGTTACGAAAGTATATCCGGTAGCATTAATTATTTTGGGATTTAGTTCCATCCTTCATTGTATGGAGAAGGCAGAGGATATTCCGGTTTTTAAGAATACTACAGCTGATGAGGTTGTTTGGCAGACATTAATCCATGAAATGGCTCATGCAGCTTCAGTTAAAGTTCCACGGACTAAGGAAGATCATTCCATTTCGTTTTATATTAGGCTCATTCGGAGTTACTTATTCGTGTGGTATCATTGCTATTTTGGAGTATTAAAATATGGCCAGAAGTAAAAAAGAGTGGGATGGCAAGGTTACAGTAATGGTTGCTCATCCTGGTTTTGATCGGTTATTAACCTTAGAAGAGGCTGAAGCTGTTAGGATTGCGTCTGAGGACCCCGAGAATGTTAAAAGAGAAGTTGAGTTGGCTTTCAAGAATAGAGAAGCTAGGTTAGAGGCTGCTTGGAAAGCAAAACAAGAGGTGAAGAAACGTGGCCGTAAAACAAAACAACCAAAAGTTGAAGAAACCCAAGAGGTTAAATCAGATACAGTTTCAGGTGTCGAGTTGCCCCAAATCGATAGTTCAGATGCAGGAGTTGAAGAACCCATTTCATTATAAATGCGTTAATACAACTTTAAAGCTGTATAAGATATTCGGTCCTGGAATATTAAAGAGTCCTAAAGTTTTCTACTGTGATGAATTATCTGCGAAGGAATGCGTAGAAGAGTATTTTTGGATTTATATTTTAGGATATAAAGCTGGTAAAAAGGCTAGGAGTTAATCTCGTGAAAATTATTCCCTTTTCCGCTCTTGAGGAACCTCAGGATGAAAAGAAAGAAGTTCCTAAGACATGGAAAAGTGCGCTTGTTCCAAAACAAAATGATGGTGGGGTTATGGAACGAAAGGGAATAAGCGATACAGCGATTGAGAATCTTGCTCAATGTTTGGAAATTGCTAAAGAAAAGTTCGAGATGATAAATCCTGAAGCTTTTTGGGATGAGATTGTTAGTTTAGTTTCTCCAGCAAAAACAAAGCTTACTTTAGAGGATGTTAAATATTTTATCAGTACGATGAATGATCCTAAGAGTTGGGCTCGATGGCGTTCCATTTATGCTGATGTTGGTGGGAAATATATTGCATTATTGGAACATCTTAGTTTGTCAAATGGATTTCTTCATATTCATCCTAGTACTGATGGAACGATGGTTGATGTTGAAGAACTTTATCCTCCGCCAATAGATGTTCGTCACTCAAAGTTTTTAGCTGAGTTAGTTTTTTATGCTTGGGAAGGGCCAGGAACAAATCATAAAATTGAGCAACGGTTAATTAATAAATTACTACCCAAGGAAAGAGAGTTTGTAGATAAATATATATCTATTTGTTATATTTATTTCTCGACGATTTTTTATGTTATGAGGTTTGTAAACCCTACTATCATTGATGGATGGGTTGGTGCTTTTGATCTAAAGATGGATTCTACAGATGAAGAGATCCTTGAAGCGTGTGATTGTTGGATGGATTTCCCCGAAGAGTCCTAACACTAATTGCTTGACTTTTCTATGAAAACAGGGTAGGATAATAGAGTGGACTTCCTCCTAACTCAGCTTCCCGGCTGATAGAAAAATCCTATATATAATTTTATGGTAGTATTGAACTACCTAATGAGGAGAAAGAATTTGACAAAGATAAAGCTATGGGGGGTAATGGGTCTACTTGTTTTTTTAGTAGCCTTTACTAACCCATCAACTCCATCTTCGGTAAATCAGCTTTCTACGGTAGATGTTCCAGTATCTACTCCGGAGGAGTTTGTAGAAATTCAGGACTATGATGTAGCCTTAAGTAGGTTGTGTAGGACTGCTCCAAAGACAGCGGGGCATATTAAAAGGTTATATTCTGAGTATAATCAAGAGTTCCGTAGTTATACTGGAAATAGTAGTCTTCAACAGTATATTTATAGGTGCCATGTTGAGATTGCAAACCACTATCATCCCTGTAATCCATATCTTTCTATTAGTCGTGTAAGACTATACGAGTATTCTCTTCGTAAATATTCGGAGAAATATAATATAAGTCTGCCTATTTTTATTAAAATGACGGCTCACGAATATGGTTTTGTTAATTGGTATACGACTCGTACTTCGAAGGGGTATAAATTACCCAAGAGATTATGGTCTTGGGGTCCATGGCAGGTTCAACGAGATACTTTGATTGGGCATTTAAAGGCTATTGGATGTTCTGATGCCGAGCAGTTGACATTTGGAGATATGTTAACCTTTCCTCTTATGAATGCAGATACGTCAGCAGCAGTATTATCTTATTATTATAGACAGGATCAGAGCTATAAGAATGCCCTACAGAAGTATAATGGTGGGCCAAATGGTTGGAAGGATGGAAGAGCTTTACCTTATTATTACAAGGTAAGTGCTGTTGACTTATCTTCAGTAGAAGGACTTTGGTGATAGCTTTTTACCCAATTATAGGGTAAAATAAAGTTTGTAAACATGGAGTTAGAAACTCCGTGAAATCAGGAGGGTATTTAAATGGAAGTTAAAGTTACAAAATTAGTACAGCGTAATGCAAATAATGCATTGAAAGCTTTCGCAGATGTGGAAATTACTGAGGGCGATCTTCAATTCACTATTTATGGAGTGAAGGTTTTTACTAGTCAAACCAAGGGAGACTACATTGGATTGCCAGCAACTCCGCCTAAGGAGCCTATGGGTCCTAATGGAAAACCTAGTAAGTGGTTTGATATTGTTGCCCTGAATAAGACTACGTTTTTTAAGGTTCAGGATGCTGTGCTTGCAGCTTATCAAACGGGGGAAGTTACACCATCTGCCAAGGCTGTTCAAACGTCTTCTCTTCCTAAGTCAAATGGATTTGGGACCGGAATTACGGATAATGAAGCAGATGATGATGGAGTCGCTCCGTTCTAAGTTATAGTGGAAAAGGCTTTGTTCGTGAGAGCAAGGCCTTTTTAATTTAGGTAGTATTTGAACTGGGGAGCGAATTGTGAAAACTGTTACAAAAGATTATATAATTACTTCTCCACAGCGTAAGGGTGGTTCCATTCTTACAATAGGGGGTAAGTTGTTTTGGCCAATGGATGCTCGTCCAGAAGAAGTAGATATTAAAGATATTGCACATGCACTTTCCAATATGTGTAGGTTTGCGGGACACATTAAAAAGTTTTATTCTGTAGCTCAACACTGTGTTCTCGTAAGTGATTTAATTAGTAAGGTTGCTCTCAAAGATGATGCCAATTTTATCTCTGCTCCTTCTCTTAGAGAGATGAGGTTAACTAGTTGGAAGAAACTTGCTTTATTGCACGATGCTACCGAAGCTTATTTAGTTGATATTCCCCGCCCAGTTAAAGCCTATTTTCCCGAATATAAAAAAGTTGAATCTAAACTACATATTGTTTTGGCTCAAGCTTTTAATGTTGGCTATGGATATAAGTTTGGAACGTTCTTTGAACATCCAATTGTAAAGAAGGCAGATAATATTGCCTTAACTATTGAAGCTAATAACTTAGTTAATGACCCCAAGAAGTTATGGTGTGAGGAAGCTAGGTTTACTGTTAAAGAATATTCTAAATATAAACTTATTCCCATGACTCCTAGTCAGGCTGAAAGAGCTTTTCTTAAAAGATATTATGAAGTTACTCGGAGGGGATTATGAAGAAGTTAGATAAGATAGCTCTTATTTCTATTATTTATGGTTCTTTTATTTTCTTTATATACTTTTTCATTAATCATTTAGTTCAGTTTGGGATTTTTCTTACTGCTGGCGGGTTTGTTGGTTTATTAGAATATTTAATTAGTAAGCATCGGGGGAATTCCGATAAGTCGTTATGGAAAATACTAGATAAGGTGGATTGGTAATATGTATCATATAGTATTTGAAGGTCCTGATGGTTCTGGGAAATCTTCTATGGCAAATATGCTCCAGGTTGAGTTAGAAAGAGCAGGTGTTGTTGTTCATCGAGTTCATCAACCAGGATGTAACGAAGTGGGGACAGCGATTAGAAGGGTTTTTAAGGGTGAGTTTGGGAAACCATCCAAGGAAGCTTCTTTCTATTTAGCTGCGGCTGAACATAATGAATTTCTTAATGAATTAAAGAAGATTCATACAGCTTATGCTTTTGATGTTGATCACATTCATGTTCTGATTCAGGATAGACATTCTGCAGTTTCTGGTTGGGCTTATCAAGTTTGCGGTTCTGGAGTAGATAAGGATCTTTGGAGACGAGTATATAGTGATTATAGAAACTGGCCTTATCCTCAAGACCCTGATTGTATTGTTCTTTATTATCCTTCCCTTGCCACGATTATGAATCGAATTAAATCTAGGGGCGAGCCTTCAGATCATTTTGAACAGCAAGAATTTTTGGCTAAAGTTGTTAAGGGATATGAAACAGTGGGAGTAGCTGGTGTTCTTCCGTCACATCTTTATATCCATGAATCAGGAGAGTCTTCATTGGAGGTTGAGTATAAGACTTTAATTCATGATCTTGCTGGATATTTGGAAGAGAGAGTACAGCATATTGATGGTGAAAGGCAAGAACTTCAGTTATTATTTAGTAAATTAGATGCGATATATAATAAGGCTGATCTAGAGTTGCCAAAGATTTAGCTTGTTGTTTATCTTTTATTGTGGTAATATAATTTTAACTTTGAAGCGAGGTAGGAAGATATGGCAAATTTAATAAAGAATCGTCAGTTTCCTTTATATACTAAGGCTGGAGCAGCTCAGTTTAAGTTACAAAAGTTGCGCGATTATACGTGTGATCATAAGACTGAGAAAGATCATACTCCCGAGTGTAAATATACGGAAGGTTGGTGGTTGTTTGTAGATGCAGCTAAGGCAAAGCCTGGTCAGGATCGGCAGTATGATTGGGAGAAGAAGATCGTTCTCCGATTAGGATTAGCTGATATTGGAGTTTTCCTTAACGGTTTTCGAATGGGATTTAGAGGGAAAGATCCTCGTCATTTGGGAGAGGATTTGAAGTTTAATATTTACCATGATCCGAATAAAGGAAGTGCTACAGAAGGACAGACCGCAAAAGGAATGTCGATTGTTCCCGGTAAAGACTATGGGTTTATCATGAACTTTAACCAAGTAATGAAGGTTGGTGGAGTTGTTGATAAAAGAGATGTAATGGTTTCAGTAACTGATGAACAAATGACTATTCTTCGAGTCCTAATGGAACAAGCCGTTATTATGATTGCTGGGTTCTATGACGAGGGAGTTTTGCTTAGTCATTAATGAAACAGGTGTGACAAATGTCTGATGATACAATTGATATAAAGTTTCCTACTGATAAGCAGAAATTATATATCCCGATTTACACTTATGATGGTGTAAATTGGAAGGCCCTAGAGCCTTCTTTTGTATTGCATGCTGCGAAGTCTAGGCTTCGCAGTGAAATTCCTCAAGCTTGGAAGATAAAAGCGATGCCTGAGAATTATAAGCATGTTCGTTGTGGTTTTGCCATAGTTAATACAAGAGATATTGAAGAGCAATCTTACTTCTTGGAATTCTCTCCTGACGATTTGTTGAATGACAAATTACCTCTTGGGTAAGTAGTTGTTAGAATAGAACTACACAGAGGTTTGTATGACACAGTATAAAACTATTGGCAAAGTAATACAGCCTCCCTTTCAGGTTGATGGATATAAGGCTTGTCCATTTTGTGGAGGGATTGAGCTTCACTATCCAACAAGTACTATTCATAATCTTCCGTTCCCCAATGGGCCAGTTACAATGGACAATTCACGTTTTCCTTCTTACTCTTCTTACTATTGTCTTGCTTGTACACGATCTTTTGAGGTTCCTGCTTTTAAGCCAGATATTTCTGGCATGACTCCAGAGTCTCAAGGGACATTGAATGCAGGCTTTTAAGACAACTATCCATATATTGGTTCCATCTCTTAGATATCGATCTCCGAAAATAACTAACTATTTTCAGTGGATTATGGATAATTCTCGTGAGCCTGATCAACCAATCTCAGAAGATGAAAGAAAAAGAAAGTATTTGAGGCGAATACTAAAGGATTTGAAAGATCAAATTTTTACAGATACTACTGAGAGAATTTTTCGGGATGTAGGTTTAGTACCTCCCTACGATTTCAAACAAATATCTTTATGTAAGGCAGCAGTTGCAAAAGATGAGCAAGAAGAGTATATTGTTTCAGGGATTGGGAATCCTCAATCTCTTATTGATTGGTTAGAACAAAATAAATTCGTATTTGAAGTTAAAAAGTTTAAAATATAAAATCTTTTTAATTTATCCCATGGCCCGGAGGCCTTAATGTCAACCGGCATTGATACACCTGTCTCTAAAACCCCTTATACATCTAATTTTAAGAATGTCTTGTTGGAATTAGATGCTTGTCTTCCTAAAGAATATTCCCAAAAAGTAGTTGATGCCTGTATCTCCAAAGAGAATGGAGATGTAATTTTTGAATTGAAAGGTGTTGAAGCTCCTTCTCATTGGAGTCAAACAGCAATTAATATAGCCGCAGAGAAGTATTTTGCTAGGGGCGAAAACCCGGAGCATTCTGTTTTCGATATGGTGAAAAGAATAACCGCAGTTATTGGGAAGGATGCCCTGGATAATAAGTATATCAAGGAAGAGGATTTAGAAATATTTGTTAGTGTAATGAATAGGTTATTGCTGGGACAGTATTTCTTCTTTAATTCTCCTGTATGGTTTAATGTTGGGGTTCATCCCAATCCAAGAATTTCAGCTTGTTTTATTCTTGGAATTGAAGATACGATGGAATCTATTTTAGATAATGCTAGAACAGAGGGGATGATTTATAAATATGGTTCGGGATCTGGGTGTAATATGTCTCCCCTTCGTGGGAAGAACGAAGCTCTTAGTCACGGAGGAGTTTCTAGTGGTGTTCTTTCCTTTGTTGATATTGGTGATTCTGTTGCTGGGTGTATTAAGTCGGGCGGAACTACTCGTCGGGCTGCAAAGATGGTTATCCTTGATGTGGACCATCCTGATATCGAAGATTTCATTTCTTGTAAAAGTTTGGAAGAAAAGAAAGTAAAGGTTTTGATTGGTGCTGGGTATAGTGACGATTTTAGAGATGAGTCGGGAGCCTATGCAGCTGCTCGATTCCAAAATGCCAATCATTCTGTTCGAGTAACAGATGATTTTATGCAGGCTGTCGAAGAAGGTGGGAAGTGGGGACTAGTTGGTCGTGTTAAGTCTACCCCAGTTCGTATGGTTGAGGCAAAGGATTTGTTTCATAAGATTGCTAAGGCAACTTGGGAATCAGGGGATCCGGGAATTCAGTTTGATACTCAAATAAATGCTTGGAATCCTTTGGTTTCTGAAGGAAGAATTAATGCGTCTAATCCCTGCTCCGAATATCATGCCCAGGATAATACATCTTGTAATTTGGCTTCGATTAATCTTTTAAAGTTTCATTTAGCTAATAATGAATTTGATTATCATTTGTTTTATCTTGTTTCTTATTTTGCAACGGTCGCTTTAGATGTTTTGATTTGTAATGCTAGTTATCCTACAGAAACCATTAGCAAGAATGTTCGTAGGATGAGACAGATCGGTTTAGGTTATGCAAACTTGGGTGCTCTTTTGATGTCTAGTGGGTTGGCGTACAATAGTGAGAAGGCAAGAAATGTAGCAGCTGGGATTACTGCATGTATGACTGCTTCTGCTTGGTTAGCGTCTGCTGATATGGCTTATACTGTTGGTCCATTCGAAGCTTATAGAACAAATAAGGATAGTGTTGAACGAGTTCTTGCTCATCATTTGACTCACGCAGCCAATAGGGTAATCACAGATAGTAAGGATAGTCCGGGATATACCATTGCTCAAAATCTGTTCAGCTCTGCATATAATAGAATGACAGAGGTAGGTGTTCGTAACTCATATGTTACTAATATTGCTCCAACCGGAACTATTGGATTTGTTATGGATTGTGATACAATGGGAATTGAGCCAGAGTTAGCTTTGGTTAAATATAAAAAGTTGGTTGGTGGAGGATTTGAAAAGCTAACAAATAGGTGTGTGGCAAATGCATTAATTTCTCTAGGTCTTTCAGAGGAAGAAGTAAAGAAGTGTTTAATGCACATAATTAAAGAGGGATGTTTAGATGAGGATCTTGGGATTTCGAGTCTTAAAGATCATCTCGATGTATTTGAGTGTTCAATGAAACCTACCAATGGGAAAAATTGTATTCCTTGGACGGGACATATTAAAATGATGGCACAGGTGCAACCTTTCTTATCCGGATCTATTTCTAAGACGGTTAATCTTCCAAAAGAAGCAACGGTAGCTGATGTTGAATTAGCGTATATGATGGCCTGGAAGAATAAGTTAAAGTGTATTGCAATCTATCGTGATGGGTGTAAGAGTTCTCAGCCAGTAAGTGCAAATAAAGATATTTCTAAAGAAGTAAAAGTTACTCCATTGGTTGGAAGCAGAAAGAAATTGCCAAATGATAGGCCTTCGACGACTCATAAGTTTGCGATTGGCGGACATGAGGGGTATATTACTGTCGGGATGTATGAGGATGGTAAGCCCGGAGAATTATTTATTGTTGTTTCGAAGGAAGGATCATTTGTAAGTGGGTTATTAGATTCGTTTGCTACCATGGTGTCTATTGCATTACAATATGGGGCACCAATTACTTTGATAATTGATAAGTTAAAAGGTCATTCTTTTGAGCCACAGGGGATAACTTCAAATCCTGCCATTCGATTTGCTAAATCTATCTCCGATTATATTGGGAGATTTTTAGAGTTAAAGTTTGTAGAAAAAGATAAAGAGAAGAGTAAAGAAGTTAAGTCTTCGATACATACTCCGCCTTGTCCATCTTGCGGGAGTTTAACTACCCAGAGTGGAAGTTGTCATGTATGTTCGAGTTGTGGAACTACAACAGGTTGTTCTTAAAGATATATTAAGGGAGATAGAAATGAGTTCAAAGAAAAAGAAGATTGAAGAAGTTCATCCAATGACAAACAAACGTGAACAGCTTATTAATTTGTATGCCTCTGATGTAGCTGATACTGCAAAAGCTACGGGTCATGAACCTTGGGAATTGCCATGGAATGTTTATATTAAGAATTCGAAATATAAGGGAAAGTCTCATGGGTTGTTAAACCAATTCATCGCGTCGAATTTATGGCGGAGTGTTAAGCAATCTTTCTTTCCAGTTCCTGTAGATGAAGTTGCTTCAATTCAGTTACAGAATTTACGTAAGGGCCAGCGGGATATTAAGAAAGAGTTAGCGACTAGCGAGTATTTTATTCAGGAGTTGGAGAGACTTGCTAAGATGTACAAGCCTGAACCTGTTCATCGGTACGTTTCTGTTCCTAGTAAAG
>Ga0172381_10003407_pt1 | contig 16880 bp, 31 predicted proteins | sample Leawel6488metaG_FD_119754 | JGI IMG/M metagenome (GOLD analysis project Ga0172381, IMG submission 119754) | Leachate microbial communities from a municipal landfill in Southern Ontario, Canada - Leachate well 64-88 metaG | ecosystem: Engineered > Solid waste > Landfill > Unclassified | place... | reverse complement strand
TGACCCCTAGCTCGTCCAGAACGGTAGCATAAGTATGGCGCAACATGTGAAGCGTGACCGGGAACTTAAGCCGACGCTGTACCGGCTCCATTAATCTCCTTACACCAATTTCACTTAACTGTAGGCCCTTTGCGGAGGGTACTATATAAATAGACTTCTCGGCAGTAGCTTTAAGCATGTCCCATAGATGCGGGGGCATAGGGACAACCCTCACCCCGGCAACCGTCTTTGTTCCTTTTGGTTTTGGCTGATTATTTATATATTCAACTGCGCCGGTTACTACCAGGGCGTGATTAATCTCGTCTATGTCTGTCCATTTTAGGGCAACTATTTCCCCTCGTCTAAGGCCACAGAACAAGGCTATGTGGACGGCTAATTCAGCGCGTAACCCAACACAGGTCTGCAATAATTCTTTTGTCTGTGAAGTCGTCAGGGCGGTTCTTTTCTTGACCGGCACTTCGTATATTTCCGCAAATTGAGCAGGGTTAGAAACGATCAGCCCGTTACGCATTGCATAAATGAAGATAGCGTTTAAGGTGATCAATACTTTGCGTTGTAAGCTTTTTGACCTCCCTACTGACCCCATAGAGTTAATCAAGTTCTGAATATGTATGGGTTTTATGTCCACCAGTTTGCCTCCGCCCATGGCGGGGAATATGTAATTGTTCATACAGCTGGCATATGTGCGCTGGCTGCTGGACCCTGTCTTTCCTTCCTTGGCAGATTCCCACCATTTTTTAGCCCATTCCTGCACAGTTATTTTTCTATCAATATTTGTAGCCCCAAGGGCATACTGTAGCTTTAGGGCGTCAAGTTTTTCCTTTGCCTCTTTCTGGCTTCTGCCATATACATATGCAGGTTCGCTTCCGGGCTTAAGAGTTACTTTTTTTCTAAACCGTCCGTCTTTACGTTTCTTCATGTTTTCTCTCCACTCTAATGAAAATGGGCAAAAATATACCCGGCAGACACCGGGCAACATACGTATATATAAAGCTTAATACAGACCCCAGGAACCAGGAACCCACGCGTTTAACGCGCTGCCGTTGTAACAACGACCTGGTAAATTCCCCTGCGCATGTCTGTATTAACTATATTATAACCGTTTATTGCCGTTTGTAAACTATAATTCTGTTATCCATGGATATTTTTCTTGCATAGCCGGTTTAGTTGCATCAGGGATCAGTTTTAATCCATAACTAAAAAGATTGCCCTTTCTTTTATAAAAATATGGATTGAGTATTTTTATATATGCGTCCTCTACGAAGCCATAATTGTCTTTTTCCAGCGCCGCAAAAACAGAACCAACCAGGCAATCTGCTATTTGCAGGTTTTTAAACTCATTTTTATTTGCAACTTTATAGCCCGAGATGGTATTTTTCTTAATTTGGCATTCCTTGTCTTCCAGTATATGGTCTATGTATTTCTCCATATCTTTATAAGAGGTATTTGTTCTGTTTTCAAAAATTAATTTGCAGCTACCTTTATCATGAACTAGCCAGCTAATTCTTTCGAGCAAAAGCCTAGTTGCGTAATTATATAGATACTGTTTTTCGTCTCTAAGAGAAGCGCCACGTTGCGTAGTGGTTTTGTCAACTCCGACGGCAATAAAATTAAACCATTTGCCATGGTTGCAAATTTCATTTATGATAGCCCTTCTTTGTTTGTGATCGTATTTAACAAAATGTAGTGGCTTTGACATTGCGGATTGCTTGCGCCTTAATATATCTGTTTTAATAACATTAACCGTGCGAGATAGTTCAAGGTCTTTCCCCTCGTAGGTTATAAGCGCGCCGATAATAAACCATTCGGAACTGACCCATTCGCCATTTTTTATTTTAAAGCCCTCGTCTCCCGATTCGTCTATGTATGCGTTAAATTGAAATGTCATGACTCCACTCCCCATATCCACAACGCCGTATTTTCATCTAATCAACCACCATAATGGATATAATATTTTTCTACATCTTTGACAATAATTCTTGTTTTTTAGTGACAAATTCTTCTTCGGTTATAATCCCTGTGTCTTTTAATTCAGAAAATTTTCTTATTTGGTCAGCCGCGTCAACAACACCGTTATAATTATCTGGTTTTTTGCCTATCCTATCTTTTACGGATTGTACAAAAAACTGAACATCGCCAGCATTTATCCATTTCATAGAAGCCTTATTGCCCGATGCGAAAAATGCAATGTAGTGCCCCATTAAGTTTTTGCCCATTTCGATTGAACTAATTGTTGAGTATGGAAATACTTCTAAGTCATACCCGGTAAGCTTTTTGGCATAAAATATAAGCCTTTGATCAGTTGCCATAAAAATGCCGTTTCTAACGGTGCCCTTATTCATGATTTTAGTTTCATAAGCTCCCATAACTGATGCAATTATGCATTCTCCCGCCTCCATATGCTCCTGAGCGTTATTGATAAGCTTGTCTATTTTTGCCACTATAATTGCCCCTCTCCCTATGCACAAATAATAAACGGTTCCATGGTTACCTTAGCCCTATACCTTCCGTCCCTTCCTTTCTTCACAATAGTCACCTTTTCATATTTATCATATTAATAATTAGGACATTAAGAGGAAATACGACGATAAACGACGAAAATATATAAAATTTGCATGACCTTTAATCTATTTTTTTGCCAGGGCCGCAACAATTAAATTATTATTTCGTATGTATAGATAATAGGTTATAATGGAACATATGTTCTGGTCGGGAAGGGGAGGTAGTATACATGCAAGGAGTTTACACATTAGTTACATTGCCCCATAACTTTAAATGGCTTTATGACGCGGGACATTTCTATGTAGACCCTGAATATGAGTCTGAATTTTTATCTACTTTCCCTTGCCTTAATAAGTAGGTCAACTATTACGTCAACTTCTTCGGGTGGAATTTTATTGTTTTTAGCCTTATCTATTGTTACGGCATAAGGATCGCCGTGCTTTTCTGCAACTACGCTTTCGCTTTTCTCTGCGATTGCTTCTGTTAATAATATATAATTGGGCGTTATGTCTAAAGCTCTTGCAAGCGCAGCAATTGTTTCCACGGGAATTGAAGGGGTATAACCCCGTTCCCAATTAGAAACAACCTGTTTAGTAACATTAAGCAGCTTTGCTAATTGCGGCTGCGTTAAGCCCTTCAATTTACGGGCCTCTCTAATCCTATCTCCAATGGTCATTATCAAACCTCCCTGAAAATTAGTTTACCACGAATAACCGAAAGCGATACAAAGGTAACGAATTTTGAGACAAAATATAAAAAAACAGCTTGACAGTAACGAAAAACGTTCGTATTATATATGTAACGGATAACGTTCTTTAAAGGAGGTGCTAACATGGTATACGAAAACGTTGAAAAAATTAGAAGAGCCAGGGGAGTAACTAAGACACATATCGCAAAGAAACTAAACCTGTCGCTACAGGGCTATAGGTATATTGAATCAGGTTCCACAAGGCTAGATGCAGAGCGCCTAAAAACAATAGCTTCTGTCCTTAGCGTAGACGTAGCTATTTTTTTTGATGACAAAAGAACGGAAACCGTTATTAAAGAAATTCTACAGCCCACAGGTTAGTATTCCCAACCCCAACTATTTTATGAGAGGAGGCGAGAACAAAAATGGACGCAAGCAAAACCAACTATTTAAAAGAATCCGGAATCCGGGAAATCAATCCCAAGCACAAATGTTTCAAAATGTTTGGCGCGACCCCCATGTTTTATTCAGAAGAATATCTTAACGAGCATACCGTCGAAGAATTAAAGGCCGCAGATCAAAAAAATGCTGACTATTTTTCAAGCCAGCAAAAATAGTTACAACAATATCCTAAATAGTGAAGTTATAGGGAACATTGTCTGCGTACAGGACATTTTTCAAGAATCCTTCGTCGGCAAGCCGTCGCAAAGCTTTGTCGGCGTCGGATTCAGAAAGCCCGGTATTTTTTACAACATAATCAAAGTTCATTGAAACGTCTTTGCCGTTTGCCTTATAGAAATCGATTATGCAGCTTTTAACTTTATCCAATACAATCATCTCCTTTCAATTTGATAGCCGACACCTACCAAATTCGACATAAGGGAGGAAAAACCTGTAAATGCTCTTTGAAAACTGAATCAATCCCACACAGAAAGGAGGGACAAGCCTTGAAAACCAGAGGGCTTGAAAAACCAATGCACTTTGGCGAAGTCGTATCGTTCTTGGGAATGGGGCCTGACTATGTTTATAAATCATTGCAAGAGGGTCGTCTTTATGGGTACAAGCTGGGCAATCGCTGGATAGTTTACCCCAGCGATCTGCAAAGGTTCCTAGATCAGCAGTACAGCAACCGCCAGAGAATCAAACTAGCTAAATAGCTTTTTCAAACAACAAGCCGCCCTGGGGAGACAGAGCGGCAGGGAGGGGAAAACTTAGGATGATTTTATTATACGGGCGAGGAGGTGAAAAGAGAATGAACGCAGAGGTCAAAAACATTTATAAGACTTGCAGACGCAATGCGGGCATGAGTCAAGAAACGGCGCTTAATTATTTATTTGTTTCAGGGAGATCATTGTCATATTACGAAACCGGGCGCACGATTCCCGGCGAAGATATTGTATGTCGGATGGTTGAAGTTTACGGAGCGCCGGAGCTGGCATATTTGCACCTGAAGCAGAATACGGAGGTCGGCCGGCGCTATCTTCCGGAATTATGTCTAAACGATCTTCCGAGGGCTGTACTCAAACTGCAGAAGGAAGCTGGCGACATGCAGTCGGTGGAAAAGGATTTAGTTTCCATAGCCTGCGACGGAGAGATTGACAGCGCGGAGATACCGTTATGGGAAAGGGCCAAGGAGGAATTGCAGGATTTAATCGGGGCTGCGCTGGCAGTGTTGTACACAGAAAGAAAAGACCCGCTTTGCAGAGCGGATCGTCAAGGGGCTTAGAAATTTTGTTAGGTAGATTATAGCACAGAGATAGGAGGAATGGCAATGTGTAGTAAGTTTACGCCGGGGCCATGGGAAATAGTAAATGAGCATTATATAGAGTCCGTCGATCACGGAATTGCGAAAGTGCATTATGGGCAGGAAGGAACGGCAGATACCCATCTAATAGTCGCCGCCCCCGATATGTACGAGGCGCTAAAAGAGTTATACGGATACATGGAAGATCAATTTCACGGTGATAATTTCCAGCCTATGCTGGCGAGGGCCTATCGAGCATTACAAAAAGCAAAGGGCGAAGAAATAGACCCCCATAAACACAATAGGCATTATTGTGACTTCGCCAAAGCCGAAGACAAGGAGGAATGGCAACATGAAACTCTGCGAGATATGCGGGGCCGAGATCACCGAGCAGAACCAGAGCGAGAAATACGAGGATGGTTGCACGAGCTGCGACCATGTGAAATATGAGAAGAAAGAGGCGGTATAAATGGAAAACAAACGAATTATCGAAATAAACGGAGTCAAATTGGAGGTTGACATGTCCACTGCCAAGGTGGTTGACAATTTCCAGATTGGCGACAAGGTAAAGGTCCTAAAAAAGCCAGACCAATATAATGACTCCAAGGTATATCCCGGCGTTATTATCGGCTTTGAGGAGTTTAAGTCCCTGCCCACCATAGTAATAGCCTATCTCGAGGTAAGCTATTCCAAGGCTGATATAAATTTTTTGTACTTTAATTCAGAAAGCAAGACCGAAGTCGTTAAGGCTACTGCTGATTATGTGCAGTTTAACAAGGATGATGTGTTTTCCATGCTTGATAGGGAAATATCATCCAAGGAGCGCGAACTCGCAGACCTTAACCACAAGAAGGAATATTTTTTAAGCAATTTCAATAGGCATTTTGAAGCGCAAGGCAAGGAGGCGGTATAAGTGTTAGACCTAAACCAGTTCTACGCATGGCAATCCGAGAAGCCGAGTCGGACGGTCAAGATAGAGATAGAAGATAAGGGCGAGGTTAAGGTGTGGGTATACGACTACGCTCTAGGCGTAGGGCAGTTTGTCGCCAGCGTTGGCGAGATAGACCTAGAGGGCAAGGCAGAGGAAAAGGAAATCAAGAAATATTTGGAGCTTCGCGCGAAGTACGCGGACGAGATTAGGGAGGCGAGTTAGATGCCAGCAACAGCGTTTAAGTGTATGGATCAAACAGAGATCCCCTTTGCGGATTGCTTAAGGGCTTGCAGATTGGGTCAGCGTTGCATAAGCACCCGCACCCTGCGAATGATAGCAGAGCAGCGCCCCTGGACGGGTACGCCGAGCACTACCCAACTACTCAAGGGAACCAGGGAGGCATATTTGGAGATAACCCAGACCGGCTACAGCTTAGACCCGATGGGGGAACTCTTCCGGGTGCTGGGCAGCAAGGCCCACGCATACCTTGAAGAATTTACCGACAACGAACTTAGTGAGGAGCGACTACATGATAATATTGCATCTGGCCAGTTTGACTTCTACGACCCGGAAACCTGCACCCTGGTTGACACAAAGACATGGGGCAGCTACAAGGTTATGAAAGCCTTGGGGTTCAAGCAGAAAACGGTTGAAACCGGGGAAGTATTCAAGTCCGGGGCGCGCAAGGGACTGGCAAAAACCAAAAAGATAGTAGTCAAGGCCGAGCCAGATATGAAGGACGCGGAGATACAGCTAAACCATTACAGAACGATGCTAGAGGCGGCAGGATTCCCGGTAAAGGAAATGTTTATAGAGGCCATAGTCCGCGACGGCGGAACCTACATGGCGCAAGGCCGAGGCGTAACGCAGAACGGGTATTTAATCCCGGTTAAGTTCATGCCGGACGGTGAAGTCAAGGGATTTTTGCAGAAGAAAGCTGACGCTCTTATATGGGCACTGGATACCAACAGTATGCCAGAGGCTTGCAATGATGAAGAGTGCTGGGAAGGCAGGAAATGTTCTGGCTTTTGTAGAGTGGCCAGGTTCTGCGATGCAGCCGGCAATGTTGAGGAAGAAAGCGAGGCGGTATAGATGCCGGTTAAAAAGGCAACCAAGACCAAAAAACCATTGAAAATATTAATGTATGGAGCTTCCGGAGTAGGGAAAACCCATTTCGCCTTATATGCTACACCGGGTAAAACCCTAGTGTTTGACATGGAGGGCGGCACCGATCTATTCGAGGGCCGGGTAGATTTTGATTATTGGACGGACGATGAAGGGTTTAAGACACAAAGTTACCGGGAATTGCGCAAGTGTATAGACTTTCTTAAAACTCAAAAAGACAGGGAGTATAAAACTTTTATTATCGACCCGGTTACATTGATCTGGACGCTTCTCCAGCAAGAACGCCAGGACTACAAAGAGGATAAAGTAACTAAGCAAAAAGCTAATGAAACGGATTTGGAAAACTTCACAACCAGAGACTGGAACATTGTCAAGAAGATGCACAAGGGGATTATTGACGAAGTATCAGCACTCCCCCAGAACGTGATATTAATAGCCCGTGAAAAACCTGTAGTCAAGATGGTAAACGGGGAGCCAGTTCCTACCGGCGATATTACTTTTGAGGGTGAAAAGAATACCATCTACGCTGTAGACTTTGCCCTCAGATTATACTCCGAAAAGAAAAAACGTCTTGTCCAGATTGCTAAGGACCGCTCGGGGCATTACGAGACGGGCGCAGTATTAGAAACCCCCTCTTTTGCATTATTTGATTCCATCGTCAATGATATGGCTGATGGTACGGATTCCAAGTCCATTAAAACCGGAAGCGAGAACCTATTTGGCGGAAAGCCCGAACCCGGGCTGAAATTAATCAGCAACGTCCAAAAGACCAAAATACAAGAATTAGCCAAGGTATTAGGCAAGACCGGGGCGGATATTACTGAAATCTGCAAACACGACTACAAAAAACAATTCTCCCAGCTTACCGAAGCAGAGGCCGGGGAAATTATTGCTACTCTGCAAATCGAACTAGACAAGCTAGCAGAACCAACACCCGCCAGCAATAAGGCAATGAGTGAGAAAACCAACAAGGTCATCCACGCAAGGGGCGCAGAGTTAGGCATGGACCATGACGATATACGGAAGTTCGCCCAGTGTGATTATCCTATCAAGAGCCTTACGGAGTTGACGGAGGACCAGGCTAGGGAATTGCTTGCCAACTTAAGAGCGTTACCGGATTTAGACAAGGCGGTTGGTGCTTAATGGCCCGCCGCTTAAGGAGGGATGAAACGTGAATATGACATGGGGAGAACGCAAAGAAAGTGAACGCAAATACCTTGAAAAGCGAAGGGAAAAAGAGCAGAAGGAAATTCAGCAATTGCTTACCGAGTCTCTGCGCCCCGATGAAATTACTGTTCTTGGTTGCGTTCCAAGCTCAGAAGAATATCTGGCTGTAAATATTAAGTTTGTTTTAGGCGGATATGAGCAGGAAGATAGGATTCTTTGGAGATCTGATGAAAGCATAGAAGATTTTGTAGCCAAAACAAAACGGCACATTGATTATATCGAGGAATTAAGGCAAAAGTATCCTGAGTATTGTAAGGAAAATGACTTTATACAATCACACAGTAAATTTAATAAGAAACTTGTGCTTACGCATATGGGATACCATAGAGAATTTTATCTCAACATAGAACTTGCCGATTATTTAAAACTTCCTAACACTACATCATGTAGCTGTGGCGGCGGGGATTACGAAATCAAGCGAACTCCAAAACGGGTTAAAGAGTACAACCAGAATATTGATCTTACAATTGGCTTTTTGCTTGACTGCATTACTGAGTTAAAATCGCAAAAATACACCGAAGACAAGGAGGAATGAGTTGTGAATAAACCTCAAAATATCACATCAGAACGGATAGAAACTTTGCAACATGCTCTACAAGTCATGACTACTTGCCGCGATCACTGGAAAACATCGTACGAGGAAAGAAATGCGGAGTTGGAGCAGGCGAAGGCCGATAACGCCGCCCTGGTAGCCGCCATAGATGATGTATACCCGATGGTGGCCGGGCGCGCCATGAGCCTGTTGGGTGACGGCGAGGAAAAGGCCGGGCAGCAATGGAACGAAGCGGCGCAGAAGCTGTATAGGGCGACACAAGACCGCCCCGGCGCGGCCCCGCTGGAAGATCTGAAGCAGTACAAGCGGGCGTTGGAGTTGGCTTGTAAAATCAATTCGGATTTGTTCCAAACATGGGGCGAGGCAATGGAATACTGCCTATCCCAAGCCAAGGAGGACTCAACTAATGCATAACCTAGCTGAATACTGTTCTACCTGCGAGGCCGAGACTGAGCGCATCGTTAATAATCTGGCCAAGGAAATCGCAGAAAAGGACGAGCAGATTAAGCAGTTGCAGCAGCGGCCAGCGCAGACGGAGGCCGTAACCAAGCTGCTAGAACTGATGAAGCCCGACATTGAGCGGTCGGAAAAGCTAACCGGCAACGGGCCGAGGCTAACAGAGTTGATAGCGACATACTGGGAGATAGTCTCGGCTTAGTGAACAGTCTGTTTATTAAGCGCCACAGAACGGAGGGGAATTATGAATATACAAGCATTGCAGCCGGTCGCCCGGATATACAAGGACAAGCAGCCGCAGCAGAACCAGGCTGAAATCAAAAAGGCAGCGGCCCCGGCGAAAGACAGTTTCGAGGTCTGGATGGACAGGCTGGGGGCCGGGATGGGAGCTGTCGCGGCGGTACTAGTCGCCATATTGGTCTGGGTGAATGTGGGACGGGGGTGGATAGGATGAATACAGGTCTAATGTTTTCGTCGGCTACAGACCTATGGAGTACACCGCAAGACCTATTCGACAAGCTAAATGCCGAGTTTTGTTTCAGTTTTGATGTATGCGCCACCATAGGCAACACAAAATGCGAGAAGTATTTCAGCCCACACATAAACAGTTTAACTCACCCGTGGGTAGAGGTCGCCACTAGATTCGGTATGCCATTGAACTTTTGGATGAACCCCCCATATGGGCGCGAGATCGGCAAATGGATAAAAAAGGCTTATGAAGAATCTCAGCTTGGCGCAACGGTCGTATGTTTACTGCCAGCGCGAACCGATACGGCGTGGTTTTGGGATTATATCCAAGGTAAGGCCGAGATCCGATTTATTCGCGGCAGACTCAAGTTCGGCGACAGTAAGAACAGTGCACCCTTTCCAAGTATGATTGTGGTGTTTAGACCGGTGGTGACCCCATGAAGCAATGTGCAAATTGTGCACACTGGTCCCCGGAGAAGCGCAGCCGGGTCGGCTCCATGAGCTACCGGGCGGAGGAGCCGACATGCGCGCAGATCAACGAGAAGGGTAAGCCGGCTGTGAGGTACGCGGAGCATAAGGGGTGCTGGTTGTGGAAGGGGGCGAGGACGTGAAGCAACTGGAAATGTTCAGAGAGATTATTGTTGATAATTTTGCCGGTGGAGGCGGAGCAAGTACAGGAATATCTCAAGCATTAGGCCGCAGCGTTGACATAGCAATTAACCATGACCCGGCGGCTATAGCTATGCACATGACAAACCATCCAGATACTGAGCATTATTGTGAAAACGTCTGGGAGATTGACCCTCGCAAAGTAGCAGGGGGCAGGCCAGTTGCCCTTGTATGGCTGTCTCCTGATTGCAAGCATTTTTCTAAAGCCAAAGGTGGCAGACCAGTTGAGAAAGGTATTAGAGGGCTTGCGTGGGTAGCAGTTCGATGGGCCGCAACTGTACGGCCCAGAGTAATCATGTTAGAAAATGTTGAGGAATTTAAGACCTGGGGACCGCTCACAAAAGACGGATACCCAGACCCGGATAAGAAGGGTCGCACGTTTAATTCTTTTATCAATGCCCTCAAGCGACAGGGCTATTATGAGGAACACAAGGAATTAAGGGCCTGTGATTATGGAGCTCCCACAAGCCGCAAAAGATTCTTCATGATTGCTAGGCGTGATGGTCAGCCTATCGTATGGCCAGAACCCACTCATGGAGATCCAAAGAGTGAGGCTGTAAAATCTGGCAGGTTAAAACCATGGAGAACCGCAGCGGAGATAATTGACTGGACGTTGCCCTGCCCGAGCATTTTCACAAGAAAGAAGCCATTGGCCGAAAACACCATGAAGCGGATTGCCAGAGGAATACAGAAGTTTGTTATTGAGAACCCAGAGCCTTTTATCGTTCGCATTGGACAACAGGGCTTTAGTGGTGATGGTACGCAGCAATCATTAGGCAAACCGTTAAGCACTATTGTAACAAAGGCAGAACATTGTTTAATTGCTCCTTTCTTGAGCCAATATCACAGTTATGACGATTCAGCAAGAGGGCAAGAACTATCCCGTCCATTGCTTACTCTGGATACTTCCAATAGGTATGCTTTGGTATCTGCCTTTATGGCTAAACATTATGGCGGCAATTATGAAGGTGCCGGAACCCATTTAAGAGAGCCCTTATCTACGGTTACTACCAAAGATCATAATGCCTTAGTAACGGCTTTTGTATCAAAATTCTATAAAACAGGTATAGGGCAAAAAGTAGATGAACCGTTACATACCATTACAACGTCACCCGGTCATTTTGCAGAGGTGCGGGCTTTCCTTCTTAAATACTATGGAACCGGCGTTGGGCAGATAGTAAATGAACCGCTAGGAACCGTCACATCTAAACATAGATTCGGGCTGGTCACTGTCCATGGGGTAGACTACCAGACTATAGATATAGGCATGAGAATGTTGGCCCCCCGTGAACTATTCAATGCGCAAGGTTTCCCGGGTGACTATATTATTGACCGGGATGATACTGGGAAACCATATTCTATATCAGCGCAGGTTGCCAGGTGCGGCAATTCAGTATCGCCACCACTGCCCTTTGCTATGGTCAGGGCTAACTTACCAGATCAATGCAGGATGGCGGCGTAGAACTCACAGGCAAATTAGACCAGGGGGAGGGGAAACAGTGAACCTTATCAAAGAAATCAACGCCTTTTATAAACTTGATATGCCAGGGCAGCTATCATTCACGGCCCAGAGCCTTTATATGGCATTGCTATATAAAGCCAACGAAGTTTATTCCCGCGACATTACCCCCTCCAATCCTTTACTTATGGCCATGACGGGAATAAGGGACGTTAAGACCCTGGACAAGGCCAGGAAAGAATTGATAGAAATTAACCTCATTGAGTACGCCGATAACGCAAAATCACGCCTTGCAGGACATTACCGTATTATCGGGCTTGAAAGCCTGCTAGTGGATAATTTCCAGAAAAACTCCGGAAAAATTCCAGAGGAGACCCCGGAAAAATTCCTGGGGTCTCCCGGGAAAAAACCACCACATATACAAGAAGAGAATATAAGAGAAGAGACAATAGAAACACCTTTACCACCTGCGGAGGATAAACAGGAACCTGATCCACCTGTCGAAGAAAAACCACGCCCACCATTCAAAAGTAAAAAACAGGAGCAGCTATTTGACCAGTTCTGGACTGGATACCCTAAAAAGAAATCCAAAGGTCAAGCAGAAACGACCTGGGTAAAAATATGCCCTGATGATTTACTTTTCAAGCGGATTATAAACGGGCTTGATATTGCCCGGGGCTCACCGGACTGGAAGAGAGACAAGGGCCAATATATACCGCACCCTTCCACCTGGTTAAACGCCAAGGGATGGGAGGACGAATATGGACAAGGCGCACAAGAAGTGCAAGCACAAGGCGTTAAACATTATGAATCCCCCGAAGAAAAAATGGCCCGAATAAGCAGGGAATTGGAGGCGGAGCAAAATGGATCAGAAACAAGCGGACCAGATTATAACCAAGATAGCGACAGTTTACCGGGGCTTTGAACTGACCAAGGAACGGGTAAAAATATGGCGGCAGTTTATGGAGCAGATAGACTTTAACCTAGCTGATAAAAGGGTAGATCGGCACATTGCCATCAACAAATTCCCACCGACCATAGCAGAGATACTTAACTCGGAAGAGTCCAATAAGAAAAAGAAGTGGGAGGAACCGGACACCTTAAGCCCTGCCGCGGTAATGCAGGGTGGATATATTTTGATGTAAGTAGGCGAGATACCAGGCAGGATAAAACGATTGGAGGGGAGCAGGGGATGTATAACTTATTTTACTATCGCTTGCTGGATGGCCTGCGCGCACGGATTGAGCTTGACGAGCAAAAACCCTTGGATTGGTTGAGATGTTTTTTAGTGATGCGGCTGCCAATGCCGAGATAGGAGGGGGGAGCGGTTATGAGGGAGATTAAATTCCGTATGTGGAACCCAGTACCAAAGAAATATCACTATGACATTGACACGGTTATGGAATGTTTAAAACAGTAAATGAGCGGGATATACGACCATGAAAAAGAATACGGCGCAGCATTTGAACAGTACGCCGGATTCAATGACAAGAACAACAAAGAGATATACAAGGGGGATATATTACTCACCACTTATGACATTGGCGATGGGTGCGACCCACGGGGACTACGACAAAAGAAAATCACGTTGGATACATGGGAAACCTTTATTGAGTTTATTTTTGATGTTGGACATATGGGTTATCTTGATCTTGAGGTCATTGGAAACATTTACGAAAATCCAGAGTTATTGGGGGTGTCGTGATGCCGCATCATCATAAAAGAAAAGGCCCGCGCATAGTCCCGCTGGGGAAGATAGCGGAGCGCGTCGGCGTACCAGTAAAGCGGGTGACGGTGCACCTGCCCGAGCCGGACGAGCCGGAGCCGGTGGAGAATACAGACATTCGCACACGGCGCAGGGTTTGGGAAGATATCAGACCAAGCAAGTTGAGGGCGAGTTATACGCCGGGGGGAGGAGTGGCAAGGTGACATGGACGCTATACCAGGGGGATTGTTTGGAAGCAATGAAAAAGATGTCTGATAAGTCAATAGGCTTAGTGGTTACGTCTCCTCCTTATAACATAAATAACACAAGCGGGGGCGGATTACGAGGGACGCAGGGGTGTGGTAAATGGGCCTCTAATAAATTAGGTATTGGATATGAAGATGATACGGACGATTTACCCCATGATGAATATATAAGTTGGCAAAAACAATGTTTAAGAGAAATGTATCGCCTTATTGCAGACAATGGAGCCATTTTCTACAACCATAAATGGAGGGTACAAAATGGCATATTACAAGATAGGCAAGATATTGTTGGAGATTTTCCCGTTAGGCAGGTCATTATTTGGCAAAGAAGCGGAGGCATTAATTTTAATGACGGATATTTTGTTCCAACCTATGAAGTTATTTATTTAATAGCAAAGCCAGATTTTAAATTAGCTTCAAAAGCCTGTTCAATGGGAGATGTATGGAAATTCCCGCAAGAATTAAAAAACGAACATCCTGCACCATTTCCCATTCAATTACCGGCAAGGTGCATACATTCAACCAATGCAAAATTAATACTTGATCCATTTGCGGGTTCAGGAACGACGGGAGTCGCAGCAGAACAATGTGGGCGTGACAGTATATTAATTGAAAAAAAAGCTAAATATTGCGAACTCATAAAACGCAGGATGGCAGGGATAGAACAGAGTTTATTTAAGGAGGCGACAATATGAGCAGCACACAAGACATATCCCCCACCACGCACCGGCCTAGCGTGGTGGGCGGAAAGCAGATAATCGTAGCCAAGTGGGTGGCCGCGATAAAGAAAGACATTGCGACCTGCTGCCGAGCCTGCGGGGAGCGGCAAGCGGAGGAAGTGGGGGTAGCAAGGTGAGTATCTTTAACCCCAAGGCCCGAATTATCAAAACGGAGCCAGTCGATTACATAGTCTTTGAAAGGCTCGTTGAGGCCAGAAAGGCCAGGGGTATGGATAGAAAAGAGTCCGCAGAAAGAATGGATATTCCTGATACGGAATTGGGATTGATGGAGAACGGCAGAACTGAGATACCACCGGAATTTCTATTTAAGGCAATGAATTTATATCAATTCCCGAAAGGATTTTTCTATCGAATTAAGTGGGAGAGGTATTAGGGGAGGCGATAAGGTGAGGTTAGTTATACCCGGCAGACTACCAAGTTTAAATGACATGATAGATGCCGCAAGGGGTAATAAATACGAAGCCGCCCGGCAGAAAAAAGAGTCCACAGAACTCGTAATGTGGAGCGCAAAACAGCAGAGATTGCCGCAAATGAATTATATCGACTTAACAATAACGTGGTACGAAAAGAACAAAAAACGCGACAAGGACAATATACAGGCTGGCGTTAAGTTTATTTTAGACGGCTTGGTGTCCGCGGGGGTAATACCAAACGATACCTGGAGATACGTGGGGGACATACTTCACAGGGTGAGAGTGGACAGGACAGAACCCAGGATTGAGGTTGAGATTGAGGAACCCGCTTCATAGCCGCAACCTCTTGAAAGAAGGTGGTCTTATGCGAGGGGAGCGCAAAGCCCTCTAATAATCAAATGTTGCAACGTTGACTAACCGAATATGTGTGGGAAAACTACACCCTGGCTGGGGGTCTAACCAGCCCCCGGTGAATAATAAGCGCGAGAGCGATTAGATAGAGGGGGAGAGATTTTGAAAACATGGGAAATGATTAAGATGTTGACAGAGAATCCGAAACTGAGATTTAAAAGGCAAAGCACAGAGAGCATATATGAATTAGGGGAGAGTGAATTTTTAACCGTTGTTGGGAAAAGTTACTGCTCAGCCAATATCCGTATTGACGATGAATGGACCCTCGTCCGTGAACCCGTGCCGGTGTGGGAGGCGATCAAGGCATTGACCGAGGGGAAGGTGGTCGAGTGTATTGCGGACAAATGTTCTGGATGTGATGGAAAATGTAAAGGCTGCGTTTTTCCCGGAGATAGAGTATTAAGCATCGAAATGGTAAAAACCGGTACTTGGTACATCGGGGATGGCAAATGATGCGCCGCGTACTCACGATCATGCTGGCCCTGGCGATAGCGTGGCTGTTCGCGGTGGCAGACTTATACTTCATGAACGCGAGCAGTTATCTTTGCGGGGGCTTGCTGGCGTGGCTGATATTGGAGAGACGGAAGGGGGAGGCGAAGTGAGGGACTTAGCGAATGACTATAGGTCAATGATGTTGGACAGGCCCGAAGGCGATATGTATATTGTTGAGATAGTTTTAAAGGAGGCCATTGACCGGGCCCTTACGGCAGAACAGGCCAATGAAACATACCTCAAGATTATCGACGGACAAAAAGATACTATTTTCGGGTGCAACCGCGTTTACGGAGACTTGCAGGAGGAAAACGCCCGCCTGACCGCGCAGGTGGCGGGGCTGAGGGAAGCATGGGTGGCAATTCAAGATTTAACTAAAAATTATGACGATAAAGTCAGGGCGTTAATAAATGGACCAATGGCATGTAACCGCGAACAGGCTGAATATATGGTTGATAACGCCATAAGCGCATGGAAAAAGAGGTTTACTGACCCCGACCCCGGCGAGAAGTACCGGGAGCGCGTGGAAAAGATGCAACGAGCATTAACTAATATAGCCAACACAAAACAAATTGATCCGAATTATGAAAACTGCGCTATAGACTATGAAAAGGTAACACTTGACAAAGTTAGGCGATACGCCAGTCAAGCCCTCGCCGCGCTGGAAGGAGGCCGCGAATGAAGTTATATATAGCTGGCAAAATAACAGACAATCCAGAACCATGAACCCGGCAGTATTGCCCGACGGTTTTGAGCATCATGAGTATATGAAAATATGCTTTAGCATGATTGATGTGTGCGAAGGACTGTATTTTTTAAGAAACTGGACAGACAGCAAGGGCGCAAAGATGGAATTTGACCGAGCCATAGACAAGGGTAAGACGATTATGTTTCAACAGACTGCATAGAACCACGCTGTAGACAACATGGAGGGTTTGGGGATGGGTAAGGGGAGAAAGTATAGACCGAAGTGGCAAATACAGATTGATGCGGCCCTGTTTCGCTACGTAGACGACCCCACGACCATACGC
>Ga0172381_10003406_pt1 | contig 16884 bp, 24 predicted proteins | sample Leawel6488metaG_FD_119754 | JGI IMG/M metagenome (GOLD analysis project Ga0172381, IMG submission 119754) | Leachate microbial communities from a municipal landfill in Southern Ontario, Canada - Leachate well 64-88 metaG | ecosystem: Engineered > Solid waste > Landfill > Unclassified | place... | reverse complement strand
ATTTTGAATCTGCCTGTGGTTTTTATTGCAGTCATTAATGCTCTTGAAAGGTTAATACCATATAACCAGTCTAAAAAATGCCTTGTTTCTCCTGCAATTGCCTGACCCCATTCAATTGTTGGATTAACATGATCATATGAATTTTGGAGTTCGTCTGTTGTTAAGGATGAAAACTTCATTCTTTTTGCATCTTTTTGACCTGCAATAAATCTAACAACATTATAACCAATAACTTCTCCTTCTGTATCAAAATCTGTTGCTATTACTATTTCACTAGCGTTTCTTACTAGTTTTTTTATTACATTATAGTATTTTCTTGTGAAATCCTTCTTTTTTACTTCATAATTTGGAAACCAGCCAATATCAAAAGTTGGATATTCTTTTTGTTTTATTGTTTGAGAAACAGTAAATAAATGACCAACTGCACAAGCAACTACTACTCTTTTGTTATTTCTTTCCAGCTCATAATAAGGGATTCCACTATCTGATAATTTTCTGTCTTTTCCACTTGAAAGGGCTGCTGCAATTTTAGATGCTGCTTGAGGTTTTTCAGTTATTATTAGAACATAACCCTCAGGGTTTAATTTTCTTTCTTCAAGTTTTGCCTCTCCAAAGACTTCTGTTGATTTTGTTTTTGATTTTCTTTTGGAAGTTTTTGCTTTTGAAGAAGTAGTTTTTGTTTTTTTAGTTTTTGGACTTGCTCTTGTTCTTTTTGTTTTGGCAAGTGAACCTACTTTTTCTATTGTTTCAATCTGTTCAAGAGAAGGCTTTGGTTTTACAGGAATTTCTACTGTTTTTTTAACATCTCCTGGATTAAAAACTAAGTATTTATTTTGTTCAATTGCTTCAGGTTTTACTTTTTTCTTGATTGGAGGCATTTTTTGGAAGTTAAATATAGTTCAAATTTTATATCTCTTAATCACCGAATTGACTGTATAAAAATGTTTTTAGGGTGTTTTAAAGTCTTTTTTAGTTATTTTCATTAGATGTTCTTCCCTATTATCTTCATCTTTTATTTCCCCAAAAATTTTAAAGCCTAATTTTTTATAGAGATTTACTGCAGGAATATTATCTTTATAGACTGTTAAATTGATTTTTGAAAGCTTTAATTTTTTAAATGCAAAGTCTAGTAATAGTCTTGAAGCTTCTGTTCCAAAGCCTTTTTTTAAGTGTTCTCCAATCATAATAGACATTTCTGGAAGACCTTTAAACTCCTTACTATCAAATAAATTAATGTCCCCTACTGGTTCTTTTGTTTCTTTGTTTAAAATGCAAAAAGTCATGTTTTTGAAGTCTTTTTTCCATTCATCGTGCATTTCTTTTATTTCTTTTAATGTATATTCCATATCTTCCTCCCCTATTTTGAGTTTTAGGTCTTTATTACTAAGCCACTTATGATATAACCCATAAAACTCATCAGAATCTGGAATTGGGACCAGAACTACTTTTTCTCCTTCTAATTCAGGGAGTTCATTATTATGTTTTTTATTATAACTCTCTATTGTTTTTGAATTATTTTTCATATTTTTAATTTATTTAACTCATCTAGTCTTTTTTTTGAATCTATTGAGCTTGAAAACATTTTCCAAAATATTTTTGATAACCATTCAGACCATTCTTTGTCTTTAATAGTATAAAAAATATAGGTTTTTTTGGCAAGTTCTTTTTCTCTTCCTGTTGGCTCTTTTACTTCCTTTAAATTTATTATGTTGTCTACAATTGTAGCTCTGAGTGGCTGTTCTTTATGATGAATTTCAATTAATTCTTTTCCATATTTGAAGTTGAGTGAAAGAAGTTTTTCTACGTTTTCTTTTCCTGCAACATCTATTCTACAAACTACTTTAATTAAAATTCCTTTTTTTATGAGTTTTTCCAAAACTTCAAATACCTTTACTTCACCGTCGTCAAAATTAATAAAAGATAAATTTCCTGAAAAGAATAACACTTGTTTTTTGGCTTCTAAGAGTAATTTTTCAAATTCTTCTAATCTTCCTGCATCTGATTCATCTTTTCCTTTTTTAACCCAAGCTAGTTTATTTTTTTCTGAAACATGCTGAAATATATCAAATGCAGCAAAATCTTCTTTTGTTCTTCCTTTAAAAATGTCTTCTTCTAGTTTTTCCTGGAAAACCGAATGACTTACTTTGTCTATACTTGAGAAGTAGACTATTTTGAGTGCTCCTCTTGTGCCTTCTCTAAATACTCTTGTTGAAATAGTTCCAAAGTTCTTTGTTATATCTTCAATATATCTATCTGCTGTTCTCCAGTTCTTATTAATATGAATAGCTATTTCCTGGACTGATCTTGGTTTTGCATAAACAAAGTCCTCTATTTTTTTTATTATAGTTGGGTCTAGCATTGTTTTATTGGTATTGTTAGTAAGGAATAAGGGTTTTTAACCATTTCTATTATATACAACACTATGCCTATAATTTGGTAAGAAAATGGTATATAGTTTACAACTCTATGAGGATAGTATGGCTCAAGAAAAAGGACTATCAAAATGTGCAATCTGTCATCATGAATATGTTTCTTATGAGGCAAAATTATGTCCTGATTCTCATTTTACTTATACTGAGTATTATGCTTGCCCTAAATGTCAATATAATCCTGAGACTCAATCGGCAATCCATCAAATTATCCGTCATATAGAATTTGATGCTCGTTTATTTGAAGGCAAATTAGAATTTAGAGTATGCACTGACAAACTTGAAGAAGAACTCTTTGAGTTAATAAAAAAAGTTTGGCCAAATCCAAAAGGGGTTCAAAAATGACTAAAAAATATGTTTTAACTGGCGGACCTTGCTGTGGTAAAACTACTCTTATTAATGAACTTGCAAATGCAGGGTATTTTGTTCTTGGTGAAGTAGCAAGAGGGGTTATTGAACAAAGAAAGGATATGCCTCTGGATTATCAAGAGCATTTTACTCGTCAGACCTTAATTTTTGATTGCCAAGTTAAACTTGAAGAAAAAATTAGTGGAGACTTTGCCTTTCTTGATAGGGGAATATTTGATAATTTTGCTTATCAAATGCATTTACTTGGAAAAGTCATACCCTCTCAAATTGAACTTGCTAAAAATCATCCAAGATATGATAAAGTGTTTGTTCTTGAAAGATTACCTTTTGAAAATGATGGGCTTAGAATTGAAAAGGGAGATGATGAAGCACAAAAATTACATGATTTAATCTTTCAGCAGTATGAATCTTTTGGATATCATCCTATTTCTATTCCTGTAATGTCTATACAAGACAGAGTTGATTTTATCCTTAATCATGTTGGAGGAAAAAGATAAAATGATTGAGACAGAAGCAAAAATAAGATTGAGTTCTGAAGAATTTAATGATTTATACTTAAGATTAGGTCGTCCTGATTTTGTCCTTCAAAAAAATTGGGGTTATGTTTCTATGAATAATATAGTTAGAATAAGAGAAGAGGGAGACCGCCGACAGGTTACATTAAAACTGTCAAATCAAGCTTCTGGAGAGTATAATTCCCGTGAAGAACTTGAAATAGGGGTTAGTGATATTGCATTAACAAGAAGAATTTTTGAAACTATTGGACTACAAAACAAATATCATTATGAAAAGAAACGAGCAACAAAACAGATTAGTGATTGCACTGTTTGCTTAGACTGTATTGTTGGACTTGGGGAGTTTATTGAGGTAGAAGGCGCGGCAGGAAATATTAAAGTAGTTCTTGAAAGTTTTGGCCTTTCTAGTAAACCTATTGAAAGGAGGTCTTATTTTGAATTATTAAATGGTATGCATTAAATTATTTGAAATTTATCAATTTCAAAAAAGAGGATTAATTTCTAAATCTAACTATGGTATGTATTGAAAAAATATATAGTGTATCTGCACTTGTTGGAAATGGGGCTTGCAATGCAAATTGTGAGTTTTGTGCTGGAAAATACTTAAGACCTCAGGCAAATGAAGATGCTCTTTATCATAAAAACCTGGAAGCTGCAATTAAGCTTTCTGCTAGATATGGTGGATGGTCACTTTCTCTTACAAGCAGTGGAGAGCCTACTTGTGATCCTGATGCACTTACAAGAGCTCTTAAAACTTATCAAAAATGTGCAGAACAAGGAGCATATTTTCCAAATGTTAATTTGTTTACAAATGGTATTGATTTTGGGGATTCTAAGTTTTGTAAACAATATTTAGGATTATGGAAAGAATTAGGACTTACTAATGTTGCAATATCAGTTCATTCTGTAGGTGAAACAGAACAAGCTAGAATTTATGGAATTAATAATTACCCTAAACTTGAAAAAATAGCTGAAAATATAAGAGAACAAGGACTTGGGGTAAGAGCAACATTACTTCTTCGTAAAAATGGAGTTGATAGCTTTGTTAAATATAAAAGTTCAGTGCATGCTCTTATTGATAAGGGAATTGATAATATTACTTCCTGGCCTGTTGGAAACCCAAATGGGACCAGAAATGAGTATACACCATCTAGGCTTGGTTTATTTGGAATAAAGAGATGGCTTAATAACAATGCGAAAATGTGTCATGGGCATTCTTGGGGCGGAGGAGTATATGATTATCATGGTAGTATACTAAGAATTACTGATTATGTTACAAAACATAACCCTAAACTGGATTTTGTAAGGCAGCTTGTTGTTTTTCAGGATTCAACTGTTGCTTATTCCTGGATTCGAGAGGGAGCGTTATGCATGAAATAATTGCTTCGCAAGATAAAGAGACTAATTTTTCCAAAGTGAATTTGAGAAAAATTAGGAAGAAAAAACAAAATGATAGAAATGGAGAATGAAATAAGAAATCGCCTGATGGCGAGATTAAGAATGCTAATTTTCATGAAGCGAATTCATGAAAATTAGAAAGAAAAATAAAATATTAATTGTTATAAAAATGGGAAAATTAAGAAGTTTATCTTTATTTGTTGGAACAGGTGAATGTAATGGAAGATGCAAACATTGTGCAGGAGTTCCACTTAGAAAGTATGCTCCAAAAGCAGATGGAGTAATTAACAGGGATTTAATCTATAAAACTGTTAAAGAATGTTATTCTAATGGAGCAAGGTCTATTTCTATAAGCAGTAGTGGAGAACCTACACTATCTCCTTTGGCAGTAACCAAAACCTTAAAATTAATTGATGATTTTAATGTAGATGGAATTAGATTTTCTCCAATAAATTTGTATTCTAATGGAATAAGAATTGGTGAGGATTCTGAATTTTCTAAAAACTATCTTGGATTATGGAAACAATTAGGACTTACTAATGTTTATATTACTGTACATAATACTGATGAAAAAAGAAATGCCAGAGCGTATGGAATTGATAGTTATCCTTCTTTAAGACTTATTTTATCAAGAATTCATAATGCAGATTTATTAATGAGGGCTAATCTAGTTTTAAGCAATAAAACTATTAGTGGTTTTGAAGAATTTGTTTCTACTAGTGATTATTTAAGAAAAATTGGTGTTGACTCTATCTCTGCCTGGCCTATTAGAACTCTTGATGATAAAATTGATTCTGAAAAATCTCCTAGTGAAGAAGAGCTTGATAAAATAGAAGAATGGATTCAAAAAAGTGGAAATACAAACATTCGACTTTTAAGGGAAAAAAGCAAAGTTGCTTATCAAACTGGACAAAAACTTACTTTATTTCCTGATGGGACCCTGTCTAACACTTGGTGTAATTTTAGAGAAAATTTGAAAGGAGGTGATTAAAGAATGAAAGATAATATTTCGTATTTAGGCCTTGAAATGCGTATTGAAATTCCTTATAGTAGTTTTGATCAATTTGTTAATCAAAAATGGGGAAAAGAAAAAGAGAATTTTCCTGTTAATCAGGTTATAGTTTCTGAGGACAGTCCATATTTTGAAAAACTCAGGGTTTGTGGAGTTTTTGAAAGACAAAAAGAAGAAAGGTTTGGAGTTTCTTTTGGTATTTGTTCTTATGGGGGAATGGCTGGAAGAGGTGGAATAATTTTTATTCCAAAAGCAGAACTTGTTTATGCAAAAGAAAAAATTCCTTTTATTGTCCATTCAGATATAATGGGAGCTGTTTCTAATGATAAAAATCTTGAAATTTCTGCATGTGAGCGATGTAACAATAGTCGTTCTTGGGGCGATGTAAGTGTTGTTTCTCCAGATCGTGTAAGTTATACAGTTCAGATAAATTCACCAAGACTTTCTGAAAAAGATATTCGTAAAGAATATGGAAGACTTTGTCTTATGTTACATGAAGATTAGAAAACTTTTTTTTATATTTCTTGTTTTTCTGTTTCCATTCTGTCGTATGTTGGAAATTCTTCAATTAAAAATATTTTTTGTTTTTTAATCAGTAATTTTTTAGCTAAATCTTCTGATAAAATAAATCTTTTTTTTGCTTTATCATAATAAAATTTTCCCTTGAGAATTGGTTTTTTATAACTAACCAGATATTTGACCAGTCCTTCTTTTGTTTTTCTGCCAAGGGGAAGGATATTATGTCTAGCTAGTCTATTTTTAAACTGATGTTTATTTTTTAATTCTGCTGTGCAGAAATGAACTTTTAAATTGATTTTTCTTTTCTTTAGTTCTTTTAGTAACCAAATTCCTGCTTTTTTTGATTCGCGAATAACATAACCACCTTCATTTAATTTATATTTTTTAGTAACTATATTCATGTTTGTTTCAGAGAGTTCAAATTCATTTAAATTAACAAATCCAATAAAATCCTTTGCCTTTATTATTAAGTCTAGGAAATCTTTTTTTCTGTCAGGAATCATAGGAAGTTCTATTCCAATATTTTGTTTTTTATAGTAGAGTGAAGCTAGTTTTATTTTTTCTACGTCTTTATTCATTGTTTCTTTATTATTTACTATTGAGAATTCTGGATTAAATCTTATTTCATCTATATACTTTGAAAGTTGTTTTAAATTATTTTTATTTACGAGTTTTGTTGGAACATAAATATGAATATGAAACTTTTTGCCAAATTCTTTTTTTGCTGCTTTTGCATATTTTATTGTTCGCTTTAAAAATAATAATGGGTCTCCTCCTGTTATTCCCATTGAAGTTGCTCTTGATTCTTTTACCTCTTCTATAAAATCTTTTAATGAATCTTTTTCTCTTTCATTAAACAAAATAATGTCTTTGTTTTTTCTTTTCTTTGATAAAGAACAATACCAACAGTTTCTAGTGCATACTCCTGAAATAAAAAGAACTAATTTTTCCCCTTTTACACAGTATTTGCAGCCTTCTGGCAAGCCATTTAAATTATATGAAGCATATTTAGTTTTCATTAATAAATCCAATGGAAGTGGATTTAAAAATTATCCTTTATATGATTTATCTTATATATTCTTAATGCTATATTTTTTTAAACTCTTTATTTTTATAATTTTTATGGTTATTAATTTAGAACAAGACAGGGTTTATCAAAAACTTTGTGATGCCAAAACTACGCTTACTGGTTTTTATGCTACTGATGAGTCTTTACTTTTATCTAGAAATTACGAGGCTATTCAAACTGTCTTAGAAGATTTTAAAGGAAAAATGCAAACAAGAACAATGACTAGACAAGAATACCGGCAAATCCATAGTATGTCTATTGATTCAATTTTTTCTCAGTTTAGAAGTGCTGCTCTTGAGTTTGTTTAAAGTTATTTTTATTACTTAATGTGAACAAACTTTTCTAAGATAATTTTAAAAATAGTCAAAATCTAAGTTTTAAATGAATCGAACTATAGCAATTCAAAATTCAGATGAAGTTATGGCTATGTATGGGACTTCTGGAACTTTTTATCGTGGCAAATGGGAAAGAATTAAAGTAACTCAAATTGGCGAAGATGAAGATACACCTCTGACTGTTAGAAAATCTTTAGTGGGTCTTATTATTCCAACTATTTTTATAAAAGAAGGAATTGAAGCACAAACTGGAATAACTTTCCCTATTCCTCAGGAATCAAGACTTGCTTATTCTCCAGATGTCATAGAAGCACTTAGATCGGCAGGGAGACATGAAGCTGCTGAGCAATTAGAAAGAGTAGCTCCAAACCCATTAGACATGTATGTATTTGAAAGAGAGATTTATGAACTGGTTTAATTGGTTTATTACGGTATTATCTCAAATTTATTATTTTTTAAAGTTATTTTAATAAAATATCTTAACCTTTTTATAATTCTATTATTCTTCCTTTTCTTCCTACATTGTATACTCTTGTTTTGCCTATTTTTTCAGAAACTCCTTCTGCCTCATGAATATGACCTGAAATAAAAACATCTGGCTGGAATTTTTCAATAGCTTTTCTTAAAGCATCACTTCCTGCAACCCCTGAGATTTCGGATTTTGTTCCTGCTGCATGAATGTGGCTGACCATTATCTTTTTTTCAAGGTTTTTTATTAATTCAAAATCTTTTCTTAATTTTTCAAATGTTTTTCTATCATCTAGTTCTAGTTGCCAGTCTGGACTTCCAACTCCAAAAATACCTACATTATCATATTTTACATGATGTTCCCCTAGGTTTTTTATTCCATAGAGTTGAGAAAGAAGATCAATTGTTTCAGTTGAATCCCAGTTTCCTGGAACAAATACAACTTTTTCTCCGCGGTCTATAAATGGTTTCAAAAGATTTTTAATTTCAAAAGGTCCTGTAATATCTCCTGTTAAAATAACTAGGTCTACTTTTTCCTTACTTGCTTTTTCTGCAAGTTTTTTTGAAGCACTTGCATCGCCATGAAAGTCTCCTGCTGCAAGAATCTTAAATTTCTTTTTAGAGGTAATATTTTCACTGGGTTTCTTTTTTGGCTCATTCATAGTTATTAATAATCTATAAAGAGTTTTTATAATTAATGTATGGACTTTTAAAATAAATTAATTCCTAATGTTTATAAATCCATTAATATGGTTTATAAAATGGTAGATAAAATAATTGAGGTTAAAAACCTTGTAAAGAAATTTGGAGACTTTATTGCTGTAGATAATATTTCCTTTGAAGTAAAAGCCGGAGAAATATTTGCTTTTCTTGGACCTAATGGTGCTGGAAAGACAACAACAATTAAAATGCTTACAACTCTTCTTCATCCCAGTCTTGGGGAATTGAAAGTAAATGGTTATTCTACTATAACTCAGACTGATGAAGTAAGAAGGTCTTTTGGAATAGTTTTTCAAGACCCTAGTCTTGATGATGAACTTACTGCTTATGAAAATATGGAGTTTCATGCAGTTTTATATGGGGTAAAGCAGGATTTAAGAAAAGAAAGAATAGAATCTTTACTTAAACTTGTTGAATTATGGGACAGAAAGGACAGTTTTGTAAAAACTTTTTCAGGAGGAATGAAAAGAAGACTTGAAATTGCAAGAGGCCTTATTCATCATCCAAAAATACTATTTTTAGATGAACCAAGCATTGGGCTTGACCCTCAAACAAGAAACTTTTTGTGGAAATATATTCAGGATATGAACAAAAATGAAAAAATGACTGTATTTCTTACAACTCACTATATGGAAGAAGCTGAAAAAATTTCAGATAGGATTGCTATTATCGATCATGGAAAACTAATCAAAATAGGAACTCCTGCTGAAATCAAGAAACAGACAAATACTAAATCTCTTGAAGATGCATTTTTAAAACTTACTGGAAAAACAATAAGAGAGGAAACTGCTTCGTCAAAGGATAAAATGAGAATGGGCAGAAAGTTTTTTGGAGGCAGAAGAAGATGAATAGTCCTATCTATGTCATGTGGCTCAGGCAGCTTAAAAGATACTTTAGATCAAAAGCAAGAATGTTTGGGTCTCTTGCCCAGCCAATTTTATTTTTAGTTGCTTTAGGATTTGGGTTTGGTCCAATATTTCAAAAAGCAGGAGGAGGAAATTATATTGAGTTTTTAGCACCTGGAATAATTGCAATGAGCATATTGTTTACGGCTATGTTTAATGGAATCGATGTTATATGGGACAGGCAGTTTGGATTTTTAAAAGAAACTTTGGTTGCCCCTGTTTCAAGATATAAAATAATGATTGGAAGAACCCTTGGTGGAGCAACTGTTGCAATGATTCAGGGAATTTTAGTCTTTATAATTTCTTTATTTATTGGATTTAGAGTAACAAATCTATACATGATTTTAGTAGCATTTGTTTTTATGTTTTTAATTGCCATGCTTTTTACAGCTCTTGGAACTGCGATTGCTTCAAGACTTGAAGATATGCAAGGATTTCCATTAATAATGAATTTTATAATAATGCCTTTATTCTTTTTATCAGGAGCTCTTTTTCCAATAGACAGTCTTCCGAGTGCATTAAAACTTGTTACTCAACTTAATCCTTTATCTTATGGTGTTGATGGAATTCGTGGTGCACTTACTGGAACTTATAGCTTAGGTTTTAGTGCTGATTTGACAGTCCTCTTAGTGCTTACATTTATAATAACTCTTATTGGAAGTTATCTTTTTTCAAGGGTTGAAGTTTAATTTTTTTTAGAATTATTTTCCGAAATTTCTTTTCCTGTCCTTGAATTGTCCTATTATCTCTTGCATGTCTTTTTTACTAAACTCGGGCCATAGTTTGTCTATAAAAAACAATTCTGAATAAGTGGATTGCCATGGCAAAAAATTAGAAAGTCTTTTTTCTCCACCTGTTCTTATAATTAGGTCAGGTTCATCAGTAAGACAAAGATTATCGGTTATTAATTCTTCAGTTATTTCTTCAGGTGCTGTTCCTTCTTTAACTATATTTTTTATTGCCTGCATAATTTCCTGTCTTCCACCATAGGCAAGCGCAAAATTAATCAGATGATCTGAATTTTCAGAGGTCTTAAATTCAAGGTCAAGGCAGATTTTTTTCAAATCTTTTGGAAGAAGGTCTAAATTTCCAATAAATCTTATTTTTACTTTGTTTTTTTCTATTTTTTCAAATTCTTTTGGTTCAGACATTCTTTCAAATTCCTTTTTCATCAGGTCAATGAGATAGTCAACTTCTTTTTTGTCTCTTTTTAAGTTTTCAGTAGATAGACAATAGAGTGTAAGTTGTTTTATTCCAAGTTCTCTTGAAAATTCTAATGTGTTTTCAACAGCGATTGAACCTAGCTCATGACCTTTCCAGGGTTCAAGCATTTTCTTTTTTGCAAATCTTCTATTTCCATCCAGGATAATTGCAACATGCGTAGGATAATTATTTTCCATAATAATTAGAATTAAAATCAATATTTAAGGTTTGGGAATTTTATTTGCCATTTCCCATACATAGGTGAGCCTTAAGGTCATTAGACTAGCATAACTTTCAACAAGACTTCTTTCTCTTGTTAGATTTTCTAGTTCGTTAGGTTCTTCTTCAACTTGTTCCATTAAACCATATAGGTCTCGCATCTTTTCAAAAATTCCAAGACCTCTGCTTATTCCTTCCAGGAACCTTTCTGCAATTTGACTATCTACTTTATCTTTTGAATAATCTTTTTCAAGGGCTCCAACAAATCTTGATGAGGAAAGGACTGCATCTTTTGCAGCATCAAAAACATGGTCTCTTATATTTCGTTTTCCTCTTGGAAGTAAGACTAATCTTTCCAGGGCATAATCAAATTGAGATAATGCTTCTTCGCTTGTTATATTTGGGTTATATATAGGTAATGTCATTTTATTAAATAAAAATTTAAGCGAAGTTTTAAGAAAGAATTGGTTTATAAAGCTAATGAATTATTTCTTTTTTAGTTTTATTTTCCAGAAAATCTTACAAAAGATTTTCTGCCCTATCAAACCTTAACCTTTTCTTTCGGTTTGATAGCTTTAAATCCTGTATATTTGTGGAGGGCTTTTGGAATTTTAAGTGAACCGTCTTTTTCCTGGTGATTTTCAATTAGTGCAACTAATGCTCTTGAACTTGCAAGTGCAGTATTATTTAATGTATGAGGAGTAATTCTTTCTCCTTTTACTCTTGTTGTTATCTCAAGCTTTCTTGCCTGAGCTTCTGTTAAATTACTGCAAGAGCATACTTCAAAATAGCCTTGTTTTCTTGGAGAATATGCCTCAATATCCACTTGTTCATATTTTAAATTTCCTAAATCTCCTGAACAGATTTTAAGCACTCTTACAGGTATTTCCAATCCCTTAAATATTTCAAGGGTTATATTCTGCATTTCTTTAAAGAATTTTTCAGATTCTTCTGGCTTACAAATAACTATCATTTCAATTTTGTTAAACTGATGAGTTCTAAACAAGCCTCTTTCATCGATTCCATGAGCTCCTATTTCTTTTCTAAAGCACATTGAATAGCTTGTGTGTTTTATTGGAAGATTTTTTTCATTTATTTCTGTTCCTACATATCTTCCTATAAGTGAATGTTCGGAGGTTCCAATTAATGCCATTTTTGGCTCATCATCAACAAGATAGATTTGCTGCTGTTTATCATTTAAATCAGTAACTTTGTCAATAATTTCTTCTCTTAGCATAAGAGGGGTTTCAACATATCTAAAACCTTTTTTTACCATTATCTCTCTTGCATAATTTAAAAGTGCCTGATTTAAGAGAGCTATTTCCCCCTCAATATAATAAAATCCTGTTCCTGAAACTCTTGAAGAAGAATCAAAATCACATAAACCTAAGTTTTCCATTATTTCTACATGGCTTTTTACTGGAAAATTGAATTTTTTTGGCTTTCCAATATTTTTTTCAACAACATTTTCAGAGTCATCTTTTCCAATTGGAACATTTTTACTTATTATATTAGGTATTTTTGAAAGCAATTCTTTAATCTGTTTTTGCATTACTATTTCTTTTTCTTCTAGTTTTGCTATTTCTTCTGGAATTGATTTTGCTTTTTTAATGAGTTCAGAAGCTTTTTTTTCATCTTTTGCTTTTTTTGCCTGGTTAATTCCTTCAGAAATAATATTTCTTTCTTTTCTTAAATTGTCTGCTTGAAATTTTATCTTTTTCCATTCAGAATCTTTTTCTTTTACTTGGTCAACTAAGGGGAGTTTGTCATTCTGAAACTTCTTTTTTATGTTTTCTTTTACAATTTCAGGATTTTCACGAATCAATTTTATGTCAATCATAACTTAGATAAACTTTGAATAATATTTAAACATTGTCTTTAGCCCTAAAATTATGTTAAGTGGTAACAGGAGGTTACTATTCTTTAATTTTAATACGCTTATAATTTGTTACTGATTGGTTAACTTTTCTTATCGAAAGTTTTATAAATGATTGGATTGCTAAATATATTGTTCTAAAATAGTCCATAAAAAACTATCTTTAGAATATAATAAACAAAACTTACCATGAAAGACAATTTTGATATATTTTTCAGAAGAAAGCCAGCATTAATGTTGGTAGCTTTAAGAAAAATGTCTAAAGTAAGATATGGTTCTGTACTTGCAAAAGAAGTTGACTGCACTTATTCGCACGCAGTTAAGATTTTACAGACACTTGAGGGATTAGGACTTGTTAGTTTTCAAAAGAAAGGTAGAATAAAGTTAATCGAATTAACTAAGAAAGGCGAAGAAATTTCTGAGTATATAGAGAATATCAGAAGAAAATTATAATTCCTAAACATAATCTTTAGACTAGGGGTGTCAAAATAGGGTGTTTTTTCTTTTTTCTTTTTTTCTAGGCTTGTTTTTAAAATACTTGTAAATAAATTTAAGAGAATATAACTAAAGTTAGCTTATCTGGATTTTAAAACGTCAATTCTTGGACAATAACGTCTTATTGGACAGATACTGCATCTTGGAGAAACTGGAGTACAGATTGTTCTTCCAAAAAGAACAAATATTCCATTGAATTCAAACCAATATTGTTTTGGAAGAATTTTTATTAGTTCTTGTTCTGTTCTTTCTGCTGTCTTTGTACTTACCCAACCAAGCCTATTTGGGATTCTATGGCAGTGGACATCTACAGGAATATAAGGCTGGTTAAATGCAAAATTTAAAACTATATTTGCTGTTTTTGGACCTATTCCTTTAATTGATATTAAATCTTCTTTATTTTCTGGAACTTTTGAATTAAATCTCTCAACAAGTTCTTTTGAAACATATTTTAGGGTCATGGCTTTTTTATGATAATGGCCTGTTGAGTAAATTATTCCCTCAAGTTTTTTTAATGGAATTTTTGAAATTTTTTCAGGACTATCTGCTATTTCAAAAAGCTCTCTTGAAATTTTCTCAGTTGTTTCGTCTCTTGATCTTAAAGATAAAAGACAACTAATTAGAATTTTGAACGGGTCTGATTTTTCCTGTCTCATCCTATTTAATGTTGTTCTTTCAGTATAATTAAAGTGTTTTTCCAGAATGGACATTACTATTGGAATACTTCTTGTATCAGTTCTAGGGCTTTTATTCTGTTCCCAGTTTTTCATAGTTTTCTTTAGGTTTAAGGGTTTTTAAGGTTTTAGAAGAATTTATTTATGAGGGCATAATCTGCAGATATCTACCATGGTTTTTGCAGCTAAAACCAGTTGAGTTCTTCCAAGATATGTTTCAACTTCTGAAATTGTTGCTAATGCAAGGTATTTTTCTTCCCTACATAAATCTCTTCCTCCTGCATAAGTTACTTCATTTTCTGATGAAGAGCATTTTTTTATTAAGGGAGAAAGTCCTTCAAAAATTTCAGATTGATATCTTATTTCACTATCATCCGCTTTATCAACTATGCCTGCAAAATTTCTAAATCTTAAATATGCGTCTCTTACTCTAAATGGAAGGGACTTAAATTCTTTAGTTGATATTTTGCAGTCTAGTTCAGAGATTGCTTTTTCGAGTAATTCTCTATTTACAGGTTTATTTTTTAGAACCGGGCCTATTGCATGATTAAAGAATGCACTTAAAATTGAAGTATATTCACTAGCATAAACTTCACTTGCAGAGTTGTCAAAATCTCTGTCTTCTTCTTCACTGTAGTCGCCGTTATCGCTGTCGTCACTCATAATAGTTAACTCGAATTTTGCTTTTATAAGGATTTGTTTAGTAAAAGGTAGTGTTTTAAATTGATAGTTAAAAAAGAAATAAAATTTTACTAAACAAATATATTACCTTGCAATATAAAAATGGACGCGGAGGTATAGAATTAAAATTTCTAATTATATAAAAATGGACGCGGGGGGATTTGAACCCCCGACACCCTGATTAAGAGTCAGGTACTCTAACCGGGCTGAGCTACGCATCCATTAATTAATCTTGATATTTTTGTATCTCGATAGGGCTTATTTAGCTTTTTTCAACCGAGTGAATCGTTTGAAAAATTATTAATTTTAGGTAAATTTACTTTACCTAAAATTGCTATTTTATCGGTTAAGTTTGACTTAAATCAAACTTAAATTACTAGATAGATTTCATTTAAAAAAGTATGGGAAGATTTTCTTTTCTTTTGTTTCTAGGGTTAGTAACCATTATAAAATAGTAAAAAGGAAAGATTTAAATAGGAAGTTTTTATTTAATTTTTGAGGCAAACTAATGGAACAATTTGAAAAAAATACAGTGAAATCTTTTAGAAAGGTTAAATCAGACATGGAATCTTTAAAAGTTCAGATTGAAAATTTGAATGAAGAACATAAGGAATTAATGAGTCTTGTTATTGAACTAAAAGATTTTCTTTCTAAAAAGTCTAAAACTAAAAAAAGATAATTTTGTCTAAATTTAATCATTCATTGCAGATAAGACTGATGGAATTTGTTCAACAAACTGCCTTAATAACTCTTTTTCAGAAGCATCTGGATTTTTAGAAGCAATTTCAAATGCTCTTCCTGCAGCAGCAATCATTGCAAGTTTTATTTTTTGGTCTCTTATTCTTTGTTCTGCTAAGTGATTTGAAATATGTTGAAAAACTTCTTCATGAATTGCAGTAGGATTTTTCTTTTTATAATTAAAGACTTCTGATGCTGCACTAACCATCTTTATTTGTATTTCCATCTTTTTGATAAATAGATATTACAAATTACGGTATTTAAAGATTATTGTATGTTAAAGAAATGAATTAATGGTATTGTCTTTAAATTAAATCAGAAAACTTTTTGTTTAGGAGACTTTAAGGAGATTTCTAACAAACTTTATTAATGTTGGATCATTTTATTTTATATGAAGACTTTTGCATTAAGATTAAAACCCAATTCAGATTTAAAAGAAGAATTAATTAAATTTTCTAAACTTAATAATATCCAGTCTGGATTTATTTTAACTTGTGTTGGTAGTTTAAAAAAAGCAGCATTAAGACTTGCAGATTTGGAAGTCAAGTCTTTTGATGAAAATTTTGAAATTGTTTCTCTTGTTGGAACAATTTGCCTTGAAGATGTTCACATACATATTTCTCTTTCTGACAAAAATGGAAAGGTTATCGGGGGGCATCTTAAAGAAGGTTGTATAATCTATACAACTGCCGAGATTGTAATAGGATTATCTGAAGAATTTATTTTTACTCGAGAACTTGATGAATCTACTAATTTTAAGGAATTGGTTATAAAAAATAAAGAATAACTTGATTTATCTTATAATTTCCACTTAATAACCCCTAATTGATAACTTATTTTAAATTTAGGTTCTTATTCAATTATCTGTAATTTCTACTCAACTATCTATAATTAAATTAGCAATTAGATTAAAATGATTAATTATCGATAGTTTCGCCAAGTATTCTTACATTTGGTGCATTTGAAGAATTTTGTTTCTGCTTCATCTCCAGCCCTTGTCTGCTTTGTCCAAAACCAAGCCTCTTTATGATTACATTTTGGGCAAAGCATAGTAACTATTGGATGAACTTCATTATCTCCTTCATTTACAACTATAATTTCTTTTATGGTATCTATTTTTTGAGTTGTTTCTAGTTTTACAACATGATCTGATTTATAGTCACATCTAGCACAATTTTTTCCAATTATTACTGAACCACATTTCGGACAGAATTCCATTCTAATAAACCCAATTAACAGATTATAAATGTATTGGAGCT
>Ga0172381_10003405_pt1 | contig 16885 bp, 19 predicted proteins | sample Leawel6488metaG_FD_119754 | JGI IMG/M metagenome (GOLD analysis project Ga0172381, IMG submission 119754) | Leachate microbial communities from a municipal landfill in Southern Ontario, Canada - Leachate well 64-88 metaG | ecosystem: Engineered > Solid waste > Landfill > Unclassified | place... | reverse complement strand
CGTCGAGGGCGGTGCGGGCCTTGGCCTGCTCCATGCAGTATTCGCCGAATAGAGATGCCTGTTTTGCCCATTGGATGTCAAGCGCGTCCACGTCTATCGTCACGTCGTTCTGCCAGTTCAATTCGCTCATTGTCATTTCCTTTCTATAGTATTATATCGGACCACTACGTTTTCTTCAACAATTATATTTTTATTGGTTCCATTTCCGCCCAGCTTTTTCCTGGCGGGGCTATTTCGGCCTCAACTGCCAGCGGCACGATTATCCATGGCCAATGTCGTCTTACATCCTCACACATCACCTTCTGTGCCTTTTTCAATACCATTTGGACCTCGTCTGGATGGAATGAAAAAAGAAGCGAATCGTGGATTTCACCGATAAGCCGTGTCTCCATCTCATTTACGGCAAGCCACTGCTGAATCTGAATTAGACTCCATAAAAGACAATGGAATGCTGACCCTTGGATCGGTAAATTTATTACCTCGGTGCGGCGCATCTCACCGTGGCAGCGAAACCCCGTCAACGTCTTGAAGGAGCCATGTGTCAGGTAGCTGTCATACCAGCTCTTGCGCCACGCTGCATAAACTGGGAACTTTTTTGTCCAGAACCATATCTCTATCCGTTGGATGTGCGCGTAAAAGCAGTCGTCAGTTGCTGGGTGAAAATATCCCTTCTCATCCATCTTAAGGGTGCCTAACCCGACAATCCCGTGCGCCTGCAGATGCTGTTGCAGCGTGGTTTTATCTGTCAAAGCCTGTGCCCCTGCCGCCTCCCACATCGCCGGCGCGATGGATTTCCAATAGGCGCCGTAAAACTCTGGGAAGACAAAACTGTTCTTGCTGATAAACCTAATCGGCTTCGTTACCTGCGCCGTCTTGAGAAAGAAGCAGCGGCAGGCCATGTCTCGGTGCATGTCCTTTGTTGGGTCGTTGATGTAAGTAATCATCGTTGGGTCCTTGTGGTAGCATGCAGCGATTCTTACCTCCAGCCCTGAATAGTCTACTTCGCCAAGCTGGTGCTCAGGCTTGCATGGCAGGATGCCGCGTCTGATCATCGGGCCGTTGATCGGGTCATGCACCGGCACATTCTGAAAGTTCGGGTTGCTACAGCTGCTTCGGTATGACGAGACCATGTGCAGGTTGTAGCATGGGTGGATGACTCCGCCAACCGCCTCGCGCAGGTACGGCTCGATGTAGGTGCTCTGGACTTTCGACAGCCGCCTGATCTTGAGGATGCAGGCCGCCAGCGGGTGGTCGAGCTCTGCCAGTACCTTGTCGTCGACCTTGGGCAGGCCTGTCGGCGTCTTTTCCCGCGCCTTAAACTTCAAGAGGTCAAAGAAGATGTAGGCCTGCTGCCGCACCGAGGCGATGTTTATCTTCTTTCCAAACTTCAGTCGCCACTTCCTTATCAGTGGCATCCGCCAGACCTGGCGCTCAAGAGCCAGCTTTTCCTGCGCCAGGGTCGCCAGAGTCTGCCTGAAGTACGGGATGTCGACATGCACGCCGACGTCCTCGATGTCGGCCAGCGCAAGCAGTCCCCTGTTAAAAAAGTTGTTGGCCTCCGTGAACTGGAAGTCCATGCGCTGCAGCCTGTACAGGCGGTACGTGTAGAGTACATCCAGGCCGTTGCGGGTCAGCACCTGGGCGTCAAGGCTGGAGAACGTCAGCTGGTTTAGCGCGTTGGCGCCGTGTTTTTCAACCTCGCCGGCGTCGGCGCGCAACTTTTTGGCGGTGTCGTCCTTATATGGCGCGACGCCGAGTTGCAACTGCGCCTGCCTCTCCAGACCGACCGACGTGCACCCGTTGTCGAGGATCCGCGCGACGACCATCGTATCCCAGACCCAGCCAACCGTTTTTACGCCGAGGCACCGCATGCCCCAGGTATGTTCAAATTTCAGGTTGTGCGCGACCTTACGGATCGTCACGTCCTGCAGGACCTGCCGCCACAGGGCTTTTACCGCCTCACCTTCCAGCGGGAAGGCCACAGTGCGCAGCTTCTTGCCCAGCATGGCGCTGACGCCGCACGAGATGATCTGGTGCCCCTGCCGAAACGGCCGCAAGCCGGTGGTCTCGTAGTCAAAGGCGACGACAAGCGGCCGCGTGGCGGCAAGCAGTTCCTGCAGGAAAGGCACCCCGTCCCAGAGGACCTCCGAGGCAGAATTTTCATTTAGCTCATGCAGCTCAAACATCCTTGCCGCCTTCCTGGCGCGCCATGGCCCACAGGGCACTGGCCAGCTTGTCCGGCGGCGCCGCGTCCAGCGCCGCAAGGTTTATCGGGGCCTCGATGACCTCGTTGGACCTCGCTGCCTCCGCGGCCTGCGCGGCGTCCTTCTCGTAGAGGTGCGAGCTGCCGGCGTAGAGGTGCAGGTCCCCGAGGGCCAGCCCAGGCGGAAGCTTTTTCAAGAGATACCGTGAGAGCATCGAGAAGTTGAAGATGTCGTATGGCACCCCCAGCCAGATGTCGCTTGAGCGCATATTCAGCATACAGTGCAACCTGCCCTCGCGGATCAGCCACTGGGCGCTGAGCGAGCATGGGCAATCCTTAGTTTTCGGCGGGTTCTCGCGCCAGATGGTCGCCACCGCCTGGCGGGACCCCGCGTCCTCGGCAAACGTCTTCAGCACGTAGGCAAGCTGCGGCAGGAGGCGCGGCCCGTAGGCGCCAAAGAAGGTAACCCCGTCGTCGGAGAATGAGGCGATCCGTCTGGAGAAGGGCGCGATCGTCGCTACCTTGTTATCGCCGTCCAGAAGCCACGCCGCCTCGGCGCACATGAAATGGTAGCCAAGCTTCCGCTCCCGGGACAGCACGACCGGCGCCTGCATGTCAATGATAATCTTTTCCCCGAGGCGCTCAAGGCAGGCAAACCCGCGTGACGTCGCCCTCGCGCCCTCATCCAGGGTGCCCTGCACCAGGTCCCGCCACCGCTCTGTGACGCTTGTCCGGCAGTGACTCGGATACGTAAGGGCGTCAGCAGGATGACACTGGATCCCCCGCGGGGAGGTGATCGACGCGTATCTGTAGATGTCTGCGGCAGGCGTGTCCTTCGTCATTACATTTTCTCCTTGATGGTTGTTAGTCGCTGCGCGAGAAACTGTTCCCTGTGCCAGAAACGGCGGTAAAACTGCGGGTGCGCCAGGCGATAGATGCTGCCGCGGGCGGTCTCATAGACGCAGGCGCCGTCTGACGACACGCCCTTCTTGCGGACGCTTGAAAATATCGCCGAAGGTTGCGTGCCGATATAGCCGTATTTTTTAGCTGCGACCGCCCAGGCCTGCTGGCCCATGAAGGCGATCGGAAGTCGGCGCGCGGTAAAGCAGTCTGCCGCCAGCGCCCACCCAGGCTCGTGAGCGTTGACCCACGCCACGCGGTGGTCGGCGATCCCCGCCCCGGCAAGCGCCTGTGTCATGTAGGCAGTACAGCCGCCAAACCCCGCGAACGGCCAGCGCTCCACGCCGGCAGGCACGTTTGGCCTGTCGCCGACGACCAGTAGGCGCGCGGCGCCGACGTGCCCCGCAAGGTTCTGAAAGCTGTAGATAAGCGCCTGCGGCAGCTGCGCCTCGCGGTTTTCAGCAAGGCACCTCAGGAAGGCAGCTGCCATGTGCACCGTGTATCCTCCTGGCTGGCCGGCAAACAGGTAGCGGAACACGTCATCTCTACCGGCCTCCCGCAGCTGGCGCTCCAGGGCTACGTAGCCGTCGTAGACTGCGCCTGCCTGCGTCGGGTAAAACTCCTGCCGACCCTCATGCCGGCACCTGGCGGCAAAGGCCAGGTAGCCCTCCCGCGCGCCGTGCAGCGCGAAGACGTAGATCCCCGCGACCTTCCGCACCAGCCGGTCAAGCGGCACCTCGTAGCCGGGGTGCTGCGCCCCGCCGCGATGCACCTTGCCATATACCAACTCGGACGGCCACAGCCGGTCAAGCAGTACCAGGCGGCGCTCACTTTCCTGCATCGCCCGCCTCAATAGGTTGAGGTGGTACACGCGCACGTCTGAGGTGTTTTCGTATGGGTAGGTCGCGTGGATGTAGAGGGCGTCTGGGCAAAGCCGCTGCAGCTCGCCGCAGAGCGTGGTCTTGCCGGTGCAGTCCGGCCCCTCAATGACAATCAGCCCGCGCGCGCCTGAGGATCTTTGCGACATCTGGCCTCTTCCAATTTATAGGTTTACCGACGTCAAAGGTTGACCCGCGCTTAGACTCGCAGGCTTTTTTTATACGCACCTTTTTCATGTTCGCCGCGTGCACCGCCTGCCACACCGCCATGAACGGAAAGCCGCAGAGGTGCGCCGTGCCAAGCGCCACGTAGACGAGATCCACCAGGGCGTCGATCACCTCCGCGTCGTCGCCCACGGTAACCCCGCGCCTAAGTTCGCTCAGCTCTTCCGAAAGGTGTCTCAGACGCACTGCCATCTTTTTGTGAGGCAGCCGGAAGGGCGTCCGCGTCGGCCGTAGCTGGAACTTTTTGCAGAAGGCGGCCACGTCTTGGCACAGGTCAGCTGATGTTTTCGGTCGTGCTTCCATGCGGTAGTTCTCCAGGGGTGGTAAACCTGCGGCGGTAGGTTTTGTCCGACAGCTTCAGCCGCCAGATGCAGTTTCGCGCAAGCTGCGGGTACAGTGGGGCAAAGAAGACTGCGACGACGGTGCTGTCGTAGTACTCAGAAAGTCTCTCCATCAATGGCGCGTAGCCGTCGACCGCCAGCTGTTCCCTGTAGTCCCTGCGTGAGGCGAACGTGCCGTAGACCCCCTCGACGGCGAGGCCGGCGTCCTCGAGCATGAAGCCAAGCGCCTGGTAGGTCAGCTCGTTGACGTGGTTGCCGGCTGCCCCGACGCGCGGGTCATAGCACGGGGTGGAGATAAACATGAGGCTGTTGGTGTTGTCGGCAAGCTTTGCCACGGCCGCGCGGATCATCATGTTCTGCCGCGGATGCTCCACATGCTCAAGCACCTCAAGCATCACGATCACGTCAAACAGCGCCTCGGAGTCCTCAAGCACCTCGGGAAACAGGACCTTTGGAACCAGCCTTGGCTTCCAGGCGCCAAACGTGATGTCCGGGTCGATGCCGCCGGCGTCGAGGCCCAGATAGCGAACGCCGCCACCAAGCTTCGATGTGTAGATCAGCTTCGCCAGTGGTGCCTCGTTGCCGCAGCCGACGTCCAGCACCCGCAGGGCCTGATCCTGCTTCGCCAGCCGCGTCAGCCATCGAACAATATGCGTATACCTGAGGCAGTGCGCCAGGTAGTCCCGGTGCAGGAAGCCGCGCACGGTCGCCTGATCTGGGGACAGCCGGGTCTTATTGATAAGTTCCTTAACCATCTGACAACCTCCCTAGACATGTAAGGCACCACCCAGGATGACCTACGATTAACTCGAAGCCCAGGGTAATGCACTTTTATGCCCCCCTAAGCTCTGAAGATAACTCTATGACACCTTGACGTAACCGTCAGCTATCAGTCTTTTTTGATAAAACCTGAGGATGCTGGCAAGCGGCTGCCTGGTCTTGATAACTTTCGCCATCGCTGACAAAAGTCTATCACCGGCAAGCGGGCCTTTCTTCAGACACTCAACGATCTGCACCATCTGCCTAGGGCCGTCGGCAGGCATCTTCAGCATGGTGTAGGTTTGCGGGGCGGCCGCGGCCGTGATCGGGTGGACAGCTGCTGACGTCTTGGGAGCTTTCTTCTTGTCCTTGTCCTTCCATCCCAGCTTTTTCAATGTCGTCCAGGCGGCGTCCGACAGCGGGTCGCACGACTTGACCTCGGCCATCAGCTTGACGACCTGGCCCTCCAGGCACTCGTCGGCGAGGTCGAACAGGGGGTCGGGCACGAGCGTGGTGTTCAGCTCGGCCGCGAGCTTCTGCAGCGGGCTTTGCTTCGCAGGCGCCGCGGCCTTTTCGTCCGCCGCCGTGTCGGCAGGCTTCCACCCCAGCGCCTTCAGGATGTCCCACGTCTTCGCCGCGAGCTTGTCGCCCGCGACGATGTTGGGGAACAGCTCCTCGACCTCTTTCTGGAGCTCCTCGCCGGGCTTTTCCAGGTCCAGCAGGGGGTTCGGCGCCAACACCTTGTTGATGTCCGCGGCCGCCGCGACGACCATCTTGTCGTCGACCTCGAGCTCCTTTGCTTCCTGGGCTGTCTTGCCGCTTTTCTTTTCGTTCTTCACGGTCTCCTCCTCTGTTGTGGTCAGCGTGATGCCGACCTGTTGTTGCTTACGACTTATTATACCAGATACCTGCTTTTCCGTCAACATGTTTTTTGTTTAGAATGAAAATAGAAGCGGCTTGCCAACCCAGAGGTCCTGGGCAATCTTCACCGTACGCTCGCTGAAGAATTCACCCTCGCGCTGGACAATCATGTTAATCCGTAAAATGCCAACGCTTTTTTCATCTTGCGTCTGATTTAAGCCTATCATGGCGGTGACGTGTGCGTATTTACGCTTGTCCTCACTGTAGTCACTCATGTCGATCAGCTCCTTGCCGTAGGCGCGAGCGCTGGCCTGCGTGGCGGTCACCACCAGGCAGTGCCGCTCCTGGCTGAGGCCCCGCAGGAGCTTCCACGTCCGGTTCTGCTGGTGCCGGTACTCCTCGCGGCGGTCCTCCGGGGCGAGGTTGTCCGCGTAGTCTATAACCACCACATCGGGGATGAAGTCCTCAAACGTCTCCCAGTTGTCGAGGATACCCTTGATCCCGCTAACCGTCAAGACGTCAGCGGCGTGGACGGACAGTCGAAAGTCTCGCCCCTTTATCCGCCCGAGAAAACAACAACCCGTCTTCCACGCCTCGCGCCACGTCAACGGTTTCACCTCCGGGACCTTTTGGTACCACAGGGAGCCCCTGAAGTCTCGGTCAGAGATACACTCCGTGCAGGACTTATGGCTGTTGTGATTGCCTGACAGGTAAAGCCCCTTAAGCTCGTTTCTCTTAATCTCAACGCCCAGCGCCTTCCGCCTGTTTCCCTTCTGACACCTCCCCAGCTGGTTCAGCATACAATCAGGGACGGGGCTCGCATGCGCCTGACAGTAGTGGGGGACGTTGCTCTTGCCCGCCAGCCGAACGCTCAGCCGCAGGGTCACCTGATCCTCACTCATGTCCCCGACTTGGAACAGTGCCACGTTGCAACGTGCCTTAGCCGCGCGGAGGGCAATCTCATTCAGCCACCAGGTCTTGCCCCGCTTCTCAGGCCCCATGATGGCGAGAAACTGGTCCCGCTTCAGCTCCCGGTTCAGCATCTTGCCCAGCGGGCCGGGGAGGGTGAAAAGCGGAGTCTCCTCGTGCTCGAATGCCCTCGAGATGGCGTCTGCCGACGTGAACGGGTTCTCGCCCAGCGACAGCGGCCTGCCGACACGCTTGTAGCCGCCCAGCAGGGACTCGGCCTCCTGCACCTCACCCTCGAGCAGGTGCCCGCTGATCTCCCTAGACAGCTGAGACAGGCTGCGGGTCTTGAAATAGGCCTCGGCCTGGTCAAGCAGGTAGTGAACATTAACCTTATCCGCCCGCGCGTACTCGTCAGACAGGCTGTTGAGCAGGTCGGAGATGTACTCCCGCTCGGTTGAGTCCATCCGCCCGGCATGGCTCTCGAAGATGTCCTTGATGTGGATGCCGGGCGCCTTAACATACTGCTTGAAGTAGCGGGTGCACCACTCCATCACCGTACGGACGAACCTGGTCTCCACCAGGTCCGGGTCGTAGAAGGTGATCACCCCCTCCATGAACTCGGTGGACACGATCATTCCGGTCAGAAGCTTGCGCTCGACTGACCCGTCAACGTTTTGTCGGTGTATTTTCATCCTTTGAAGTCCACGTCCCTGATGCCCATCATGTTGCCGTAGGCGGAGTTGTCTGCCGGAAACCTGCGGGCTTCAGGCTGTTGAAATTTTTCTTGCGCCGAAGACGTCTGCTGGTTATCACCCATCTGTGCCAAGATATTTTGGAACTTAGTATTTCCATTTTTTGCGCGGCCACGGAGGCCGACGATGGAATGTACGTTGGTCGCCCAGAATGTATCGTCGAGCGTCCAGGTGATTGCTTTGATAACCTGCGTAAGCGTGTAACCATCTATTCGCACCAACTTGTCAATTGTGTCACATGCCTGGACAACCTGTGATGCTGGTGTGTTCTTGACAATGTTAGGAAAACGTTCCCGCTGGATGGTGTAGAACTTTTTAACAAAGTGTTCTGTCTTTGAAAAAAGAGGCTCTTCTTTCTTTTGCTCTTCTTTCTTTTGCTCTTCTTTCTTTTGTATCTTCTTATACAAGGGTGCGAAAGGCTGAGTCTGCGAAAGGCTAAAGGTGCGTTTCGCATCCTCAGGCTTACTCACCCTCAGGCCTTTAGGCAGGCTTGCCTCTTCTGAGATGATCCAATGTCCAGCAACCCATGCCTTTGTGGCGCTGTCTTGCTGTTTTTGAAAATAGATATACCCGGCTTGTGTTAGTTCTTTTATGCCTGAGCGGGTGGCAGATATGCCGTCGGATGAAAACTGATGCAAGTTGTCCGCACGTATATGGTATCCTTCGGCGTGTGATAACAGATACGCCAGCAAGCCACGCGCCTTCCATGACAAGGAAGAATCACGAAGTGTTTTATTGCTGAGCAAGGTAAAGTCTTTTTGGTGTTCACCACGAATATATTCGGTCATCTGGGATCTCCTTGGGGGGAAAGAAAAACGGCCAGCAAAACAATGGGGCACCGGGAAACCAAAAGAGCTCGCCCTGGAAGCGAAACCACAACCCGACCACTGTTGCTGACCGTTTTTTGATTTTGAAGTTTGAACATACCAAACACTCTTTTGGTTTTATTTTGTTCCACGCGTGGTGCATCGCGTTTCGTAAGTATTATACTTTTTCTTGCTTACTTTGTAAACTGGTATTGATTATTATCATTGCAAACAAAGGGTTCGACAAGACTGCCAATAGGTTAATAAGGTTACCTTTTTACTAACTCCACCATCAGTTCTCGTGCGTCGGCGTCAGTTAAATCTCCGGGGTCGACAGGGTCGGTTGGCCCAAGGGTTATCACGACGGGGTGAGCGCCAAGCGGGGCAAGTCGTCTTGACAGTTTGTCGGCGCCTTTTGCCCCCGCCTCGTTTCCGTCGAACAAGATGAACACCCGCCTGAATCGCCGTAGCAATAGCACCTGGGTGTCGGCGACAGCCGCCCCGAATGTGCAGACGGCAGGCAGGCCGAGGCGCCAGACCTTCGTCGCCCCCTCGGTGACGACAACCGTGTCGCCCTCCACGCGGTCCAGGCCATAAATACAATTTTTGATGGGTGTCGCCGCCAGCGCGTCTGGGCAGGATTTATACTTGTTGGGAGATCTGCCGGTGATGTCTCGGCCCTGGTAGCAGACCAGCTTTTCATCCCTGTCGTAGATGGGGATGATAATGCGGTGGGCGAACGTGCCCAGTGGCCCGGTGCCGCACAGGCCCCAGTCTCGCTCAAGCGCGTCGGGGTTGAAGCCACGGGACCTGAGGTATTTTCTGTGCCTGTCAGTCATCGGACCTGTCCCGTACGGCAGACTGACCTCCTGGGCATGTGTCCTTGGCGTCTGGGTGGCCCCAGGACCTGCCAGATGGCTGTCCCTGTGTCCCTCTGAGGCCCGGTGCTTCCGGCACAGCCTGGTGGCTTCTTGGAAGTCTATCTTCAGCAGGGCGGCGACGGTCTCATATTCGCGAAGTCCCCCGCAGCGGAAGCAGTGGAAATGTTCGCCGCTCCAGCCAAGGCCGAACTTGCCGTCGCCTTTGTAGCAGAACGGACACTGCAGTTGCAGCCAGCCGTTGCCAGCATCTTGGTACTCAATGTTGGTGTTCATGAGCAGGCGCTCAAGGTCAAGTGGTTTTTTCTTCAGGCTTGTCATGGGTGATTGTTGCCCCTTTTTCAAGCAGTTCCTCGGTGGTCCACAGCCCGTCACCGAGCTGGCCGGAGGTGAACAGTAGGCTGTAGGTGTGGTCGGTGCGGATGTTTCGTCCTTGGTGGACGAGCCGGGCGATGGTTCGTAGGGTTTTTCCGCGTACCCAGTATCCGCTGAAATCTCCACCGCCTGGGAAGGTTGTCCGGTGGCGCTTATTTGTCATTGTTGAGGATTTCCTTTTTTGTCTTTTCGTAGTTCTCCCGCAGGAAGCGGGCTATCAGGTAAGTCAGCATGTCGACTATCGACTTTCCGTCGACCTTGGCTGCCGCGGCGAACCGGTTCTTGAGGTCCCGCGGGAACTTGTGCAGCATCCAGGAGCATGTTTCGTTTTTCATTTCTTTCCTTTCTGTTTTATATTGACCGGAACAATATGCCAATGCTCAGTTCCATTGCCATCACATTCCGTATTTCCACAATCTTCATCCTTTGAAAAATCGCGCCTGACTCCGGGGCAACACTCGCCAATGTCGCCACCACAGGGAGCTAAGTCTGAATTTAAACAACCGCACGGTTCATCAGGGGAATACAAACCACCCCATTTTTGGGAGACTAATACTTCAAGCATCATTTCACGTAGTCTCATTTACTTCCTTTCTGTTTCAGGCGTTTTATCAGTTCTTTTTGCAGATTCAATGATTCGTCGATTATTGCATTTCCATCCAGCACTTCACCGACCACCTTCCGCTTCTCCTCGATCAGCTCGATAATATCTTCCTCCAGTGTCCCCTGTGCGACAAGGTAGTAGATGTTTGCAGCACCCTTCTGTCCGATCCGATGAATACGGTCTTCTGCCTGTGCAAGTTCACCTGGCGTCCACGGGAACTCGAGGAACACGGCGTCCTGCGCGGCGGTGAGGGTGTGGCCTATCCCGGCCACTTGGATGTTGCCAATTAGCAGCTTGACGTTGGAATCATTTTGAAACTGTTCAACCGCACGAATTCTCAGTCGCGGATCAGTTCTTCCGTCGAGTGTGACATACTGGATTCCTTTGTATCGTTCTGCCAACTTGTCCGTCGTCTTGTGATGGATGTCAAACACCACAAGTTTACGTCCAGTCTCCAAGAAGTTATCAATCCATTCGCAGCACAGGTCCATCTTGGCTGTGATGGTGGCCTGCCGCAGTTGCCCGATCATTGTGATGTCCTTCAGCGGGTCCGGTTTTTCATTATCCCATACGCCGAAGGCTTCGTGTAGAGCCGCGTTGTAGGTAGATTGTCCGTAGGAGTCCAGTTCCAATGGGATAGTTGTCCGGGTCTTTTCCGGCAGGTCTTTCAGCACATCGGCTTTCAGCCTGCGGATCATTATGTTTCGGTCAAGTCGCTGGTGGAGTTCCTCGACATTGCTCGCGCCGGACAAATCCCAGCCGTAGCCAGTATGCTTGGCGTCACAGTAGCGTTGCGCATAGTCCCAGTATTTGTTGAATTGGGAGGGGGCAAGAATGTTCAAGGTGTTGAAAAATTCCACCGGACGATTTATGATGGGAGTTCCGCTGAGGGCGATGACGTGTTTTTTCCCTTTACAGAACGCTTTAGTTGCTTTGGTGCGCTGGGCTTTCATGTTTTTGATAAAATGACATTCGTCGAGGATTACTGTTTTTATTGCCACGTGGTCCATCCAGTCTTTCCAGTTTGATAGAATGTCATAGTTGATTATGCAGACATCCCAACCACCTAAAGGGGTGTGGCTGTAATTCCTACCAGATAGAACGCACGGCGTCAGTGTCGTCCATTCTTTGCACTCCCTTTTCCAGTTGCCCTTGAGCGAGGCCGGACAAACGACAACGGCGGGCAGCGCCGGATTTCCTTTATGTTGGAGCCACGCCAACGCCTGTACCGTCTTGCCGAGGCCCATCTCATCCCCTATCAGCACCCGCCCGCCCCGATCCTCGATGAACCCTACACCCTCGGCCTGGAAAGGGTAGAGCGGGTGTTTGAGGCCTGGGATGTCGTCAATCAGCCGGACGGCGGGCTTGGCTGGCTTGAAAAAGTTCTGCTCCCACTGAATCGCGTCCGGCTTGATTTCAAATTGCCATTCCCTGAGTTGCTTGAGGGCATCCACCGAGGCGGGGCATGTCCAGGCGTGGATTTCCGGCACCCAGCGACGTCCTTGCGGTAGGCAACGGACTTGTGCTACGGTTTCTGGTGAGTATGAAAACGTCACGCAGAAGGTTTTCTCGTTGAGCATGGAGACTGTTTTCATCTTGATTCTCTTAGTGCTTCAATTCCTTTTATGGCAGTAAAATATTTTATTTCTGTGTTGGAGGCAATTCGTACAGATTTAACTTGTCCTCTACCAAACTCAAAGACACCTTCTGATTTTGCTTTGCGTAGGCTGTTTGTTTTTACTACAAACCACCGGGCGTGGCTTGAAACGTAGTATGTTTTCATTTCCCTTCTCTCCCAAACAGATGGTGTTTATACGCCCGTTTCTGTTCCATGTCCTTTGACCAGACCGGCTTGTCTTTCATTGCCTTGAGGTGGTAGTGATCCCATCGCGGCATCCCGTCCAGCTTGCCGTCGTATAGTTCCTGGGCTACCCGTTGGCACCGCTTCCACGCCGGCGTCCCCTGATACCGCCCTCCCCTGTATGCCCTGAGGATTTTGTGCTTTTTGGCATACCCATTCCAGCACGAATACTGGTAGGGGCGCAGGCATTCCATGTGGATGGACGTCCCACGGTCTTCGGCCCGGACCTGGATCGTCCGGGCGATGGCACGCAGTTCGACCTCTTGGCAGACAGACCCTTCGTTGAAGAGGGTGAGCATCAGGATCGTCATTTCTGTGAGCATTTCGTCCCCACAAGCTTGTTGACCAATCGGGTTATATTTTTGCCGCAGGCCGGGCAGAAGTGAAACGGATGGAAGGAATGATCAAAACAAACATGGGTGTCCCCTGCTCGCACGATGTCGGTATCGTCGTAATCGTAGTAGATACCGATTATGTGATCCTTCTCCTTTTTGCATTTGTCCGGGAGCGGAGAGGGGCGTGATAGTATTTCTCGCTCCTTTTGTTCGGCCACCAGCTTTGCCTTGTTTCGAGCTTCTATCTCTGCATTGGAGGGCATCGTTTCAGCGATGTATTTGATGAATCTTTTCATTTCTGTTCTCCTTGTTTCTGGTTAGGGTTCTATTTTATTATACTGGTTGACCGCCATTCCTTCAATCAGATGTTTTGCACCTGCTGCTTCAACTCCCGCATCGTCTGCCATATCCTCGGGTACGTCCAGCCTCGCCCACGCAGGTAGGTCTTGATCATCCTCGCCGTGATCTTCCGGCACCCGCCCGTCCCGATCTCCAGCACCTCCGCCGGGCCGCTCAGGATTATCAATGCCACCTCCCGGCACTCCTCGGACAGGTTGGCGAGCCAGTCCTTGAACATCAGCTGCCGGTCGGGGGTCAGCGTCGTGACGGGGTCGTTGGTCGCGACGAGCCCCGGCCGCCAGTCTGCCGGCAGCTGCCGCGGGACGTCCATCTTTATGCCCCATGTCGCCAGCCCGTTTTTGATGCAGGTGTACAGCCACGTCCCGAACGCGCCTCGGCCCGGCCTGTAGGTGGTCGTCGCCTGCATGAACAGGAAGCATGCCTGCCCGTAGACGTCCTCCTCAGGGCGTCCGCACTTGCCGGCGCATTGGTGGGATAGCTTGTGGAGCATCTTGTCGTACTGTTTGTAGGCTTGTTCAATTTCGAGTTTGGTCATTTGTGTTTTCTTTCTTGGTTAGGGTGTTAGGTCGCTGAAACGAAGTTTGCATCCACGCCGGAAAAACTTCTCGTTTCCTTTATTGGGGAGGAGCTCAACAGTTCTCGGAGGAAGCGAATCCCACGCGGAGCATGAACGCGACCTTCCGCCAATTTAATCGCTTCCGCGACTGATACTTCCGTTCCATCCCACCGGGAGTGAAAACTATCCACGGAGCGAGCAGCCTGTGACGACCAATTCCCGGACTTCCAGGAAAGCAATCGTCCGGTCGCGGAAATAATCGTATTTTCCCCCACACATGCGATCAATCGGGAGCAGCCCCATGCCCAATGCGAGGCCGACCCACGAGCTACTTGCACGCAATAGACTTTTACTTTTAGGTTCTGGTTCATTTTCAATTCTCCTTCGTTTTTGGTTAGGGTTTCAAGCTCACGCCGCACGTTGCCCGCCGCATCTGCACCTCCTTGCCGCTGGTGGTTTTCTGACTCATGCTTAAGATCTTAGCAACTATAGTAACTAATGTAAACACTTATTTTCAACTATTTTCGGCAACGCCGGCTTACCCGGAACTGATGTTTTCATGAAAAGGGTGTCCCGGGACTGTAAAAGAAAGTATAATACCCACCAGAAACGGGAGGCACTCAATGCGGCAACCTAACGTGGAAACAGGGGCGGCGACAGGCGGGGCAATGGCGGGCGGTAGGAACATACCGGGCCATGCCGCGCAGGCGGCTGCCCCTTGTTTTTTAGGGGGCACATTGTGAAATCAATATCAATCCATTGCACGTGCGGCTCCAGAATCGAGTTTACCGATAATGCAGAGAGTTACATCAATCAAAACGGCTCGCCGGATAAGCGCGGGCGACGCTATCTCATCGAGGTCAGGGCCGATGAATATCTCGAACGCCACCAGAAATGCGTAGATGTAAAGACCCAGGCCCTTACCAAAGCGATGGAGCGGAAACCTGAGCCCAGGGTAGTCCGACCGGGTGACGGGAAAGTGTTGTGAAATCCATTGTAAAACAAAGACCTATCAATGGCTTCAAGAAAGGGATTAGTGGTAACCCCAACGGCAGGCCCAAGACAGCTATGTGCATCCCTGACATCCTTCGCAGGATAGGTGAGGAGCCGGTTAGCCCAGTCATGTTGGCTCGGTTGCGTGCGAAGTGGGGTCCAGACCTACATCCTAAAAACAATAGAGAAGCTTATCTGATGGTGGCAATGGCACAAGCACAGGAAGGGGATGCAGATGCCCGCAAGTTTGTTTCGGAGAGGACTGAGGGCAAGGTCAGCGACAAGTTGATCGTGGATGATATCACTCCACGCGAGGTCATCTTCAAGGAAGTTCGTATTGGGGATATGTCAGTCAAGGAACCAGTGGCGGTGGTCAGGACAATCATCAGGAACAAACCATGAGTCGTAAAACAGTATTCAAAATGATAGAGGGCATAAACGAATATCCGACTGTTTTTGTTCGACTGTGTTCGATAGAAGATCCAAGTGGGGTTTACGGCATTTTTAATATGGTGAACGGGAAGGTGTTGGTGGGAAGCAGTATCCAAGTTTGCAGCAGGTGGAAAAATCACCAAAAGAAAGCCGAGAAAGGGACGCACGGCAATCCACATTTCCAGGCGGCATGGGTTAAATATGGTGCAGACGCGTTCGAGTTTCGGATATTGGAGATTTGCTGGGATGGTCTTGTTGCGCGGGAAAATTATTGGATGGATTATCATCACAGTCTTGACAGTCGTTTTGGATATAACATGCAGAACGCTTCTCAGACGATTATCACACCCCAGAAAAAAGTTTCTTCGTATTGGAAGGGCAAGCACCTCTCTGAATCTCACAGAAAGAATGTGGGTGATGGGAAACGCGGGGGAAAAGCTACAAGAGGTTCGTGGAAAAAAGGCCATGTTACCTGGTGTAAGGGTAAGAAATGTCCACAACTGTCTGAGGCAAACAGGAACAGGCCTCCTCCTTCTAAGGCTACCCGGGAAAAGATGCGCTTGAAGAAACTCGGTGGGATTCATACCACAGAGCACAATCAAAAGATTCGGGAGACCTGCAAGAAGACTTGGAGAAACGGAACGTCTCATGCAAAATGATCCTTACATTGTGGAGGGGTATAACACTCAACTGGAATTTGCCTCTTGCAAAAGCGTTCCGTATATTGGCTTTGTAGGCGGTCGAGGGAGCGGCAAGTCCACTGCGTTGGCAATGTGGCTGTATAAATGGTCCCTCTTGGAGCGGGGTCTTTACGGGATGTATGCGCCGACGTTTCCGCTTTTGAGTGATACCATCCAGCGGGTATTTCTAACGATAGCCAAGCCTCATATTAAAGAGTTAAATCAGAGCAAGAATACGATTCGGATGTTTAATGGTTCTGAAATTATTTGTCGCTCATTAGATGATCCGGAACACGCTCGTGGACCGTCCCTCAGGGGGGCTGTTTGGGATGAGGCGAGTTTGAGTAAACAAGAAGCATTTGATATTTTGATCGCTTGCTTGCGCTATGAGGGGAAGCAAGGAACCCTTCTTTGTGGTTTCACTCCTCGTGGTCTTCAACACTGGACGGCTGATGTGTTCAACAACCCCCAGCGGCCCGACGCAAGGTGCTTCCACGCCACCACAAGCCAGAACCCATTCAACCCGCCCGACTTTGCCGAGACCCTCCGCAAGCAGTACACCAAGAAGTTCGCCCAGCAGGAGATTGAGGGCGGATTCATCTCGCTGGGAGGCACGTTGATGAGCCGGGAGTGGTTCAAGATCATCGAGGCTGTCCCACCCCTGCGCAACATCGCCCGGTATTGGGACATGGCGTCCACGCTGGATACAGGCAGCAACGATCCCGACTGGACGGCAGGAGCAAAGGTGGGGCGCACGCAGGACGGGCGCTGGGTGGTGCTCGACATGCGCCACGCGAGGCTGTCCCCGGCAGGCAACGAGATGCTGGTTCAGTCCACGGCGGCTGAGGACGGCAAGCATGTGCGGATCGTGATGGAGGAAGAAGGCGGCGCATCCGGTAAGAGTTTGATTGACCACTACCGACGCCGAATCCTGGTGGGGTACAACTTCAGGGGCGACCGGCCTACGGGTGACAAGATCATTCGGGCTATGCCGTTCGCGGCTGCGGCGGAGGCCGGGAACGTGCTGCTGGTCAGGGGCGCGTGGAACAAGGCATTGCTGGACGAGGCTGAACAGTTCGGCGAGGACTGTCCCCACGACGACCAGGTGGACGCCTTGGCCGGGGCGGTCAACCTGATGAGCACGGCGTTCATCCGCCCACGGGTCAGTGGAAGTCCT
>Ga0172381_10003403_pt1 | contig 16888 bp, 36 predicted proteins | sample Leawel6488metaG_FD_119754 | JGI IMG/M metagenome (GOLD analysis project Ga0172381, IMG submission 119754) | Leachate microbial communities from a municipal landfill in Southern Ontario, Canada - Leachate well 64-88 metaG | ecosystem: Engineered > Solid waste > Landfill > Unclassified | place... | reverse complement strand
TTACAACTTAGGTGCTGAATCTTCTGCACGTGCAGTTCCAATATACTTTGGAGCAAGTTCAAATCCTGATATGATTATTACAACAACAAGTAGAGTCGGAATAGGAACAACAAATCCAAAATATAAATTAGAAGTTAATGGAAATTTCTCTGCTAATAATACTCAAATAAATGGAAATGCAACTATATTAGGAGATTTAACAATAAATAATCAATTAGGAATAACAATAAATAAATCAATGTTAAATTCTTCAAGTATTACTTGTTGGATGAATTATACAAGTGGAATATTAACTTGGAGTGATTGCTAATGTTCAGACAATTAAACAAGTGTTCAATAAATTAAACAATGAAAGATTTAATACAAATAGAAAATAAGTTAATAGATAACTTAGAAGATAGTTTAAATAAATTGGAAAATAATTTTAATCCAAGAGAATTAATCTTTGTAGAAACAGATTTAAAGTTTTTAAGAAATCATATAGAGGGTTATGGTTCTCATAATATAGAAAAGTATTGTGAATTAGTAAATAAATATAATCAAATAATTGGAGTAATGAGATGAAAAATAAAATAATATTATTTGTTATTTTAAGCTTATTTTTAGTTGGAACTTTTGGTTTGACAAGTGCTTCTCTTGGAACATTTCCACCTAATACTTGTGTAAATATTCAAACAAACTTAAATACAAGTGAAGTAACATTAGGAAGATTAGATTATCCAAATTCTACTAAAGTATTAGGAATTACTAATATGGAAAAAGATGGATTAACTTTTAATTATACGTTCTGTAATACTTCAACTTTTGGAAAATATATTTATAATTATAATGATACAGAAGGAAATGTTTACGTAAATGATTTTATAATAGGATATGAGTTTAATTCTTCAACTGCAATTTTAAGTATATTTATTTTATCTTTATTAATTGGAGCATTAGTATTTTCAATAAAGGGATTATTTAAAGCACAAGAAGGAGCATGGCAGATATTTTATACTTGTATATCTTATGTTTTATTATTTTCAACATTCTTTTTATTATGGTTATTTAGTAAATATTATCTAACAGATATTCAAATATTAACAAGTATATTTTGGATAATTTGGTTTATCTTAGCTATTCTATTCTTTCCTTTTATGATTGCTATTTCTGGATATGTATTAAAGAAGCAATTAGAATCAACACTCGAAGAGGATTATGTAAAACAGGGTTACACTCGTGAAGAAGCCAAAGATATGGCTAAAAGAAAGAAATAATGATTAATCAAGAAGAAAGACCAGTAACAGTAGCAGTACACCCAAGATTGATAGAAGAGCTTAAGAAAAGAAAGGAACAAATAGAATTAGAAACAGGAAGAAAGATGTGGGGGGGTTTAACTAAATCTTCAGAAATGGCTTCTATGGAATTAAAAGAAATAAGAAAATCTGGGGATGATTTAATGAAAGATATATTAAAAGAATGTAATTATAAAGAATTACCAATAAAAAAAATAGTAGAAGGAAACATAGAAAAAGAATATGTTCCTTATGAAATATTTAAAAAATTGCATAGAATGGTTGCAGTTTTAAGTAAAAAGAAAGACCAAACGCAAATACAATTAGAAGTAACAAAGATGAGAGGTATAAAAAAGAACGAAATTATATGCTTTTGGAAGTAACTTTTTTTTAAAAAAATTTAAATAATAACAAAATGAACAATAAAGTAAATGAAAAAGAAGTATTTTGATAATTTTATAAGAAATAAAAGAGGTTCTTTAGTTGACCCAATTTTTAGTTCTGCATATATTCTTAAAATTGTAATAGTAATATTAATAGCACTAGTTATATGGACAGAATTTAGTAATGTAATGTCAACAATTATTTCTGGAACATCTTCAGAATCGGTTTTAACTCCAGTAATAAGTATGTTAACAAATGCTTATTTATCAATGGATTATATGTTTCCTATTCTAGTTGGGGGATTAATTATAGTTTCAACTATTTTTGCATTTAAAACAGGAGCAAATATTGCTTGGGGAATATTAAGTATAATTCTATGGGCTTTAGCTTGGTTATTAGCAACAGTATTTACTAATGTTTATATTTCTATAACAAATGAATTTCCACTTATTTATGTTCAATTTCCTATAATGGATGCAATAATGATGAATATGCGTTGGGTTGTATTAGCTTGGATTGCAGTAATTTCAGCAGTAATGTTTAGAAAAAATAATCAAGAAGATGAATATTCTGAAGCACAAAGGAGAGCATACGGATGAAAATACATATAAAATATAAAAAGAAAATACCTTATGGATTTATAGGAATGAATAGAGAAGCTTCTGGACATTGTAAAGTTAAATGGAAAAATAATAATCATACAATAGAAATAAAAAAAGGATTACCTAAAGGAGTTAATAAATCAACTATTGCTCACGAAAAATGTGAATTATATTTAATGAAGAATAAAAATTATAATTATAAAAAAGCACATAAATTAGCATTAAACTTTGAAAAATTAGAAATACCATTTCCAAGTAAAAATATTAAACAAAAATTAAAAAAGGTAAAATTCAAATATGAAGAATAAATTATTATTTTTATTAATTGGAACATTTATTATAATTAGTAGTTTAGGAATAATTAGTGCAGGTGAAATAACAGAAGATAACCACCTTCAATATTTAGATTCTACTTATGCGAGTATGACTTCAGAAACAGGTTTAAAGTTTGTAGCAAATTATAATGTATCTTTAATAAGAGTGACTACTTCAAATACAACAATAGCAACTAAAGCTTATTTATGGAATAGTGCTAAAGGTGAGTTAGCAAGTGCATCTATAAGTGGAAATAACGCAACATTTAATTACTATAATTTAACAGAAGGAACAACATATTATATAGTAGTAGATGGAGAAGAATCAACTTATACAAGAGCAGAAAAGTGTTCTGGAGTTACATATCCATATAATTTAACAAATATTAATATAATTGGAGGATTAACAAATGGAGCTACAGATTTTTTAACGTGTTTAGAAAGTATTCAAAGTATAACAACAGATGATACTACTAAAGCTGTTCCATCAATATTAGTTAATTTAACATCTCCAGCAAATAACTCAGTTATTTCATCAAGTTTAATAAATTTTTCAGCATCATTAAATATTACAGGAACTAATTTAAGTTATCAATGGAAAAATATAACTTACGATATTTGGTGGAGTAATGGAACATTATTTAATTCGACACTTAATAATAGTTTATCAGGTAATGTTACAAATGTAGCACAAAATATAAGTGGATTTGATTTAGGAAATTATAAATGGGATACTTATTCTTGTTATGGAAATACAACTTTTTCTAATTGTACATGGTCGTATAATGGAAACTTTAGTTTTGGTGTAGGTTTAGCAGTATCAAATGTTACCTTTAATTCAACAACAATTCCAACAGCGAGTGAATCATTTATTTTACAAGGAGTAAAAACAACATTTACTTCATCAGTGAGTGCAGTATTAGTTTATAATGGAACAAGTTATCCTTCCACAGTTACAATTTCAGGAAATAATGTAAATATAACAAATTCAGTAACAATACCAGCAAATGCTTTAGGGAATACAACATTTTATTGGACAATTACTTCATTTGGTACTTTAGGAAGTATATCTCAAAATTCTTCTACTTATGGGCAAGTAGTTGGAAATTTATCTATTTATGCTTGTACAAGTCCACCATCTTCTGGATTAGCTTTAAATTTTACATTATATGATGAATCAACTAAATTAAAATTAAATGGCTCTTTAGAAACAACTTTTACATATTTCGCTTATGGAGGAAGTGGTGTAATTTTGAAAACATATAATTTTGAATCAATAAATTTAAGTAAAAATAATTGGATGTTTTGTATAAATTCAAGTGGTAATGCTTCTTTTAGTGGATATGCAAGTTATTATGCAGATTATTACGATAGAAGAGAATATATTTTTAACAATGCAACAGTTGGAAATTTTACACAAAATATTCCTCTTTATCTTTCTCTAATTGCAGATACAGATGTTGTAACAGTAATAGTAACAGATGAAAATTATAATCCAATTACAAATGCTCTAGTTAATGTTCAAGAATGGAATGTTGGAACAAATACTTATTCAACCATTGGAATGTTTTATGTAGATAGTAGTGGAAATGGAATTATTAATTTAGAATTATATAATTTATGGTATAGAGCGATAGTAACAGTTAATGGACAAATCGTAAAAACAACAGATGTTAAAAAATTAGCAAGTACAACATGGGCTATAATAGTTGATTCAATAAGTGCAGATTCTTATACTTTATTTAGTTCAATAAGTCATGGATTAGTTTTTGATAATGTTACTAATATTACAACATTTTCTTGGGTAGATAGTTCTGGTTATATAAATTATGGATGTTTAGATATTAGAAATAAAACATCAACAGGATATAAAAATTTAAGTACAGAATGTACAACAAGTTCAGCAGGAACAATAAATTATCAATTAGTTGGAAATGGAGATTATGAAGTAATTGGAACAATTTATTTATTACCAATTTATAATGTTTCTAAAGTAACAGATGTAAAATATATTAGATTAGGAACTCCTGCATTAACTTCAACAGTTTCAAAATATGGAAAAGTATTAAGTTTTATATTTATAGGAGTAGCAACTGGACTAGGAGTAGCTGCATCAAGTCCAATTTGGGGTGGAATTTTATTAATAGGTTCAATATTTATATCTGGAAAATTAGGATGGTTAAATATTACAGAATCAATTTTATTTATGTTACTTTCAATAACAATAGTAATAATAATAAGACAAACAAGGAAATAAAATGGCAGGAAATCCAACACTAACAAAAATATTAATAGGTTCATTAGTTGGAACTTTCTTAATTAGTTTATTATTTGTTTCTTATTCTGAATTTGTTGTATTAAATAATGTTACTTTAGAAGATAAATATGCAACTGCATTTTCAAGTATAGCAAATCAGTATTCAAATTTTGGCTCAATAGCAGAAAATAATGTTTCAGACCAAAGCTTAGTTAGAAATATTTTAGATGTAGGAAAAAGTGGAATTACATCAGCAATGAATGTATTTGTAGTTGGATTAGATGCTATAGGTGGTTTCTTCTCAATGATTCCAATAATTAAAAATATAATAGAAGCAATATCAACAGCAATACCAGAATTTCAAGCATTACTAGGATTAGCGACTATAATAATAGTGCTTTACTTTTCAATGGCTTATATTAAAGCCGTTTCCAATAAACAGGATTTACCTTAAAATGAAATACAAAAAATTAAATAATATAAAAAGAGTAAAATAAAATGACAAGAGCATTATTAACATATTTTAATAGTTCAACTTCAGGAGAAGGACTAGAAGGTCTTATAAATTTTTCCAATAATGCTTCAAATAATTTATTAATTCCTTTATTTTTATTTGTATTTTATTCAGCAATGATTTACGTTGCATCTAAAAATGAATATAAATTAGGAGGACAAGTATTACTTATAAGTTTTGCATTTTTTATATTAACTATGATTGCTCAAACATTTGCAACATTTAATCAAATGGTTTTATTTATTTTTGCTATAGGAATGATTGTAGGTTTAGTAATAAGTATAGTAGAAAATTCAAATTAATTATAAGGAGGTTAGAAAAATGACAGAAGCATATTGTGTAAAATGTAAAAAGAAAGTGGAAATTAAAGACGGAGTTAAAACAAAAACAAAAAAAGGAGTTCCTATGTTAAAAGGAAAATGTCCTAATTGTAATACTAAAGTTTGTAGGATAGGAGGATTTTAATGGTAAAAAATGAATTAATAAATGAATGTTGTAAGTGTGGTCATAGATGGAAAAGAAGAAATAAAAAAGTAATTCCTAAAATATGCCCTATATGTAAAAGTAAAAAATGGAATAGAGAAAATAATAATAGAATTAATGATATAATTAAAGTTATAATTGGAAGATAAGTTTATTTGATTTCTTTATATTATCTTTTTTAGGAAGCCATTGAAGATTAGAAGGACTAAAGCATTTTCTTACTTCTTCTACTTTATTTAAATCAAAAGAAGCACAAGGGATAATATGGTCTATATCCCATTCTTCTCTTTTTACAGGACATTGTCCAAGTTTTTTACAAATTAAATTAAAATCTATTCCATATTTACTTGAATTAAATTTTTTACCTTGCCCATATAAATTTAATGAATTATAAAGCAAACATCTTAATCTAGATTTAATTAAAAAGTTATTATCAGTTATTCTACGAATTTTATTCCTTGCTTTTTTAAGTTCGTTAAGATGATTTTTATTTTCTTCATCTTCACGATAATTCCTCATATTAATTAATTGTTGTTCTCTATGTTCTATATAATATTTTTTACTTCTTTCATTCTCTTGCTTTTTGTGTTCATAATGAAATTTTTTATTCTCTAATTTTCTTCTCTCTAAATATTTTTCATCATTTTTATGTTTTTCTCTAAATATTTTCATTCTTATTCTTGTAGATTCTCTTCTTTTTATTGGGTCTTTATATGGCATTATATAATAAGAGTTACACCATTTATAAATATTGCTATAAGTAAGATTTCTATAGGTAATTTTTTTATTTGAATTTGTTTATATAATAATATTTGTTGAATTTTTTAATTAAATATGAAAAACCTCAAACATGGCAGCATTTAATCTACAGTCATTTATAATCTCTGTAGTAATTGTTGGAGTGACTTTAGTCATAGGAATTTATATATCTGACCAAATTGGCACTCAGATGGTCAACGACTCTGCAGCCCAAAATGCTGCTGAAGCTGTTGTATCCGCCTTGAGTACAGGAACATCATGGATTTCAATCCTTGTTGTTGTTGGATTCGCAACAATCATCTTGACAATGTTGACTAGCGGTCTTGGAAGTGCAGCAGAATCTGCTGGAACTCCTTACTACTAATCATCTAAGAGATTATGTTAATGGGTTGTGTTGCTCCTACAATCAAAATCAAAGGAGAACTGGCTACGCTGGGAATAATATTAAAAAAATAAAATGGAAAACAAACTAAGCCCCTTTAACTTGAATAAGTTTATAATTTCAGTAGTAATCGTAGGAATAACTTTAGTTCTTGGAATATTTATAAATTCAACAATAGCAGATACATTAGATAAACCTTTAACTGTTATAGTAGTAACTAATGAATCAGTAGCATGGGTAAATCAAACTAATTATACAACTGGAGCATTAACAACTCTTAAAGAATATGGTGGATTTACTGTAACACAAGCTTATAATGTTTCATCTAAGACATTAATTCCTTTAGCAAATATAACAAGTTATGCAGATGGAGTTATAAGAACTGCAGATTATCTTTATAATTCAACTAATGTAACTTTAAGTTATAGATATACATATACAGCAGAAAGTTATGCTTCAAATGCTGGAATAGATGTTGTAAGTGCATTAAGTACAGGAACAAGTTGGATAAGTATATTAGTAGTAGTTGGATTTGCAGTTGTTGTATTAACAATGCTCACTGAAGGATTAGGTGGAGCAGCAGCAGGAAGGAGAGAAGAAATTCCTTATTATTAAAATGGGGAATGATTATGTTTTTGGAGAAGACCCAAAGATGGACTTACTAAGAGCAAGTCACAACATATCAGAAGTTCTAACAGGTAAATGTGGTAGGAAAAAGAAAAGAAATAAAAAGGGAGTTTACTTTAAAGGACTATAATGGTAAATAAATGGATTCAAAGAGTTAAACCAAAAAAGGGAGTTCTAAGTAAACAATTAGGTATTCCAGAAAGAAAAAATATTCCTATGATTTTATTAAATAAAATAATTAGTGCTAAAGCTGGACAAACAATTAGAAATCCTACTAAATTAGGTAAAAGGAGAATTAAAGTTACAAGATTGCTAGAAAGAAGAAGTATATTAGCTAGAAATCTTAAAAATATAAGATGATAAAAAGAAAATATCCAAGAAAAATGTATGAAGAATCTTTAGTTTTACAATCAGTTCCAAAATTAAGTAATATAATTAGTTTAAGTACATCAAGTGTATTAAGTCAAACAAAACCAAAAAAAAGAGTAAATAATTCTAATTGTATAAATGTTAATAAGAGGAGAGGCAGATGATTAAAAGAAAAAAGAAAGATTTAGTTTCAGTAAGATTATTAGACCCATCTTGTAAAAGAAGAAAATATGTTGTAATTAAAGGAGAAAATTATGAAGAAGTACAAAATGAAGCAAAAAGGAGAGGATTAATTTAAAATGAATATTAAACAAAAAAATAAAAAAGCAATAATTAAGGCATTTAAACAAACTGGTAAGTGGTTAAAAAAAGGATACTTAGAAGGAAAAGAAGCATTAGAATATGCTGCTCCAAGAGTTAATAGATTTAGTAATTTAACTGGAAGAGGTATTCAAGAATCATTTAGAGTTAGACCCTCTCAATCAGATTTATATTTAGATTTTACTCAACCAAAGAGAGTAATGAAAAGAGTTCCACAAAGAAAGAGAGTTAATGTAGATTGGAACAACTTAGGAATTGATATTTAAATTAGAAATATTTATTCCTGTAACTATTTGATTAATTACTTCATTATCATTAACTTTTAAACTAGAACATTTTTGAGTATTATAATTAGCTAAATTAGTAGAATAATTTTCAAATAAATTAGGATTATTTATTATAAAACTACTTTCAAAATATTGACATTCACATTTTTTAAGAGAATATTCTCCACATAAATAACAATATCCATCACTTCCATATTCATCTATTATTTCATTATAATTATTAACTGCTTTAAATTGAACAAATCCTATCCAAAATAAAACAAAAATACAAATTAAAGCCAAAGACCTAGTTAGAATAATTGTTAATTTCTTTCTTTTTTCAACAGATTTATTAAACTCGAAAGTAAGATAATCTTTTTCTTCTTGACTTAATTTAAGCCATTCTTCTTTACTAACTTTTTTGAAACTCATTTTAAAATAAATAAATTAAAAATTAAATATATTTATAGATTTTTTAATCTAAAGAGTGTTGCTTCTATTGAATTAAGTCTTTGTTCAAAGTTCTTAAGATATGTAACAACAACTTCTTCAGTTAATCCTTCACTTTGTTCTCCAGAATCTCCATATTCTACGTTTTCCTCACTTTCTTCGTTTTCTTCATATTCTGGTACTTCCTCTACTTCTACTGCTTCAATTTGCTTAGGAGAAGACTTTGGAAGAGGTTTTGGAACTGGAGTGGGTACTTCTTCTTTCTTTTTACCAAACATTTTTATACTTTAAGACCTCCTTTTTCCTTATCTTGATTTTCTTCTATTTTTTTAAGAATATCATCTACTGTTTCTTTAGTATTAGCTGGGCAATAATTAATAGTATGAGGATATTTTTTATAATAATCTATTTTCTTTTTAGCCATAGGTATAGTTTGATAAATTTTCCAACAAATAAAAGCCATTATTCCAATCATAAATGCTTTACCTATAGTTCCCATTAATCCAACAGCAGCATAATTTTTAACCATTTTAAAAGTCATATAAATTAAATAAGGAATAAGTAATCCAATAATTATTTTTCTTGCCTTATAAGCTAATGTTAAACTAGCAAAAGGAGAAGCTCTTACTTTATTCCAATTTTTTTTAGTATTTCTTATATTTCTCCACCAATTTAAGAATAAACTTTTAATTGTTTTTTTTGGTTTAATTTTATATTCAGAATAAATTCCTTCATTAACTTTTAAGAAATCATCTAATTGTTTTTGATTTTCAAATGTTTTATATTCCCATTTATCTTCTTTTTTAAATTTTACTTCTATCATCTTGGCATACAAATCATAGAACCCAATGAATCTGCCATCCTTTGAAATGGTTCTCCTGGATTTCTTCTTTTTTGATTGGGAGGAACTCCAGGGGGAGTTCCAACAGGATTTTCTCTAGTTTCTGGCTCTGCGTAATCAGAACACCAGAACACTCTCTCGTATTTAATTGCTAGAGAACCATGAGAATATAATTCTAATATTTTGATTATTTCTCTACTTTTTAAATTTGTTATATCTATATCTATTTTATTTACCTCTCTCAAAATTTTTAATTTGATTTATTATATAATGAACTCCACCAAAAACTATAACTCCTGGAATTAAAGCAATCCCAAGTGTAGGAACTAAAACACTTGCTCCTAAAAATCCCAAAGTTCCAAAACCCATGCTTTCGAATAATTTACTTATTTCACTTACTTTTTTTTCAATTCCTTTTTCTAAAGAATCTATTTGTAAAATTAATTTTCCACTATAAAAAACTTTAACCTTTTTATCCTCTTGACTTATAATATACGCAGTTGTTCCTTTATTCATTGAAGCACTAATTGCAGCAGAATGCCTTGTTCCAAAATTAGGTAAAATATTATTTGAATTAATCTTTGCTCCATAAACTTCTAAAATTCCTGAAGAATTTAAAACGACTGCTCCATCCATTAAAATTAATGATTCTAAAAGTTTTGGATTATCTATAACATTAAAAGGTTTAACATCTTGTTTTACTAATGGTTTATATTTACAATTACCAACTATAACTAAACCGCCTTCTCCTCTTCTTGCTACCTTTATTCCTACTTCTAAAATTACTTCATTAAGCTTTTCCATATTCTTTTTTTTTATTTTTAATTATCATACCTACAATAGCAACTATTAAACCTATTACTATACTCATTAGATGGAATGGTGGATAAAATCCAAAAATTATTAAGATTATTCCAATTACTATTATCCATGTTTTCATTTTTTTCTCCTGTCTTCATTTGAAAATTTTATTAAATGCCACATTATCCAAAATGTAAAACTTATAGCAAATGCTATAAATCCTCCAAGAATTATATCATCGTTTACAATTATACATCCAATTAACATTGTTATCCAACTTAAAGCATTGGAAGTCATAAATATTAAATCACAAGTATCGGATTTCATTTTAATCTTTTAATATCCTCCATCCTCCACCATATAAAATTAAACCTGCAATAAATGAAATTACTCTTTCTATAGTTAATGTATCTTTTACATAATAGAAAGGAACAACCAAAAATACTAATCCTATCAGTATCATTATTATACCACCTAAATTTATTTTTCTTTTATTTTTCATTCCATTCCCTCTCTTTGTAACATTTGATTTTCAATTTGTTTAGAAGTTAAATCTTCTAACATTCTAATATATTCTTGTGAACATTCTTTTGAATCATAAAATTCATAACCTAAAGCTTCAAACATTTTAAACATAGCTTTGATATGTCCTTCAGCATCTTGTTTATGTTCTTTAATTTCTTCTTTACTCCAGAGAGTACAAACCCAATCCCCTCTTGGTTCTGCACTTCTATCAAAATGTCTAAAATTTAATGGGTCAATAACTATCTCTCTAAGTGTAGCTAACATAATAAAAGGAGTTCTTGTTTTCTTAAGTAATTGAAGTGTTTTATACATCATTGGATGAAGTGAAGTATCTTCTTCCATTAATACTTTTAATTGAGTTAAATAAATATGAGGAGATTTACCTTCTTTTAATTTTAAAGAAACTCTAAATGGTTTTTGTATATTCATATTCACCCCAAAGTATAAATTAATTAAATAATCATTCTTTTTAAACATAGCGAATTATACTTTCACTATATTTAAAAATAAGATATTCTTAATAATTAAAAAGAAGATGAAAATAAGATTAAGTAAAAGTATGATTAAATGTATAGAAGATATGAAGAGTGAATCAATAGAAGTTATTAAAGGAATTAAAAATTTAGAAACAATTAAGATAAAAAGAAAGCCAACTAAAAAGAAAATTATTGAATTTCATATAATGGGATTTCAAGATAATCCTTTTATTCAAGTATTCATAAATGAAAAATTCTATGAAACACTTTTTATTAAAGATGGAAATTGGGTTGAAGAAAGGAAAGATTTTGAAAATTGAATTAATCGGTCGTTTATTGAAAAGTCAAATATTGAAAAATTGTCCTATATAAAATTATTAATTAACAGGGGGGGATTTTTTAAATGGTCTTCCAAGCTTCTTTCCTTCGGTTCTTGCTCTATCTAATCCAGCCATAGTTCTTTCTCTTATTATATCTCTTTCAAATTGGGCAAATGAAGAAAGTATATTTATCATTAAATTATTTGTTGGATTATTATCTAAGCATAAGTTTTCTTTTAGAGTTCTAAATTGAACATTATTTTGTCTAAGAAGTTCTAAATCATTAATTAATTCTTGCATACTTCTAGCCCATCTATCTAATTTCCATACCAATATTAAATCCCATTTTTTCTGTAAAGCTTCTTGAAATAGATTATTTTTTATTGGTCTTGTCTTTCTTGTAGATTCTTGTTCTTCAAATATAGAATAATTATAATTCATGGCTTTTGCAAAATGTTCTAATTCTAATTTTTGATTTTCTGGGTTCTGTTCTGTTTTACTTGTTCTACAATATATAGCTACTTTCATTTTGTACCAAAACCTATTAATCCTTTCTTAGGTTCTATATCTCCTTTATTTTCTTTACCTACTTGTAAACCAGCTTCAGCTGCCATCCTATCTACTTTATTAAAGTATTTAAGTAATGCAACTTTTAATTCTCTATCAATAGTTGTTTGCCCTTCTATATTCATTTGATTTCTAAAATCTCTATCTCTTATTTTAGATAAAAAATCTTCAACCTTTTCCCCCAAGTCTAACCATAAATTAGTTAATTCTTCTTCAGTAGATTCAGTATAAAAACTAAACACTTGTTGAGCCATAGAATAAAGAGCTGAGTGATATTCGGACAAAGAAACTATTGAAAGATTAATATCATTACCTAAAACATTCTTTCCAAGTCTTATACATTCATCCCTATATTTAGAGTAAGCACTATAGAACTGCATCCAACCACTATGGGTTGCTGTTCCTTCTTGTTCAATCGGTTCTTCTTTTATTTTTTTTACTTGTTCACTCATTTTTTATTATTCATTTATGATATTTTTTAAGTTAGTTGTTGGATTTTTTCTCTACAAAATACACTTCTAACAAATTAAATTAATAAATAGTGTATTAGACTATGTATATATAACCTACAAACTACACTACTAAATGAATATTACCCCCTTTTTCCTCATAGATTTCTTGTTTCTTGAAACTTTCCCATAATCAGAATAGAAATTCATAGCTTTGAGTTCTCTATCTAAGTCTTTTGTCTTCTTTATTCCTTTACTCATTAATTCATAGATTGCTTTTTGGTAATCAGATAAAGTATCTACTACAGCTTGTTCTACTTTAACTTGTGGTTCTTCATCTTCTCCATCTTCTTTAGATAATTCTTTTGATATTCTTTTATATAACTTTCTTTTAAATTCTGCTTTTAATCTTTCAAATATATCTATAATATCTTGACTAGGTCTAGGTATATCCCAATAAGATAATTTTCTAGATTTAGTAATTCCAGTATCTTCATCTTTAAAAGTAATTATTAATCTCTTTCTATATTCTTTATCTTTCTTAGTTCTTGAATACTCTACAAATCTAGGTGTAGAACGAACTGTGTTTGTATTAAGATTTGCTCCATGACATTCAATTTCAACATGATAAAATCTTCTAAGTCTTTTTAATTCCATATCAGAAAAAGGTAAAGTTGTAACTATAATGTATCTATTTGAACGAACAGTTGAAAAGAAAATAGAATAAGCTTCTGCTCTTTTAGATTGATGATTTTTAGAACTAGCTTCTACTTGTTGTTCATCTATAAAAAAAATAGTTCCAGGTGGGGGTTCATTTTCTGCTACATCATCTATTACATTCTTAATTGAAAAATAAATATTTTTTTCTCCAAATTTCTTTCCTAACATTCTAGCACATATTTCACAAAAAGATAAAGCAGACCATGATTTACCTTCTCCAGTTCCACCAGTAAATCTTAAATTAACAGAATTATTTCTTCTCTTAACTCTAAATACAGACCATCTACACCAACTATTTTTTTTTGGTTTTCCTTTGTATATAACTCTTGGGGGCTTATTCATCTTCTTCCTCTTCTAAATCTTCTATAGCATCCATACTATTGCTATCTACTACATCTGGAGTATCGCCAAATGTATCTCCATTTAAGAAATCATTATCTTTAAATAATTTAATTAATTCTCTAAATGTCTTTCTAGCTTCTTTAACTTTAAAATTTAATAAAAAAATATTTATTTCATTTGTTAATTTTTTAGATTCAATTTCTTTTTTAATATCTTTCTTTATATCTAGATTAAAATTTTCACTAACAAGTTTTTCAAAGTCTTTATCTTTTAATGCTTCAGATAATTCCATATCATATAGATTACAAAAGTAATAAAAATTAGTTGCTACATTTTCTATCTTTTCATCTTTACTTAATTTAGGAAAGTATGGATATAACAAAGAACCCAATACATCAACACTTTGTAAGAAACTATACCTAGTATCTTCTCCTTCAATAGTTTGTTCCCCAATCATATTCTTTACAATCTTTTGTCCATCTCTTAACTCTTTAGAATTAATATTTTGTATAATCTTAATCTGTTCCATAATAAGTTGGGGATAAGTAATTTTATTGTTATCGTAATAATTAGCCATCTTTTTTGTAGGTAGAGAGTTAACTTATATAGTATTATTTCTTTTTAAACATAGCGATTAGAAAATATTTAACTCAACATTTCTTTATACTTTTTATTAAAAATTGTTTTTAGAAGCCAATAAGAAATAAATATAATAATTCCAAAATAAACTATAATTCCTTCATACTTATTATGAGCAAATTTAAATAAGAGAATACTAACAACTAATTGAGTACAAATTAAATAATCAATAATTTCAGAAAACTTTACCATTCTTCAGATTTTGGTTGGTCTTTTTTATTTAAAGAACCAAGAAACTTATATGCACAAAAGAATATAGAAATTGCATTAATTATTAAAACAGCTACTACCCACCAAAATTTAACTAATTGTCCAGCTGCTTGAACTACTTTAAAATTATGCCATGTAAAAGGTAAAACAACAACCATTGCTAATCCTAAAATTAATGTAAACCATTTAGAACCTAAGAATTTTAAAATATTATCTCCAAGTGACATACTTAATTTAATAATTCGTACTTTTTAAACATAGCGAAATTTTTGAAAGTTCCATAAGAAATTAAGGTGTCGGTTGGTTAAGGGAACAACATTAACTCTTTGTTCTAAAATGAAGTTCCCTACCTTCCTTTTCTAACGTAGTTATTAAACACTACAAACTACTTAAATCTTTCTATTTTACTTTTTTTAAGTTACAACTAATATTTAAATAGTTTTTATTTTTAAATTGATAATGAAAGAGGAAAAAGAAGTGAGAGAAGTTAAAACACAAGTTGAAGAAGTTAAAAATAATTTTGAACTTGATATAATAACTTTACTTAAAAAAGGATTAAACCCTTCTAAGATTGCAACTCATTTAAATATTTCTTTACCAAGATTATCTTATCATTTATCCTCATTAAAAAAACAAAATGTAATTAAAAAAATAGGTTATGGAACTTGGGAAGTAATACCAACTGGAGAAGTTAAAATATTAAGTCATAAGGGAGATACACAAGTTAATAATGTAAGAGGACACGCATTCATTTGGAAAGTTCAACCAGATAAGAAATTTAATTGGAAAGAAATTTTAGAATTAAATAAAATAAACTATACACTTAAGGGAATAAGTAAAACTCCAAGAATTATATTAAATAATAAAAAGGTTTGGTTGGGAAAGAACTTTATAACTTTATTTGAACCAAAGTGGAATAGCTTTTTTGCAAGTAATCCAATAGAATCTAAAAAAAATGCAGTATTTGAATTAATAGATTTAATTGAATTAATTAAACAATTTACTGGAGAATTTAAGTATAAATTTACTTGTAAAAGGCAACATTATGGTTTTATAAATAATCCAGAAGCTATGTTCTTTGAGAGAAAAGGTAAAAAGATATTAATTAAAAATGAAAAAGGTTATTGGTTTTCAATAGATTACTCACAAAACTTATACAAAGAAGCAGAAACAATACACGAACAAGATGCAGATATTGATGGTTTGGGGTATCAAGGATTAATGAACTCTCACGAAAGGACAAACTTTAAGGTAACACCAGATTTCATTCTACAGGGATTTAATTCGCTTACACAAGCATCTAAGGAGAACAATGAAATGTTAAAAGGTATTCCAGAGATAGTTAATCAAATGGGAGAACAAATAAAGGAATATCATAAAGAAAACATAGGACACCTTAAATTAATTAAGACTTGGCGTAAAGAAAACATTAAACAAAGAAAGATATTAGAAAAGAAGTATGAAAATTTAAATCAAAGGAAGTTAGGAGAATGGTTTTAAGCAAAGAACAATTAAATATTATTCAAACATTAATCTTCTTATTAGATGAACCAAAATTAATTATAGAAAATAATTTACTTCCTTATTATAATAAAGCAAATGAATTAAAAGAATGTTTAGAAAAGAAATAGGAGAGTTAAAATAAACCTCTCCCAATAATAATGACTTTTTTATACCAACATTGATAACAAAGAAACATTTGTAACTTTCTAACATACTTACATTCTTTACATAATTTCCCACATAGATTACAAGTTACAAAATGTTTAAATTTCATTATTTAGTTGCTTCAAGAACAGTTTTTAACTTACCTAACTTCTTCATATATACTTGAACTAAATCAACAACTAAATCTAAATCAATAGGCAAATCGTTAGAATAGAGATTACCTAAATGTTCTTTACCACAATAAATATTTCCATTAAGAACCAATTTTTCTTCTTCATTATCATAATACATTTCTTCAATTTCAAATCTTAAGTCTGGATAATACAAT
>Ga0172381_10003402_pt1 | contig 16888 bp, 11 predicted proteins | sample Leawel6488metaG_FD_119754 | JGI IMG/M metagenome (GOLD analysis project Ga0172381, IMG submission 119754) | Leachate microbial communities from a municipal landfill in Southern Ontario, Canada - Leachate well 64-88 metaG | ecosystem: Engineered > Solid waste > Landfill > Unclassified | place... | reverse complement strand
TAGAAAATAGAATCTATAGAGAGATTCACACAAAGGAAAAAATATTTATTCAAGAATTAGATGAAAAAAACCAAATTATTGAAGATACTGTAATAGATAATCCTCTTGGTAAGATATTAGTAGTTCATGGTATTCATCAACCTAAAGCTGGAAGCTTTTTTGGTTCTGGTATTATAGAAGATTTAATAGAAGGCAATAAACTTTTTAACGAAAAGGTATCTGATATTTCAGATATTATTGATTATCATACTGCTCCTATTACTATAATTTATGGTGGCAAAGCAAGACAACTTGAAAAAGGAGCAAATAAAATTTGGTCTGGATTACCAGCAAATGCTAAAGTAGAAAACTTAAAAAGTGAAGGAAATATTTCTGAGGCTAGAGATTTTATAAAAGATGCTAAAACATGGATGCATGAATTAGCAGGTATCCCAGAAAAATCTTTGGGTGGGGAAAGAAAAATAAGTAATACTTCTGCTACTTCTTTAGCTATTGATTTTGAGCCATTAATTGAATTAGCCGATGATGTTAGATTTTACTTTGAAGAGGGTATTAAAAAAGTTAATGAGCTTATTATTGATATAGGTTTATACACAGGAGCTATTAATTCTGATTTAGAAGGTATAGAATTGTATGAGCATCATATAGAACATGGAGCATTATTACCAAGAGATAGAAGTATTGATTTAGCTGATATATCTACAGAACTTAGTCTTGAAGTTGAATCTAAAAAAGGTGCTATGGAAAGACTTGGTGTTCGTAATATAGAAGCTAAAATTCAAGAAATAAGAGAAGAACAGGAAGAAGATGCTTCATTTAATGAAGAACTAGATTTAAAATATTCTCCTAATGAAGAAACTTATGCAGAACCAGATGTATATGAAGTTGAAGAAGGAAACACAGAAGAAGAAAAACAAGCAAGAAAGTCTATAAATAAGAATCCTGTTGTACATCGGCAACAAGTAACAAACGAAAATATTAATAAAAAAGGATAAAAACAGATTATAAACCTACTAAATTTAGGTATAGAATTAAGCTATATTTAAAGTTCTGTTTTACATGGTCAGATATATAAAGTATAATACTTTAAAGTAAAGGGGGTGAAATGGCTAGGGGTAGCTTTAAACCTGAAAAACCTGCTAAAAACACAGAGAAGCAAGGTGTTTTTAATAAGGCTTTTAATGAATTAAGACCAAGCGGATTAGATGATTCAGCTAAAGATAATGCTTGGGCTAAAAAAGTAGTACAAAGAGATTGGGAGAGTCCAACATCTGAAACGGATGACCCTAATGATGACTTAGAATAAGAACGGAAGGAGTGAGAAAAAATGAGCGATGAACTAGATAAGGAACTTACGCCGCAAAACGATACAGAGCAAAATGAAGAGGAATTAGAGAGTAATGAAGAGTTAGATGGTAAAGATGAATCTCAAGACGAAAAGAAACCCAAGAGTAAAAAAGAAGATTCTAAAGAACTTGATATAGAGGCTCTTAAAAAAGCTTTAAGAGAAGAAATTATGGAGTCTGTTAGAGTTGAAGAAAAAAGTAAATTGTATCCTTCACTAGAAAAATACAAAGAAGATGCTAAAAAAGCAGAAGAAGCCAGAAAGTTGGCAGAAGAAAAGTTAAAAGAGTATGAAACTACTAAATTAACAGCAGAAGAACAAGCAACTTTAAAATTGCAACAACTAGAAGAGTCTAATGCTAAACTTCAGGAACAATTGGACAGTATTATAGAAAATGCTAATACTAAAATTAATACTCTACAATTAGAATTAGAGAAGAAAGAAATACTAGCACAGTATGGAGATGAGATAATTTCAGCCCTTGTTACTGGTAGTACTCTTGAGGAAATACAGAAAAGTGCCGAAAATGCACATAGAGAGTATATTTCTATTCGTGAAAAAGAGCTTGCTAAACTAAAAGATAATACTAAACAAAAAGATAAAATTGGTACAGGAATATCACCAAAAAATGATAGACTTAATGCAGGTGTAACCAAAGCTGATATTGACAAGATTAATGACCCTAAAGTTTGGGAAGCTAATAGAGAGAAATATTTACAAGAGGCTTTAAAAAGATTATAATTATAGACAAATAGGAAAGGGGGTGAATAACTAGAATGACAGACCAATTAACTACTGCTCTTGCATTAGATGGTACTGGTACTAATAGTCAAAACATTAGACTTTCTGAAGTAGTTCTTACTATTTATTCGAAAGATATTATGTTTCAGGCTCAACCTGTACTAAGATTTGACCAATTCGCTAAAGTAAAAACCGACCTTTCTGCTACTCCTGGTAAGCAAATTACTTTCTTCAGATATGATAATTTGACTGCTGGTGGTATTTTAACTGAGGGTGTTGCACTTTCTACTCAAGCACTTGCAGGTTCACGAGTATCAATCGCTGTATATGAATATGGTAACGCTGTTGCCGTTTCTAACATGCTGTTGGTTACTGCATTTACGGATGTAATGGCTGATACTGCTAAATTGCTTGGTCAAGATTATGCTAAAGTGATTGACGGTTTAGCTAGAGATACGCTTGAAGGCGGTGTTGGTTCTACAGTATTTGCTGATGACCAATCTTCTGTTGACGAAGTTGGCTCAGATGACTATCTATCTTTAGAAGAGATTAAAGACGCTGTGGAGGTTCTTGCTACCAATAACGCACAAAAGATTAATAATGACCATTGGGCATGTTTCGTACATCCTCATCAAAGTCGTAGATTACGTGATGACCCAGATTGGGTTACAGTTGGAAAGCTAGACCCCCAACGTATGTATAATGGAGAAATCGGTCGTATTGATGATGTTGTCTTTATTGAAACTACACAAGTAAGTATTGATGAAAATTCTGCTGCTACTCCGATAGATATCTATACTGCTATTATGATTGGCGATAACGCTTTTGGTAAAGCTGTTGCATTGCCAGTTGAAATGCGTGATAACGGAGTCGTAGACTTCGGTAGAGAGCGTGATTTAGCATGGTATTCTATTCTTGGATACGGTGTTCTTAACGAAGACAATATTGTAGCAATTAAAACTGCTTAAAAAAGTATTGTGTTGACAAATTAGGGGGTAGATGATATACTTATTATATTGTCTACCCCCATATTTAATAAAGGAGAATTTAATGGCGAAAGCAAAAAAAGTTACAATTAGAGATGAGGATACACTTAAAGACCTTGAAGAACTTAATGAAGAGACTTTAATTCCCTCAGAAGAAGATATAGAAAAACTTTTTTCTGCTCCTTCTGTTATAGAGGTAGAAGAAGTAAAAGAAAAGAATTCTATGGTTGAAGTTACGCCTATTAGAGATAGTAGGTCATTTTATGGCGGAAAATGGTATATTTTAACTAAAGGTAAGAAACAAAAAGTTTCTACAGAGGTTAGAAACTTCTTACTTCAAAATAAGCAAAACCCTAAAATTAAAGACGTTTGGTAATGGAGGTATATTATACCTAATTATATTGACATATTTCTTCAAAAAACAGGCCAAATGGAAAAACAAAGCCCTTGGAGTGATTCTAGAGTGCAAGGATTTTTAGATAATGCTACTTTTTTAATCTCTAGAGATTATGCAACTCCTTGGAATGATTTTGATTCAATTTCTGAACAATATAAATATCCAGTAGTAATATATGCTGCTATAGAATATTGGTGGGCTAAAGCTGGAGAATATGCAAGTAAATTTGATTTACAAACTGGTAGTGGAGCTAATCAAAAATCTACTCAATTATTCTATAGAGCGTTAGAATTAATTGACTACTTAAAAAAAGAACTAGAAGAAGCCACTAAAAATATGCTTGATGAAGATTCTTCTGGTGATGTAATAATTGGAGACTTAGTAAGAAGAAGCAAATTTACTGGTTATCTTATTCCTAGAGCAGCAGACCCCGCTGGTGATTGGACTTCATAATGGCTGGATTTAGAGATGCAAAAGGTAGATTTATTTCTGGTAATCCTTATCAGTTTACTTCTGGTGATTTAGGTAACCATTGGGTATGGTTACCTGATAGCAATTCAAAACTATGGGATAAATTGGTAGTTTCAATGTCGCAAAAAAGTAAACTTGGGGTTGCTACTTCAGAATTAAACATAGACCCTTCTCACATAAATAATAAAGCCTTAGCAGCTTTACTCGCCTTTGATAAAGTAAAGACACAAATACATACTAGAAATGCTATGGAAGAAGTAGGAGAGTATATTGCTGAAAATGTAAATGAAAGATACTTTCAAGAAGAGGGTATTGGAGGAAATCCTTGGAAACAATTAGAAAATTCTACTATAGAGTGGCGTAGAAGACGTTCATATGAAGATGGGCCAATACTAAGAGCCTCTTGGGAAATGTATGGTTTTGCAACTTCTTCTTTAGCAATTCAAGAAATTAGGGGTGGTTTAAATCCAAAAGTAGTTTTAGGTGGAGATAATTGGGGAACTCCTAATGCAGCTAAATATTATGTTCATATGTATGGCGGTACTGGTTGGTATGGAAGTGCTATAGAACCAAGACCTTTTATGCCAAGAAAAGATGATGATTTAAATAGGAATGAAAAAGAAGATATTAAAGATATTTTTAAAAAGCATTTAAACTACTTATTTGCGAGTTAATCAATGTTAATAGAATCTTTAGAAAATAAAATAATAAATCTTCTAACTACTGCAACTATAACTGATGTTGATACATTTGTTGTGCAAGGAATACACGATACTTTAATAGATTGGGATGAGTATGAAGAATACCCAAGAATTGTTGTAACTTGTGATGGAATAAATCCACAAACAGAACAAATTGGTGGTGCTTGTACCAGAGAGTATATTGTAAATATTTTTGTACTATGTTATAATGAAGATAAAACAGCCTGTCTCTTAGAAAGAAATACTATACTAGAACGAATAGAAGAAACTTTACGTTATAATCAAAGATTAGACAATTTAGCCGATAATAATAATAACGAAAGTGTTTATGGCTCAAAAATTGAAACTGTTAAACTTTCTAAGTTTGGTATGAATGAAGATTATACTGCCGTAGCATGGATACAATTTATGGTATTTACAGATAGAAAAACTCCAAGATAGGAAAGGGGGTGAATAATTTAAATGACAATTACTGGTTTAGTTGGTCATTTAGGTGTAGGGGTTCAATCAGAGTTAATTACTGACGCTGAACTCGATTCTTATACACCTACTATTACTGACTTCTTTGTTATCACAGAGGAAAGTTTTACCGCCGAAAATAACCCAATGGTTGCTGAAAATGAAATTGGTAGAGGTCGTGACCGTACTGGTGCTGTAGCTGGTGGTTATGCTATTTCTGGTGGTTTTGGTGGATATGCTAGAACTACTGACTTAGGATTGCTTTGCCAAATGGCATTAAGTAGTGACGAATCATCTTGTGAACCTAGCGGTTCTACAGGAATTTCTACAGTTGTACCTACTGACTATGTTGACTTTTGGACAATTGAAAAGAATGTTGGTGATACCCTGTATGTATGGCTAGTAAATGCTAAATTGAATACGTTAACTATCTCAGTTAACCAAGGAGAAATTGCAAATTACACTAGCGATTGGGTAGTTACAACTGAGAAAAAAATTGAATCCACTTATGCTGAAACTCCTACTTATGCTGATGATAACTTATTGGCATTCCACGGTGGTTTGTTAAAACTAGGTGGAACACCGTACGATAACATGGAATCTGTAGAAATCGCTATTAATAATGGTCTTTCTAATGATGAATATACTGTTCGTCCTTCTAGATTCCTTAATAATGTAACTGAAGGCGCTCGTACATTTGACCTTAATTTCAATCAAGTATTCCAAGATGCTGATGACTATGCAACCTATACTTATGGTGGACTAGGAAGAACAACTCCTGGGTATAATTTGTATGAAGATGACGTGTATTTCTTACTTATGGATGCTCAGGATAAAGCTGCAGCTACAGAGTATATAGAATTTTTATTTCCTCGTGTAATGTTTGGTGGATTACCAGTTACTTTGGCATCTGGTAGAATTGTAGTAAGTAATACAGGAACCGTATTGGCTCCTACTAGTGGAGATATTATCACTGTTTATTATAAGTAATAGTTTAGAAAAGGAGTAAAAGAAATGGCTCAAAAAATTTATGTAACAAATGCACCAGAAATATTTAGAGTTTATTTACCGTGGGAGAAAAATGAAGCAGAAGAAGATAAGACATGGTTTGAGCACCGTAAAATGAACGAAGCCGATTATCAAAAGTTTATTGATTTAACTTCTAAAGTTAGATTAGCAAACTCTAAGAAAAAAGGCAAAGAAGATGATAAAGCAGAAGTTGATATGATGTTAGGTTCTACAAGAGCCTTCCTTATTGAAACTTTGATGGTAAATTGGAATGTTATTGGGGAAAATGGTGAAACATTAGCTATTACTTCAAACAACATTAAAAAATTACCCCCAGAGATAGTTAAAGTTTGGGTAGACGATATTTATGAACGTAACCCAATTTTAAAGAGTGAGGAAGAAGATGAAGGAGATAAGGAGATTATCCCTTTATCGTAGAACTTGAAAATCAAGTAATGACGCTATTAAATGGAGGGCAGGAGCTAGGTGATAAGCCACTCCTGCCTTCTGTTAGACAATGGATAGATTGGAAACTTACAAACGTACTTCCAAAACCAGGAGGAACATTAGACCAAGACCCTGAGTTTATGAGAGATTTAAGAATTATTTTGAACATAGAAGCTGAATGGGAAAAAGTTGGTAGAAAAAAAGCAGAGATGCGAAAACAAATGGAGAATGGCGTAGGAAAGGTGAAAATATAATTGAGTGAAAATAATCTAGATTTTACAGTAAGATTAAATTATCGTAAAGCACAAGCTGCCGCTAGTGTTCTATACTCTCAATTAAACAGGTTTAATAGAACTTTTAGTTCTGTTTTATCTATAAGATTAATAGATAATGTATCCAAAAAACTTAGAAATATTTTTTCTATGCTTGGTGGAGAGGGTGGCTTTACTAGACTATTCTCTTTTAACGATGCTAAAGTAAAAAATGTACTAAAAAAATTAAGAGATAATGTCTCAAGTATTTTTAATACTGGAGAAAGTAAAAAATGGTTCGAAAAGATATATGGGTATTTTGGAAAGTTAAATAAAATAGCTACTAGATTTGGCGATATACTTGTGGGAGCTTTTTCCGCAGGTGGAGCAGGATTAGTAGCAGCTTTTAGTATTGCTAGTGCAGTACTTTCTAAGAAACTTATCTCTATAAATAGTGAGATGGAACAGTTCGAAATTTCTCTTCAAACCACTCTTGGTTCATTAACAGCAGCAAAACAAGAAATGGCTGGTATTGTAGAATTTGCTAGAGAAACTCCGTATGAAATAAAACAAGTAACTGATGCTGTTGTAAAACTTCGTGCTTATTCAATGGATTCTGATAAATGGTTAGAACCATTAGGTAATGCAGCTTCAGCTTTCGGTAGAGATATTACTGATGCTGTAGAAATGGCTGCTGATGCCGTACAAGGTATGTTTAGAAGGGCCTTATCTTATGGTCTTAAAATGGATAAAGAAGAGTTTAAACAAGGTGGCAAATATGCTGGAATGACATATGCCGATGCTCTTATGATGGAGCTTAAAAAACGCTTCGAAGGTGGAATGGAACTTCAAGCAAAAACTTTAAAAGGTATATGGTCTAATATAAAAGACTCTTTATATATTCAATTTCAAGAAGCCACAAAACCTATTTATGGTATTATAAAAAAGCAAGTAGAAGATTTATATAACTATCTAGGCTCAGATAAAGGTCAAACAGCCCTTAGAAATATATTTAATGCTATGTCTAAGGTTATAGATAGAATATTATCTGCTTCTAAAGCCTTATTTACCTTTATTAAATCAAATCTTGTTCCTATGGCAAAAACTGTTGGCGAAGCCATGCTTAAAACATTTGATACTGTTTCAGGTATGTTCATACCAATGCTTCAAAGTTTACAACCATTAATAGCTGCTTTTACTTCTGTTTTAGTTATTCTATCAAAAGTAGTGACAGCAAATGAAACTCTATTAAAACTATTTGTAGGGTATACTTTAGCGATTAAAGTTATGAGGTTATTAGGGTTTTCTGTTGGTAAAATGGCAACACAAATGGTTGCAGCTAATAAAGCTGCAACTATGCTAGGAGCTACTGTAAATTATCTTTCTAAAGGTATTGCAATAGCTGGTGCAGCATTTATTTCTATGTGGGCTGTTGGTAATTATATAGAAGTTAAAAACAACTTAAAAGAAATAGGTAGTCATATAAAAGGTATTGCCTCTACATCTAAACAAGTAAAAGAGTATCTATTAGAAATAGGAGAAGAAACTGGTCATACTCTTAAAGGCATGACTAAATTAGCTTTAGCGGCTAAAGAATTTGGTGCAAACATGAAAAATGTTGTAGAAGTCTCTGCTAGAGCCTCTTCTAAAGCTGCTGAAGGATTAAGTAAAAATCTTGGAGATTTTGATATAGATGAATCTTCAATAACTACTACTATAGGTAAACTAGCGAGTATTTTTATAGAAGAGACTGATACACTAGAAGAAATGAGAGAAAAAACAGAAGCCGCTGGTAATGCCCTTACTTATCTACAAAGAATAGCTGATAAAACAGGAGTTCATTTTAATGAACTTTCTGTAGCTATAGAAAATAATGAAACTTTATTATCAAGATATAGTGATAAAGTTGAAGAATTATTGTTCTTAATAGAACAATTTGGTATAGCTACAAAAGAATTAGGAAAAGACGTTGGTATAACTAAATTCTTAGAAACACTAGAAATGTTATACACACCAACTAAAAAAATGCTTATAGAGCTACCAATTGATACCTGGATAGCTAAACCAATGGATGAGATTTTAAAAGAAGACTTAGAAAAATTAGGTACTGTTTTAAGTGAGTCTTTAGATGAATACAATCTAAAAAATAATATTTTAAGTGCCGCAAAATATGTTTCAAGAATAACAGATGATTTTGATGAGTCAGTTTTAGACACGGTAGATAATACTGCATATATATTAGTAGATGCTGCAAAAGATACAAAAAATTACTTATTAGAAGGCGCAGAAGCTATCGAAAAAAGTGCTATAATTTTATCTAATTCAAATAAAAATACTCCTTCTGGCGGAGCAGGAATTAGCCAATCTGAAGGGTTAAATGTCTGGGGTAAATTTGCTAATCTTATCCAGTCTAGTTGGGAAGCTGCAACAGCAGTTGTTGTAGCATCTTTAGCTGGTTTAGCTTTTTATATGCGAAATATTGATAGAGGTTTAGATAAAGTTAATAAAGTTATAACTGGTGTAGCTTTATCTTCTTCTGATAAAATGGGTAGCGGTTATTCAGCAACATTAGAGGATAGATTAATTAATATTAATAGCAGACTTTTTGCTAAATCTTTACCAAAGAATATTATTAATAGAGTTGAAGTTGTTAGAGATGCTAAAGTTGATACTCTTACAAAAGAACTAACTAAAGAACTAAAAGATATACAAAAAGAATTAAAAGATGTAAGACGTGCTTTTAATGAAGGAATAATTTCTCAACTTAGCAAAGAAGGTTGGGGTAGAGGTTCTTTGGCTATTCCTGAAGGAATGTCTGCTGATGATTTTATTAAATTATTCCCTGAAGAGGCTTTAAAAACAATGACAGACAAACAAATGAAAATATTTGATACATGGAGAGTGTTATTTGAAGGTAAAATTTTAGAGTTAGAAGAAAAACTAATTAATACTAGAGAAAAAGCAGCTAAACAAGTAATAGAATTAACTAAAACATATAATGACTTAATAGACACTTTAAAAACAGGAAAATTGCCAGAGTCATTTAGGTCTATGATAGATGAAGTATTAGAACTTACTAAAAATATGAGGATAAGTAAAGATTCAGTTAGTAAATTTAATAAAATATTTAAAAAAACTAATGAGTCTATTTATGAGGCACCTAAAAAATCTGTCCCAGAAGTTTCTAAATTTAGAAAAGGAATAATGGGTTTGTTCCTTAATGCTTTTGATTTTATAGGCTTTAAAATGGTAGAAGCCGTATTTAAAAAAGGATTTAATTTAAAAGCAGTAAGAGAAAGTTTATTAGGAGTATCTAGAATTATTGGAGATTGGCTTGCTGCAATCAGTGGAAACATTCAAAAAGCAACTGGTCGTATTTATTCATTAACGATTGGACCTTATTCAGCTAAACTTTTAGGAAAAGGTAGAAGCATGTTTACTGGTAAATTAGGTCTTACACCTGAAACTATGATACCTGGATATTTAACTCCAGGTGAAGGTGAGCAATATAGACCTTTATTCCAAAAAATTATTAACTCACTTTCTGGTAAAACAAAAGGAGTAACTACCGCTGTAGACCAACTTTCAGTGCTAACAAAAGAAACTGATTATGAAAAAATAAGACAAGCAACAGCAGAAGCTAGAAGTACAGAAAAACTTGTTGGTGCTATTCGCCAAGGAAAGTTTATTCCAGAACCAGGGGAAACTGATTTTTTTGTTAAAAAACTTATGGAGTTTTATAATAAACTGCCAAAAGATATAGCCTCTAGTATTAAATATGCTATGGTTAAAACTAGTGTTGGAGAAGGTTTTGGAGGTTATGTAGGTAAAGGTGAGTTTGGTGGTTTGCAGGTTGTATTTAATAAAGCCGTACATAGTTTAACTAGATTAGAAAGAACTGTAACACACGAAGTTTCTCATCTAGTTGGTATTGGCGATGATATTCTTGATATGCTTGACCAAGGATTAGTAGAAGAAGCAAAAAATGAACAGTGGAGAAGAATGCAAGATAAATCTTGGAATAACTTTTTCAAACGTAATGGTATGGTAACTACTAAATCTTTAGATTATATAGACTATATTGCTAAAAATATAGGAATAAATAGAAACTTATACACTAAAAAAATTGATTCTTTCATTAAAACAAACGCAAAAACATTTGCTGAACTTGTTAAGACTGGTGTTTATGTAAGAGAAGCAACTCAGCTACTTATGTATGAACCATCAACTAAAACTTCTGGGCAAACATCTATTCTTCGTGAACTTTGGCCTAATGCTAATATGTTCAAAAAATTCATGTCTATAGGTAATGATGCAAGAGGAACTTCTACCTTGGCTAGAGTAGAAGAAGTTTTAACAGATTTACTTGTTAAAGAAGCACAAGCTAGAGGATACTTAACTGAAGAAGTTAGAGCAAGTGGTCAAAAAGTAGCCAAGTTAACCGCAGAAATTGCTGCTAATACTGAAGGTGTTGCCAGAATTAATAAGAGTATAGTTAAAGCTATAGAACCTTTAAATTATGTTGCTAAAAGAGATATAACATCTAAACTTGTTCCTTCTTTAAGCACTCCTTCTACAGAACCTTTTTCTAGAACAGCTAGAAAAATACTTTCTATAGAAAAAGGAGTAGTAAAAATAAATAAAAATATGCCTTCAGAATTTAAAGATATGGCAGAGGCTTTAAAATTAGGATTAGAAGAAATTCCTATAGAGTTTCGTAAAGCAATTGAATTAATTAATGTATATGCTACAACAAGAAGTGACTACTATGGAAAAGCCTTTTCTAAAGGTTCAATAGGATTTATTGTATCAGCTATAAACGACTCTATTATTGGTACTGCATATCATGAAATGGTACATATTCTTGATATGAGTGACGCTGTTATAAATGCAATAGACCAGTTAAGTAAAAATTTGGCTAAAGCTTTAGCTAAAGCACACATGAGTTATTACGCAGAAAAAGGGCCACAATTTACTGAAGAATTATCTTTAAAATATCTTGAATGGTTTGCAGATAGAATAGGGGTTTCTTTTAAAGAGTATACAAAAGTTCTTGCAGAACCTTTATATAATTTATATAGCGAATTTGTGGAACTTAAAAAAACTGGTGCTAATATAGACTCTGGATTACAAAAGTTTATTGAAAAAATTACTAAAGTTGTTGGTGTTCCAACAGAATTAACAAAAGGAAGATTTGCTTATTTAAGTAATCAAGCAGGAACAGAACTTCATGCTGGTGCAAATAGTTGGGAAACTAGAATGCTTGATACAAATGAAAGACTAATAAAAGCTTTTTCTAGAATAGAAACATTCTTAGAAGAAAAAGGTGTAAAAATTGATAGTCTAAAAACTGTAGAGACAATATTAGATAAAATAGTAGAAGGTGTAGATAAAGCTGGAGATGCAGCAATAAAAATAGAAGAAAACTTAGCTAATATAAGAACTGATTGGCAAAAAATATTCAAAGAAACAGGGGCTTATACACCAGGAAAAGAACTAGAAAAAATAGACCTTTCTACTACAAAAGGTTTATTTGAATACATAAATAATTTAACTAGAGCATTTAAAAATATGGAAATTAGTTCTTCTCAATACTTTACTTGGATGGTTTCAGCTACACAAAAAATGAAAAAACTTAACCAAACAACTATAGAAGTAGTAGATGAAGCTGGAAAAACACTTAAAAAACTTGCAAGTTCTACCGTATTAGAAATAGAAGCAGCAAAATTTAGAGATGCAAAAGGTAGATTTCTTTCTGGTAACCCTTATCAGTTTACTCCTGGTGATTTAGGCAACCATTGGGTATGGTCACCTGACAGCTCTACAGCTATACAAAAATATATAAAACCAGGATTTCCCGCAATTAAAGAAACTCCAGGAGAACTGCTAAAAGTAAATATTGTTAAAGATTCTGTTGGTATTGAAAAACGATTAAATAAAATGCAAACAGCTTTTGTATTTGCTATGGGTGTTGACTTAGTAGATAATCTTGGTAATCAATATCTTGAACCTTATTTTGAAGAACTTATTGCTCAAGGTAAGGCTAGTGGTGCTGTAGGAATGGCTGCTTGGAAATTATTCCCAACAGAATGGCCTGTAGTTGGAGAAGTTCTTAGAGAAGTAGTTACTATTGGATTAGAAATGTCAGCTCTTGTTCCTGTAATTATGCCTGTTATAGCTGCTTTTAGTGGTTTAACTGAAGCAGTTAGACACGCATCGGGTATACTTGGAACTTTAGCCGGTGGTGGAGAATTACGTCCTGGTATAGATATTGCTGATACTACCGGAATGGGTGGTATTGAAAAATTTGCTGAACATGTAAAATTCCAAATAGGAAAAATATTATACGATTCCTTTACTGGTCTAGGTTCAGCAGTAAAAGGGGCATTAATTAAAGGCGGTAATTATTTAGAAGATGCTATGTCTCATGTTGGGGCTTGGTTTACTGGAAATTTTGGTAAAATACCACAAGTAGATTATTCTTTAACAGAATCAATATGGGGTAAAGAAGGTGTAGAACAAGAAAAGGCAATAGAACAACGTTATAGAGATACAAAAGATTTAGCTGAAAGAGAAGCAAATTATAGAGTTTTAATGGAAGAAAAAGTTGCTATTGTTACAGAAGTAACAAGTCAAAAAAGATTAGCAGTTTATAAAGAACTAAATAAAAGAATAACTGAAAACTACGAAATTCTAGAGAGAGAAGGAAAAGCTACTACCGAAGATTTAGTAAAAGAAGTAGAGAGAGCTAGACAATATGTAAAAGAAAATATACACTTTGGAACTGAGTGGGATGAAGAAACTTTTACAGGTCTAATTCAAGGTTTTGAAAAAGAGTCTGTTTTAGCCGCAGATGCTTTTATGGCTTCTTTTGAAAAAGAATTAAGAAATTATGATTTAAGTTCGCCAGAAGGTTTTACAGAGTTTATCTCTTCCTTAGATGATAGCCAAATAGCATTAACTCTTGGTATAACAGCTCTTCGTCAATTAGAAGACGAATTTAATACTAATGCTAAAGCTTTAACTATATTAAATAAAAAGCTTCTAGAATTAGAAGCGGAAATGGCTCCAATTGAATATAGAATAAAAGAGATAGACAGAGATTTAATATCTTTGAATCAATCTTTGACAAATGTTATGGCTTCATTTGATTTAGCTATTGCTATTAATGAACTTGAACTTGTTGGTGAAGAAGCGCAAACACTTAAATATGAGATTGCAAAATTAAATCTAGACTTAGCTAAGTCTGAAAATAATATGGCTCCACTTGTTTCTGCATTAAGTAAAGTAGAAAAAGAGTTTGAAAAAATACAAGAAGCAGTTGATGAAACACAACGTAAATTAAATGAGTTTATGAATGCTCCAATAGAAGGTGAAACTGATTTCTTAAAAGAAAAATACAGACTTGAAGATTTAATATCTGCCAAAGAGCGTGAAATAGAAAAAGCTGAACAACCATTAGCTGCATTTGAAAAATATGGATTTACTGATTCTGATGCTTATAAACAGTTATCAGTTCCAATAGATAAATTAAATAGTGACCTTGCTGACCTACAAACAGAATATGATGACCTTATTTATAGCAGAGAAGAGTTTTTAAAACCTCTTAATCGTAAAATAGAATTAACTGAACTATCTTTAAAAGGTGAAGAAAAATCACGCGATTTTGTCATGGACCAAATTGATAGTTTAGCTGCCCAATTAAAAGAAGAAACTAAAATATTAAATGAAAAACAAAGCCAATTAGATATAGCTGAACAATTAGTTGCAAGGGAAGAAGAAAAAAATGAAAAAATTAAAGAGGCTATTGACCAAAGAAACAGAGAACTTGAGTTAATTGAAAAACAAGTTGCATTTAACAATATATTACTTCAAAATGCTAAAGATAAATTAGATGCAGAAAAAGAGGCTAAAGATATAGCAGCTTCAATAATACCTATTGATTCTAAAAGACTAACCATACAAGGTATGATTTCTGCCGAAAAATTGTTGCAAAATGCTCAAGATTTTGCTGCTGGATTAATTTCTAAAGAGGCTTTTATGGATATGGCAAATATGCATAATGAAGTTACAAGTGAAATTGCTTCCTTGACAAAAGAAAAAATTGGTGGTCAAAATGAACTAGGTTTTTACCAATTTGATATGGATAAAATAACAGATAGAGTAAATTTCTTAAATGAAGAACAAACTAGTTTATCTTCTAGAATAAATACTTTAGTAGAAACTATACAACAGCTTATTGGGGGAGTTAATCTTGGTGCCCTATCTAAAACTGATTTAACAGAAATGTTTGGTGAAAATGTTGGACAGGTCATTAGAAGAATGGGTGTTAATTTGGAAGCTATAGCTAGAGGCGATAAATCAATGGCTATAAGTGCTATACCTAATGCTGGGGTGGCTTCTTTACAACAACTTGTCGATGTTCTAAAACTTGTTAGTTCTGGCGCATATAATGTTCCTGGTATGCAATACGGTGGCATAGAAACTAGAAAAGAAGGTCTAGCATTATTGCATGGACCTGAAGCTGTTGTTCCTTTACAAAGTGGAGCAATTCCTGTAAAATTATTAGGAGCAAACAGTGCAAATCAAGAGGTAACAATAAGTAATACCTTTGGTAATATGACATTTATAGTTCGTGATGATGATGATATTGAAGAAATTAAATCTGCTATAGTAGATTTACGCCAAGGAAACACAGGATTCTTTTCAAAACCATATCAATATAGCGAGAGATTTTAAGGGGGTGAGTTAAATAGACCTTAATGGATATGAAATTTTTGTCACAAATCAAGACCTTCCTCATTTAGAGTCTGCATGGACTACTGTTGATGTTACGTCTAATAATAATGAGTATAAATTTAAAAGAGAGACAAATAAAAGTAAAGTATTTAATATATCTGGTTATATTTCTAAAGCTACTTGGACTGAAACAAGAACAGAAGCAGAAGGATTAAACGACTCCCTTAATAGTACACCATCAGGAACATTTACTGATGGTTATGGTACTAAATATTCTGTGTTAGTAAGTGATTGGACTATAACTCCTATGGCAGCTATGAATAAGTACGAATTTACTATGAGTTTAAGGATGGTAACATAATGCCAATTGGAGATGAAGATTATAGTACTAATTTAGAAGCTTTAGGAAGGTTTAAACCTGGATATGTAGCAGGTGCAGAAGGAGAAACAGGGGAGTTAGATGTTCTACTTTCTACAAATCTTTCAGGAGAACCAATTAGATTTACCTTTAATGAGTCTCTTGATAACATAGTTTCTAATGGTACTTTAACTATGCTTAATGCAATTATTGGTGATGAAGGTGAACAACAAGTTGGTGTTATGGGAGAAGTTAAAACAGAGGAAGATGAAGCAAAATGGGGTACTCTTTATGATTCTGCTCCTATAGAACCTAATCAGTTAGTAACCGTTACTGAATCCGGGGGTGGATTAGGAGAATGTACTACTTATTGGAGAGTAGTAGGAGTTACTTCATATCTTGATGAAAATGATATCCCTTATTATGAGGTACAACTAGAAGGAATGGGGCAAGTAGCAATCGAAACTAAGTTTGATGCTAAAAAACTTGGCTCTCCTTTAGAAGAAGTTTTCTTTATTAAAGGAGAATATTGGGATTCTCTTAGAGCAGAATTCCAAGTTGATGCAGATAATGATGGGTATGTTACAGAAGAAATTTCTACTAATGCTAATTTAGAAACCCAACAAATATTTAATGGTGCTAGATATATAACAGAAAGTCCAAGTGACTTTTTAATTCCGTTTCTTGAACAAATTGCAGAGAACGGTCTTGATTGTGGAGCAGGAATTGTTCCAAATTTAAAATGGGTTCCTTGCTCTAGAATAGTTCAAAGTGGAGAAAGTTGTTGGCAAATTGTAGAAGATATATTAGGGTTTTCAGGATACATAGCTAGATTTACAAGAGATAAACGTTTAGTTATTATGGATGCTTTAGGTGATGAAGGATGGTCATTCGCTCCTTCTGGTCAAAGTGATGATGGTACTGCTATATATAACCAAGCAGACATTGATAATCCTCCATTACAAACAACAGATATTGGAGAGTT
>Ga0172381_10003401_pt1 | contig 16895 bp, 27 predicted proteins | sample Leawel6488metaG_FD_119754 | JGI IMG/M metagenome (GOLD analysis project Ga0172381, IMG submission 119754) | Leachate microbial communities from a municipal landfill in Southern Ontario, Canada - Leachate well 64-88 metaG | ecosystem: Engineered > Solid waste > Landfill > Unclassified | place... | reverse complement strand
CATCTGTCTTTCTGTTTCATTTTCTAATTCAGGTCCCCATAAGAATTCAAAGTATTGTTTATTGTAACTATCATATGCTACTATACTTATTACTTGTCCATCTCCTGGATCTAAACTTGTTGTTTCTATATCCCAAAATAATTTACGTGGTTCACTTTCACTTTTAATTGTATGTCCTTTATCTGCTAAGAATCTTTTAGTGTATCCTAAATCTCCTTCAAATGTTAAGTCATAATTTTGTACTATTTGTTTTGTTTCCCAAAATTTACGTACAGTTCTTTTACGAACTTTATCACCAAATAAAGATGTACGTTCTCCTTTAGGATCTGCTACATAGAAATAATGTTCGAACTTGTATTTGGTTCGAACTCTCTTCCCATCTGCATCCCTTGTGAATACAACTATATGTGCACCACAATCACCAAATTCAAGTTCTACATGTTTCATTTAAACACCTCTTTAATCTTTGATGCGAGGCCTTTACCTATTCCCTTAATGGCTATTAAGTCATCAACTTCAAGTGTATATAATTGTTTAAGTTCAAAGTTATCAGTTATAAGTTTTCCTTTACCCTCACTTATTCCAGGTATACAACATATCATACTTAATGATACATCTTTCTTATTTTCTGCTTTAATCTTTGGTTTATATGTTTTACTATATTCTACTACTTCTTTATCCTGCATTTTAATTATTAGTCTTTCTACCATAAACCAAAATTGTTGTGTATTATTAACTCTTAAAACTCTTATATTATATTTCATTTCAAGTGATGCTATCATGCCAAATATCGTTTTATTACTATACCTACGATATCTTCTACTCTGTGCCCTTAAACGGTCATAGTCACCCTCGATAATTATAAATCGATTCGGGAATGGCTGCATATTTAATGCTTGTTTCTTTAATCTTCCATCACTAATACTACTTAAAAAGTCTGCTATTTCTTTTCTTTCAATTACTATTCCTTCTGATTCTACATCTCCAATCTTTAATTGTTTAACAATCATATCTGGAAAGACCCGTTTACCAACATTAATAACTTCAGGTCTTTCCCTATTATCTACATAGATCATTTTTTATCAAACCTTTTTTCAACTATCATATCCATATCTACCATATCTAAAACTACATCTAGTTCATCTATTGCGAACTGTAATTTATCATAGATTTCATCTGGTGATAAGATATCTATTTCATTTTGTACATCTTCCATTTGTCTATATACAAAAAGAAGGTAATCCTTAATCATCTTCTTTCACCTCTACCATTATAAGTTTACCTTTTTTAACAATCCATTTAACTTTCTTTTCATCTAATAGTCTACCCATAACATCTCTTTTTGTTTTCATTCTTCTGTCTCCTCTAAGAATATTTCCCAAGCTTTTAATTTTAATTCATTTTCTATTTCAGTGAATGATTCTGAATAGTCATCTCCAGTTGTACCATATCTTTTCATATGTTCATGATGAGCTAATTCATGAACTATAAGATATAATAAACCAGTTCGCACTAAAGAAGGTGGATTACCATAAATGTAAATCTCTTCACTAGATGGACTATAAATTGCATCTGGTAAATAGACACGTTTATTAATTACATTTATGTTTAAATCATAACCAAGCTTCTTTAATAGTTCATCAGCCCAGCCTTTAGTATTCATTCTAATTCCACATACTCAGGTCTTGTTTCATCAATATTAAATTGATTACTTCTTAACCTGAAATCTTTATTAAGGTTTAATTGTATAAATGCTTCTGGTAATATAGGTAGTTGCATTGCTTCTGCATAACCAACATACTTAAGGAAAGATCCAGTGAAGACATAATGTTTACGTCCTATCTCTCTACCATTAGGTCCACTTTGCATAGTTGGTACACTGAAATGATCACATCTATGATTGTGTCCATGCATGAATAAATCTGCTTTTACATGTTGGGTATCACGGATCATTTTACTTTGAGCCGTGTAGTGGTGAGCACTACTTCCTTTTCCATGTGCAGTATATATTGTGAATGGTTCTCCATTAATCACAAATGTATCTAAGAACTGATTACCATAAGGTACTTCTAAATCTCTTGCTATTATTTTATTAACATCTAAATCAAATTCTTTAACTAATCTTGCTTCATGATTTCCTATAGCCATATTTACTATATATTTTTTATATGGTTTTAATGCTTTTAATGCATAGTCTATTTGATCATCTAATGTCATATTAGTTCTAAAACTTGCATTACCTACATGTTTACTTGCTGCTTCTAATAAATCTCCACAAAGATAAATACGTTTATCTGATTTGATATTATCTAACATATCTAACATATACTTAAAGTAATCTTCATTGAATTGTTCTGAACCTATATGTAAATCTGATATAGGTATAATCCATAGACGTTCATTACCTCGTAATTTATAATTGACTTTCATTCAATCCCTCCTACAACCTTATATCTGAAAATGTAGCTATTTCTTTAACTTCCATTGTTATTCTATTGATATCGGGTTTTTCTGTACTTCCTTCAATATCTTCCCACCAGATTTCTTTATTCTTATTTTTTCTATAGTTAATCAATAATAATAGATAGCCTATAATTTCTTTTAATTCACTATCATACTTATCACTTGATCTATCTAATTGTTTTAGACGTCCCATTTTATCATCAAGTCTTACACTTATTAATAATTCAGGATCTCCTATTTCATTAAATATAGTTTGTGGATTATAGATACTATTACCATACTTCTGATTTTTCTTAACTAGTTTTTCTTCAATAATTTCATTCATAATATTTATTAAATCCTGTTTTTTAAACTCCATTTTATCACCTCAAAAAAGAAGGAAGGATAGGCGGTACTAGACTGCGACGCAGTCTATTCATTTTCCTTCTGGTAAGAACTTGTTCCAGAACGGTGGATCTGAACATTTTTTAATGTCCCCTGGGAAGGTATAAGGGAAGTGATCTATTAACTCTCTCTCAGACTTTAATGTGTAGTTCCATTCGAGATATTCTATATCATATTCAGACAGTTTAATGTCGTCCATGTCTGTTTTGAACTCTTCTAGACTGCGACTAATAACATAGATATTGCTCTGTCCTTCTTTACCATTTGTCCTGAAAATACCTGCACTATTAAGTTCCTTGAAGTAAGCACGTAGAGACCTTTTTGAGGGTGGATGAGGCACAGCATCCATGTAATCATTGACTGTAAAACCTTCTTCGTAGACGTCCAGATGCGCGGCAACAGACTGCGACGCAGTCCACACATCCTCTGCTCCACGAGATAAGTTCAATGTGATGGATTTCCTATACTGCTCTACAATATCTAAGAAAATTATAATGTCAGCTTTAGTAGTAAATATTCTACCCATAAATGGTGTTCTATTAAAACCATTAAGAGCAGTTATTACTTTAAGTATTCCATTATATTTATCTATATCCCTCTTAAAAAACTTACTTGAACTCAGAAACTCTTCTATGAAACTATGGTAAGGATTTTCTATTTCAATTTTATCTTCACCTTCAGTAAACATATCTCTTAATGCAAGTATTATATTTTTAATCTTTGGTATTGCTTCTTGTTTTTGTTCTAAAAGTTTTGATGTTCTATTATTATTTTGTGATGATAGATGTTTAAATCTAGATACTGCTAAATCATTATCCACTCTAGGAGTTAACATGATACTCCTACTCATTTCCTGATCATCAAATTCATGACCTGGAACACTAGTATAAGTTATACATGGACGTCCTTTGAGGATATATTCTTTATTTTCCCATCCACCATCTTCTCCTTTTTCCTGTTTAATTCTTTTAGCATAACCATCTGATTGAAGTTCTTTCATTAAGTTCTTAAATTTTTGAGCTTCTTCATGGTCATCTGATCCACCCATATCACCCATGTTTACTATCTTACCATCAAAATAGTATTCATCTGACATAGCCATAAAGTATGTAGCTGCTTCTGTTGCTGCTTTCATATTTAATATATATTCTTCTGGCATTAAATTTAAAGCTACATCTTCTATATGAGTTTTACCAGAACCACCTTCACCTATAGCTATTACACTTATAGGTTCTCTTAATATAATTTGACTAGCATAAGCAAGGAATGCATATAATATATTCATTCTTTCTCCAGCTGTATACCAATCTATTTGATTAGCAATCCATATTAAAGGATTATCAATTTCACTTAATAAATCAAATCCTTCTCCAATTTTATCTATCATTACAGCTTCTTCAGCACGTGCATCAGCTTCATGTGCTTCTGCTTTAGCTGCTATAATTTCATCTAATTCTTCATCTAATAATAATATAAGTTCATCGAATTCTTTTTCTAATAATGCTTTGGTTCTAAATTCACCAGCTGGTTCCATATGTTTTTTTATTTCTGCACCAATTACTTTTCTTGGTGTTAGGGTTGCTGGTGATTCTCTACTGGATAATTTTTTACCAGGCTTTCCATCCTTGGTATAAAATTGATATGTTACAGAATTTTCTGTACCATCAATTTCCAGTGAGGTTTCATCATAGAATTCATGTTTGGTCATAATTCACACCACCTTTCAAATTTACATTGTGAACATCCCTCACTGGGATGATAAGAGCATTCTATATATCCTTCTTTTAAATGTTCAACATAATCAATTTCACTAAGTATCTTGATAGCTATTGGATCATCTTCATCTCCGATATCATAATACTTCTTCCATAAAATGGGAAGCATGATACCAGCTCTATGTCTATCTTTTTCTGGTATCATTTTTTCACCTATTCTACTTTATTTTTCCAGAACACACATACATTACATGGTGATGTCATATAAACATCTTTCATATCTACAAGACAAACCATCATTCCATCTTCACATATATCACTATGCTTACATGAATCACAATTTTTACATGATCCACTTAATTCACTAACATCTATAGGTATACTAATTGAACACATTCTTTTCACCTCATTGCTCTCATATCTACAGCTACGGCTCCACTTTCTGAAACCATTAATGGATTAATTTCAAACTCTTTAAGTTCTGGATAATCCATTGCTAATCTAGAAACTCTTATTAATATATCTATTATTGATCTAATATCTACAGACTTTTCACCTCTAATTCCAGTTAATAATTTATAGGTTTTAAGTCCTTCTACCATATTTTTAGCTTCAGTATAAGTTAATTTTCCTATACCAAATTTAACATCTTTAAGTAATTCAACATAAATTCCACCAAGACCAACCATTATCATAGGTCCAAAGGTAGGATCTCTAACCATTCCTATAATAATTTCTTTTCCAGATATCATCGGTTGAATTTGAACATCGTCTCCAATTAATAATAGTTCTTGGATTGCATTTCTAAGTTCTTCTTCATTTTGAATATTAAGTTTAACTCCACCTGCATCCGATTTATGAGATACTTTTTCATCAACTACTTTAGCTACAACTGGATATTTAATATCATCATCTAAAGTATAATCTCTAATTACTGGTATTCCATATGCATGAAGTAAATCAAATGATTCAACACCTAATACTTCTCTATCTGGTAATTCATATTTTTCTATTCTTAAATCATAAGTTATATTTCTAGTAGTTCTAAATTTAATTGCAGCATATTCTAATAATGCTTTAATTGCTTTAACTTCTTCTCCTTCATATTCAAAACTGGTTATTACTGGTTTATTAGTTTCAACCATTTCTATACTACTTTTAATATCTTCAACTGGTATAACAGTTTGAGGACATGAAAGTATTATAATTCCATCAACATATGGATCATCGTTTAATAGTATAGTTGAAGTACTATAGTGATGAGGAGTTCCCGCACCCAATATATCTACTGGATTTTTAACACTTGCATCTTCCATTAAACTACGTTTTAATACATTTTTAGTTATTAAATCTAGTTCTGCTAATTCAAATCCTGCATCTATAGCATCATCAGTAGTCATGATTCCTGCTCCACCACCATTGGTTATAATACCAAGTTTATTACCAGTTGGTAATGGTTGAGTTGCTAATACTTTAGCGTAAAGTAAAAGATCATTTACTGATTTAACTCTTATGACACCTGCTTTATTTAATGCAGTTTCATATGCATTATCTGAACCAGCTATACTTCCAGTATGACTTGCTGCTGCACTTGCACCTTGAGCACTACGTCCAGCTTTAATTAATACTATTGGTTTAGTTTTAGTAATTTCACTTGCTAGTTCTATGAATTTAGGTCCATCAGTTATTGCTTCTAAGTAACCTATAATAACTTTAGTTGATTCATCATCTTTTAAGTATTCTAATAAATCGTTTTCATCTAAAGTTGCTTTATTACCAAGACTTAACATCTTATTGAAACCAATACCTTTCTTAATTGCCATATCATTTATTGATGCTATAACTGCACCTGATTGACTGAATAAAGATATAGTACTAGTTTCTTCTGGTACAACTCCAAAGGTACCATTCATACCTGGACTTGCTATACCAAATACATTAGGTCCAACCATATTAATATGATATTTTTTAACTAAGTATTTTAAATCATTTTCTAGTTTAACATTTCCTACTTCTTTAAAACCTGCAGAAATGATTACAACATTTTTAATACCAAGTCTACCTATACGTTCTATTTCAACTAAAACAAACTTAGATGGTATTGCTATGATAACTAAATCAACAAACCTATCTAATACTTTATATTTACCCTTAACATTTACTGGTAAAACAAGACCTTTAAAATCCTTTAGGTTTTGCATTATTGCATATCCAACTTTCCCTGGAGTCTCGGATGCTCCTATTACTGCTATTGATTCTGGTTCGAACATTTTTGTAAGCATAATATCACCTCTAAAAAGGGTATGAGGCCCTAACCTCCATACCTCTCCGTGGTTGAAACTTCGCCTGCAGACATCAATCCACCTACGAAATCTCCAATAATAAATGCATTATTTAGCATATAGCTCTGATAAGTTCCATGGAACTTAAGTATAGCTTGCATTAAATGCCTTACTCTTGCTACCATTTCACTATCTAATTTAACATCTTTAGTTCCCATCTTGATAGTAAATGATTCACCTTCCATAACCATACTTATAGTAGCATCAAAAAACGTATCTTCGATTCCTAATATAGTACGAAACATATCTTTAGCTTCTGCATGGATAGGTGCAGGTAGTCTATCATATAATTGACTTAATGATTTCATTCCTTCTATCTCAGTCATGACAGTAGTTATTTGACTACGTGGTGCAGTTTCACCAGCATATTCAAAAGTAATTACTATCTTTCCTTTCTGAGCGAGCATGCCTGCAGCCTGTTTAAAAGCCAACATCTTATTTCATCTCCTTTAATTTATTTAATTCGTTTCTAACAAATTCAGCTACATAATTAGCAGAAACTGGATCAACATAAACACCTAAGAAGGTATTAAATTTATGATATGTAATTTGAGCTAACCACTTGCCATCTTTTCTACAATAAATATATCTGAATCCATGCCAAGTTTTGCTAACCTTATTACTACCTTTTCCGTTTCTATTTTTATTATGTATTTGAATATGTTTACTTTTATTAACTTTAGTTAGATTTTCTTTCCTATTATCTAACTTATCTTGGTTTTTATGGTGAATTAAGTTTTCATCAAAATCTGAAATCCCAATGATTTCACGATGCATTTTAACTTCTCTTACAGCATATCCACCATGAAGTCTCCAGGAAAATTTATTCAGTTCTTCGAAATCTTCTTCGTCTACTAAAATAAATTTAGTAGAGTTAGAAAGTTTTATTTTCTTAACTCCCATATTAAAACACAACCTTTTAAGCCTTTATAAACACCGCGAAATCTTTATAGAATCTAGTAGCATTCTTTCCGGATTGCTTTTTACCAAGATATACAATTTTAGCAGTAGCATCTAATGGTATCCTTTCAACTTTTGTAACTAAAACAGCTGAAGGGAATATAATAAATTCTAACTCTTCATCATCTGGATCTTCAAATTTCCAGAAGAACTTTTCTTCACCAGTAGTCTTATCAGGGTATTTAACTATACCACGGAAGATACCAACAAACTCTTGACCTTCTTCTACAAATTTAACAACCTCTGATTCTTTCCTTTCAGTATCTATAGTTATTTCGTTCCAACTCATAATTATAACCCCATTCCAAATAAAGCTTTTTCGACACTTCTTAAAACTTCTTCCCTTGAAACACTATCTACAAATTTAAGTTCAAAACCATTCATATCTTCATCTAAAATTTTAACACTTATCATATTATCTACTCTCCTTTTTCTATATCTTCCCACCATTCTTCCCAATTATTTACCAAAAGGTATTCACCAGCGAATGGATAGACTATTTTCACGTCAATCATTTTATTGATTAAACGTATCTTCTCGTCTTCACTCAGTTTATCAGTCTTGAGATCGGAGAAATTAAAAGCTCTAATACCACCTCGGCGTTTTACCACTTCATTGATGAGCTCCTTTAAAATCAAAACTTTATGATTCATTCAATCACCTACTCAGGACATTCATGGATACTTATATAATGCCCACAATATACACAATAAGTACGTCCAGTATCTTCTTCAGTTTCAAAATAGTTTTCATATCCACAAAATTTACATTGAACATTATGCATTATAATTCCTCCTCTTGAATTATACCTAATACAATTCTAGCTTCTCTTAAAACTTCATATGGAATATCTAATCGACCTTGATATACTCTTCTTAAAACTAATTTTGCTTCGTGATGATTCATGAATAAATCCCCCTAGTTAATGATTTAGGAACCTTCATATATTTACCTTTCTTTTTATGCGGATATACGATTGGTCCTTCTCCATCATCAAAGTCATCATCACAATTATTCATCCAATCACTCATATTAATCACCCTACTGATGGATCATTTGGATCTGCAATAATAAATTTCTGCATTAACTGATCATATTCACTTAGCTCTTCTTCCTCTTTAACTTCTTCTACTGGTTCACTTCTATCTACTACTTCTGGTATTAATGATTGAACTTTCTGCTGATTAGCCATCTTCTCAATTTGCTCTGATAATTGATTAACCATTTCCATTAAATCATTTATTACTTCTTCAATATATACACCGTAAGTAACATCAAATCCACGTTGCTCAGCAACAGCTGCTTTAGCGGTTTCAATATGATCAAATAATTTAGCACTTATTTCAATTTTCATTTCAACTACTTCTTCTTTAACAACAGTCTTTTTAGTTTTCCGTTTAATAGTTTCTACCATACTTACACCTCTTCCATTTCCATAATCATCATATTAATAGTTATTTCAAGTTCATCGATATAATCTTCAGCTTTCATTAACTTCTTTTTATTTGCTAATGCAATTTTCTGCCAATGCATCATACCTTCTAATAATTCTTCTTTAGTCATCCAAGTTTCCATTCTTTCACCTCAGTCACTTAATATCATACAAAAAAATACAAGCATTCCAAATGCCCATCCCATTAATATCCAAGCTAAAAATATAGTTACTATTATTTCTAGAATCATTTTATTCACTCCCATAGATCTGGTTCATAAGACTTTTTAGCTCTTCTCTTTTTAGGTCGTGGAATATAATTACCTGGATTAATTCCAAAGTCTTTTTCATATTCATCTTCTAATCTTATAACCTCATCTAACATTTTATTTATATCTTTTCCATGATGGCCAGATTCGAATAATCTTAAAGCTTTTCTTTCCAGCTTTTTAATTTCATCTTTCCTTTCAGTCTTAGTTTTCATTCAATCCACCTCGTTATTAGAATTGAATACCGTTTCTTATAATCAGTCTTAAGAACTCACTTCGAGTATATCCATTCTCTTCACAGTAAGCATCAAGAGCGGCTTTCATTTTTGGTGGTAATGCAACGCTTACCCATGTTAAATCTTTCATTTTATCACTCCTTTTAGATATTACTTGTCAACCATATCCAATAAAAAGATGGAGGGTGGTGAGCCCTCCGTATCGAGATGATTGAATGATCGTTATCAGAGGAAGTACTCCTCTTCAAACATATGGTCCAAATAAAACCAGTTGGGGGTTGACAACTATTAATTAACTTTTAACAAGTGGCATTAAAGTTGTCGTAGAACGACCAGTTTTAATAATCCAATTCATCTTATACTCCATTATAGCAAATGATACATATCTAATACCATATGATGGATCACATAGTTTTACCTGTTTTGTTATCATATTTATTCCACATATAACAACATAATGTCCAGACCTACCAGGATTCAAGAATGATTCAATATGTGCAATTATTGGATTATTGTTTTTAATATAACTATATACACCAGCCCAGCCAATAGAACTAAATGTTTTATCTAATAATGTTAAACTAGAATTTACACGTTTAGCTGCTCTGATTAATCCACTATGTGATGAACCACTTGAATTTGTTCCAGCATAACTTGCTAATGTCATTTCACCATAGTTATATCCATATCTAGATATAGCCATTTTTAATGATGAAGGTCCACAAGTATATCCTGTTGTTTGTCTATATAGACTTACTCCATTTGTTTCAATCATAACATTACTATATGTTGGGAATAATGTTGCTTTAGTTATAGGTCCAACTATACCATCTTCTTTTAATCCATTATCTTTCTGGAATGTTTTAATAGCTTCTGTTGTATATGTTCCTTGTAAACCATCTACTTTTCCAGTATAATATCCTAAGTCTTTAAGTTTCTGTTGTACTGTTTTATCTATATTTAAAATTGTTACTACTGGTTTTGGTGTTACTGAAACTATTGGTGTATTATTAAAGTTATCTATACCATATCTAAATAATGATACTCCTTTACAATATGGTTTAACTGCTGCTATTTCACTATCTAATACAACTTTTGTTTTTGCTACTACATTTTTATCTGATACATATGTTTCTAATGCAGGATATATTTTACCAGGATATAATGTATTATATGCTTTCATATATTCTACTAGTTGTGGTATTGTTTTACCATAATCTCCTAAGTATAACATTGGTTGTAGATAATCACAATAGTCTTTTAGTACTGACCATTTTTGATCTCCATCCCAATCTTGTGCCTTTGTACATAGTATAAATGTTTTACCTGCTGATTTAGTTATACATCTTATATATTTTAGTTCAAACAAATAATCTAATATATTATATACTTCTATATCATGACAGATATTCCATCCTTTATCTATTGCTTCTTTGTGCATTGTAAAACCTTGCCATGTCCATGCATATGGTTTTAGTCCTGCTGCTATTATTTTTGATAAGTGTGATGATATTGCCTCTAAGTTTTCTTCTGCACATCTAATATATACTTCTGTGATACCCTTGGTTTTTAATCCTACCCAATCTATATTTTCTAAAGGTGTATTAACTCTATTAATATAATATCCTATATCCATATTTTTACCTCCATAAAAAAGTGGTGGTTCCCTCCATATCTCCCATCCATCCACCCATGAGATATTTTATTCACCATATACTTTATTTATATTTTTCATTTCAACATTCTTATATGTCACACCATATATTACAACTTGTTCTTTTCCTTGTAGTTTATGTAGAGTTGAATGTATACCTTTTTCTGGACCTTTCATTATATGTTCAACCCCTCTATGGGATATCCTAATTTTATTCATTCCAAAAGCATCCATAAATGCTTCCTTATAAAATCCATTAGCTAATATAAGATCCATTAGTTTATCATCAGATGTGATATCTTCCATATTGGCGGCATACATATATTCAACTATATCCATATCAATCGTAACATTGGTACGTTTACGTTTTGGTTCTTTCATTTGCATATCTAATATTTCCATGTTTATACCACCTTATACTATATTAGTTGTTGTCCATCCTGTAATTATTGTATAGAATGTATATACAGAATTTGCATTTAATCCAAATACTAATACATCTGGCCATAATCCACCATCTAATATACCATATGGTATATTTAATATTAATGGTCTATCAGTTGTATCTGGTGTTCCATACATTGTTGTACACATTCCATCTATTGAATTATATACACCACGTACACCATTATATCCATATGTTGAACCCCATGTAAATGTTGAACCTGCAACTACTAATCCACCAGTACCATCAAAATATTCACTTCCAAGTTGTACATCTATACGTCCTGAACCATCTGATGTTGCACCCCACATTATACCTTCCATAATAGGAACACTATCTATATCATCAGTTGATATACGATTTTGTCTTGGTGCTTGTATTGCTGCATCCTGTTGGTATCTAAAATATATTCCCTCTACATCAAGCCATGCTCCACTTGTTGTTATATCTGAGAATATAATTATTTTAAATTCATATCGTATATCAAACCAATATGGTTGTGTTGCTGGTTTGTTATTGTTTACATCATATGGATATACACCTATCTGATTTGATATTGTATCAATATATTTATAGTAAGATCTTGATGCTGATAGATCTCCTACTTCTCCGGGTAGTCTACGATAGATTGCTAATTGTATACCATCTACATATGATACTGCATCAGTTCCTGATCCTGTTACACTTGAACGTCCTTCAATATACATTGTAGGTAATACAATATTATTTAGTGTTCCAGCTGGAAGCCATCCTGTTTCTGCTATTTTTTGATTATGATATTTTGCTCTTACTGCTTTTCCACCTAGATAGTTTGATGAGTAAACAACTTCTGCACCATCTGCAACATAATCTACAGCACGTAAAAGGAGACCGGGATTTGTCCCAATCCCTGTCATTGTTGCGTCTACATCTGTCATTGCCATTTTACATCACCTCATATATGTAATTTATTTCACTTATAGCAAACTCATCTGTATATTCGAAATCAAATTTAAATTCTAATTTCATTCCTATATACTTATCTACTCCATCTGGTCCTATTGCTATTGCATCTGTTTCTGAAAGATAGAATACTTTACTCTTACTATAGTCTCCACCATAATCTTTTGTTGTTAGTGTATATGGTTCATTTCGTTGTGGTATTCCTGAACTATCAAATGTTAATGTCATACTATCTTCTGATGGTGTTGTTGGATCTATTGCTGTATATGATTCTTCTGCTCTCCATTCTGATGGTCTATCTACTAGTATATGTCCATTTCCTGAATCCATTCGTAGATATGAGTATCTTATTGAACGTGCTGATTGTGCTGCTGTTGTTGTTTTTTGTCCTCTTAGATATATTCCTACGGCTCCGAATCCAGCTCCAAGATAACTTGATGCCCACATTCCTCCACCATCTGTGAATCCTTCTAACCATTCATCACTAGTTCCACATTTCTTATATTCACCAACTACCTTTCCAGTAGATGCATTAATACGTACACGTAGTTTAATTGGAAGATCTGCTTGAGTCCATGCAATACCAGTTGAACTAGTAGATACTGTTGGTCCTCCACCAGCACTTGTCCATGTGGTTTTCATTAAACGATATGTTGGTCCTGCTGTACGTCGTATACCCCAACACCATCCATATCCACCAGCATATCCTATACTATTAGTTTGTGCATTATATATTATTCCACCTTCAACAAATGCATTTGCTGTATTTACTGTATCTGTAAATTGTTGTATTTCTGTTTCATAGATTGTATCTGATGTATTTTCAGTTCCATATTGTATACGATCTCCCCATGCTCCTAAGTTATCTACTGCTGTTGCACTTCCTGTTGGTACCCATAATGCTAATGCATTTGCATAACTTGTTTCTAATGCTGTTTCACCTGCTGATGTTGATGCTAATTGGAAGTATCCACCTGTTTCTGTTAATGTACGTGCTGCATCATTAAATGCTGTTTGGTATCTATTTACAAAATATGTGTCCTGGAAACTATCTTCATAACATGCTCCTTCATCTGCCATGATAGGATATGTTATTATACTTTCAACTTTTAATGTTCCTGCTTGTGGTGATGCTGTATTTCCATAATACCATATCTGGAATCTTAATGCTTCATCTACTGTGAATGCTGTAGATAAGGTTTTCATTTTTCCTATATAATCCCATTCATATCCATTATATGATGAATAAGATGCTACATATCCATTTGCTACTTGTGCTGCACAATTAAATCTAAACTTAAACCATACTGGTGCTGCACTTGTTATTGCTGGTGCGGTCTGATAATAATTTGTATATGTTGTACCGGATGTTGCTTTAAATGTTGCACTGTATGCAAATCTAGTTGAAGTACCATTTCCATAATCTATTGGTGTTCCTGTGTATGCACGTGTCTCGAAATAGTTATTAGATGTTGCACCATATGTTCGCATGATAAATCCTTCGGTTGTTGTTAATGCTGAATTTTGTACAACTTTAACTATTATTTCAAAACTATCTGTACGTGCAAGTTTACCTGTTTCTGCTGTTATAACTACACTTGATGGTGCTGCTATTGTATTTGTTGCACCTAATGTTATACCATCAGTTGCATATGCTATTGTATTTTTTGTAGGATCTGTTTGGGATAATGTCCATTGTGAACCTAAAGACAATTGATCAAACTGATCATATAAAGTTGCATTACCATCTAATGTTATATCACTAGTACTTGTTGCTGCTGCATTCCCATAATACATATATATATAATCTGGATAATTATATGTTACACTTGTATCTGCTTTAGTTGGCATAAAGTTTCTTGACATATCTATAAAGTGATATGGTATTAATACTACTGCTGCTCCTCCTACGGAACCTGCAACTTTAACTGCATCATTACGTATAAGATAATGTGGCATTATACTTATACCATCTGGTGCACAAAAACGTACATCACTTAAGTCTGCGTTCATATCTGCATCATATGGAATACCTACTGTAATACCATAATAGTCATCTGTATGTCCAACAAATCCATGAGTATATCCTTCAACCTTTGCAATCTGTAATGCTTTACGTTTAGTCCAACCTGTATCCATCCATGCTGGTGTTAAGGTTACACTTTCATATTTATCATATCTTTTTGGAATATCTACTGTAACTGTCCCTGCACCTGCTCCACCTGTAACTTGTTTAGTTGCTGCACCTGTACATGCACTTTGAAGTAAGTCGAAAGATTTTTTAACTCCAGTATTTATTTCAGTAGCACTATATTGATGTTGCATTATATCATGTTCTAAACCATTACTATCAATTCCTATTAATGTAACATGACCATCTAATAAAGATGCATCATATGTTAAATCATCTGATAATACATAATCGACACTATTCCATAATGGGTTGTCTGTTTCTGTAACATATCTTGTTAATGTTGAATAACAACTTTGTATATTAGTTACATCTGGATTAGAAACAAAATGAAGACCGGAAGTGTCATCTGCGACAAATCCAGAATAGTTACTATCTGTATCGATTAATGCACCTCCCTTAATCTTAATTGTTCTTGATGTCATTTTACTCCTCCTTTAAACTGAATATGCTCCTAAACTTGTATTACCTGTTGCTAAACTTCCAGCTGTACCATATGCATCTGTGTTACGTATCCATTGCATTGTTATATCAGCTTTATTCATACGTTTAATCATATTATAGAATTTACCAGTTGTTCTATTGAATTCTACTTCTGTTGTAAAGAATCCAGAAACAAAGTCTATTTTATGTATGATTGCTTGTATTTCATATGACCCAATTATATGATATCTAGGTAATTTAACATTTATATATTGACCTGGTTCTATTAGTATACTACCTTTCATAACAACATTAAATCCTGGATAATGGAATGCACCTTCTGATACTTTTGCTTTACTTATTACTTGTGCATCTGATAGTGTTTGTATTTCTGATAAAAATTCATGGCTTTGTATTATACCATAATGTTTGTCACTGTCTGCATCATATGCTTTACTTGTTCCACTATTGTTATCACTGTAGTTAAATGTATCACTTGCTAAGTTAACTAAACCCCATTCTATTGGTTTATATTCCATTGTACCAATATCTAATACATTAGAATCATCTAATGTTAATGGTAATGTGTAATATCGTTTTGGTAACATTATAAGTTGATCATCTGCACGTTCCATTGCTGGTCTAATATATGCAATTTGATTACATTTTTCACACATATCTTGTAATTCTAATAATGCAGTTTTACTATCTGCACTTGCATATTTAGGTGCTTGTGTTACACTATTAAATCCCATTACATGATCAATATATATACTACTACAACGTCTATTTAATACAGTTGTATTTTCCTGATATCCTACAAATTTAACACTCTTAATCCAATACTCTGAACTACCAGCAATCTTATCAAATGCTGCTCTAAGATCTATTGAAAATGAACTCCATGTACCATCAAGTTTAGGTACAACTTGAGCTAATTGTTTTGTTGAATCATTTACTGGAGCTGGTCCATTAAATCTTATAACATACTTAGCTGCTGATGAAGGTAATTCTCCACCCTTAAACATTTCAATTTCTACATTAAATCTTACTGGATATCTTACACCTGCACCACTTGCATAATAATCAAATCCAAACATATTATGTTCATGTGCATTCCATACTTCTCCACTATTATTATATAATGTTACATAATTTGTTCCACTGAATGATGGTATTAAACGCATACATGTTCCTGGATGTCCAAATGTTGTTTCCCATTTTTTATCAAATCCATATGATGCTAAACTTGTAACATCTGTTAATGTTGAAAAATTATTATATAATTTATAGTCTTGAACTATCCCATCATAGTCTATTTTATATAGGGCAGTACATAAATATCTAGCTATTTCGTTAACATTTGGAAATTGACTAAATGGCATGGTTCCTGCATTATCACCAGATGGTATGTATCCTATACTGAAATTCTTCTTTAT
>Ga0172381_10003400_pt1 | contig 16901 bp, 18 predicted proteins | sample Leawel6488metaG_FD_119754 | JGI IMG/M metagenome (GOLD analysis project Ga0172381, IMG submission 119754) | Leachate microbial communities from a municipal landfill in Southern Ontario, Canada - Leachate well 64-88 metaG | ecosystem: Engineered > Solid waste > Landfill > Unclassified | place... | reverse complement strand
GGTCGTCGCCGGTGGTCCGGGTGAGTATTTGCCGGCCGCTCTGGCCAAAGCCGGTATTTCTTTTCGGCGTTTAAAGAATCTGGAGCGCAGCTATAATCCTTTCAAGAGTCTGGGATTTATTTCCGAACTGAAAGAATATGTCGGCACTGAAAAGTTCGATATCGTTCATTTAAATAGTACGAACGCGCTTTTAGGGGTCTGGGGTCTGAACCGTTTGAACCCGAAGCCGCGCGTTATCTTTACTGTCCACGGACTTTCTCTTTTAGATAGCGGCCATAAGATATTTAGCCCGGTGAAAGCTGTTTATCGCTTATTTTTCCGGGCCGCCTTTAAGAAATTGGAAGCGCTGGTATTTGTCAGCCGCTTGAACTATGAAGCCGCGCGTGCGTCCGGATTGCTTAGAGATGGGTTAGAGGCTAAAAGCCATTTGATTCATAACGGCCGCGATTTTGCGCCCGATTATCTTTTTGGTCGTGAAGAAGCGCGAGAGGAATTAGCTAAAATATTAAAATTGGGCGTCGAAGAAAATTCAGATTTTCAAAACGCTTTCATATATGGTTCTATCGGTCGCCTGGCTTATCCGAAGAATTACGAATTTTTGATCAATGCCCAGAACAGTCTGAAAGCCTTGAGACCGAAGGCGAAATTACTTCTGATTGGGGAAGGGCCGGAAAGAGAAAAGTATGAGAATTTGATAAAGTCTTATAAACTGGAACGCGAAATTTTCTTGAGCGGGGAAGTTAAAGATGCTTCCCGTTATCTAAAAGTTTTTGATCTATTTGTCCTCCCTTCGGTTTTTGAAGGTTTGTCTTTAAGCTTGATTGAAGCGGTTCGGGCCGGAATTCCGGCCAGCGCGAGTCGTGTCGGCGGAAATGAAGAAATAATCGGCGCGGAGCGATGCTTTAAACTTAATAATCAGGCCGAATTTTTAAAGAAAGTGGGAACCGGGGGAGCGGAAAGTCAGAAAGATGTATCAGCAGAACAGCCGGCTGTCATCAATCCGGATTTTTCCGGCCAGGCGATGATTAACGGATATTTGGAGCTTTATGACAACGATAAAACGTTATCACCTAAGACGTCATAAAAATATAAAGATCAGAATCAACAGATATGATAAAATCAATCATTAAAACTGTCGTTCCGGCCAAATGGTGGGAAATATTTAAGGAGATACGAGTTATATTAGACTGGTATAGAGCCGGCCGTCCGATTCCGGCGCCCGCTTTTTTCAAAAGGAAGATTTTGAAAGAATATGCCCGTTTAGGCAAAGCCAATATTTTTATTGAAACCGGAACCAATACCGGCGCGACCGTAAAAAAATTAAATCGTTTTTTTGACCGAACAATTTCTATCGAGATTTATCCCCCTTTGGCTACGGCCGCCAAGAAAAGATTCAAGCATAACCCGGCCGTTACCATAATCGAAGGCGATAGCAGCGAAATTTTGCCGATTATCCTTTCCGAGATAAAAGAACCGGTATTATTCTGGCTGGATGGCCATTATTCCGGCACCGGCACCGGAAAGGGAATCTCGGATACCCCGATTGTCAGGGAAATTAACGCTATTTTAGATCATCCCGTAAAAAATCATCTGATTCTGATTGATGACGCGCGTTGTTTTAACGGTCTTGGCGATTATCCTAAATTGGAAGAGTTGCACGCCTTAATTAAGCAGAATAATCCTAATCTTCATTTTAAAGTAGATAATGATATTATCAGAATTATGACCTCTAATGACACCTATTGACCTGTAAAAAAGGGCGGGGTATAATAAAGTTATGAATAATAATGGAGAAATCAAACCTCACGCCGTCTATACGACCGGAGAAACCGAGCAGATTCTCAAGATAAGCAATAGCACGCTGAAGCGTCTTTTGAAGAAAGGGCTCTTGAAAGCGAATAAGGTCGGAAAGCAATATCGCATCCTCGGTTTAGAGATTCTCAAGATTGTCTCCCCGGCGGTGGAGCAGAAAGCGGTGGACGCTTATTTGGATTTAAAACATAAGGTTATCGAAAAAACTAAGGAATGGTAAGCGGGAGCTTGTCATCTTTTTGTTTTTAGAAGATAAGATGATTGATAAATTTTTAGATAAAATAAATAAGACGTTGCCGGAAAAATGGCGCTGGGTGCTGACCCATGAGGGTTTTCGCAAGTATTTTAAGAATACCGGCTGGATGTTTTTCGGGCAGTTTTTTTCATTGGCCGTCTCTTTTTTTGTCGGTGCCTGGCTTGCCCGGTATCTGGGGCCGGGAAATTACGGCGTACTCAATTATTCCATGAGTTTCGCCGGCATCTTTTCTTTCCTGGCTTCTCTGGGGCTGGATAATATTCTGGTCAGGGAACTGGTAAAAAACCCGGATAAGCGCAATCAATTACTGGGAACGTCTTTTTTCTTAAAGCTCTTAGCCGGCATCGCCACCTGTTTTCTCGTCGTGATTTCCGCGTTTGCCTGGGAACCCGACAATCTGGCTCGTTTGCTTATCATAATTTTTTCTTCAACTTTCATCCTGCAGTCGTTCGGCGTCACCGGCTTATTTTTCCAGGCGACCGTCAAAGCCAGGAAAATATTCGTTTCCCAAATCGTCGCCATGGTCGTTTCCTCTCTCCTGAAGATCTTTATAATCTTAAACGGTCTGAACGTCGTTTGGGTGATGGCGACTTATGTTCTTGACGGCGTTTTCAGCAGTTTCGTGACTTTGATTATTTATAAGAAAAACGGATTTAAATTAAGTTCCTGGATTTTTGAATGGCCGCTGGCCCGGGCGCTCCTCAAAGATTCCTGGTTCCTGATGCTGTCGTCCGTGGCGATTTTCATCTATGTCAGGATCGATCAGGTCATCATCGGTAAACTTCTCGGCCAGATTGATGTCGGTTATTATGCCGCGGCCGTGAAATTATCGGAAATCTGGAATTTTATTCCGGCCATAATCGGCACCTCGCTATTTCCGGCGATTATCAATTCCAAGGCTTTGGGCCGGGAAATTTACCGCCGGCGCCTGGGTCTTTTTTATAAGCTATTATTTTTCATTTCCGTGCTGATTGCCGCGACCGTCTTCTTGTTTTCGGAACCGCTGATAAATCTGTTATTCGGTTCCGGCTACCAGCCTTCCGTGAGCGTCTTGAGAATATATGTTTGGGCCAGCATCAGCATGTTCGTAACCGTGGGCATTAATCAGCAATTGACCGCCGATAATAATACCCGGGCTCTATTTATTATTAATTTACTGGGAATGGCCGCTAACATTATCCTTAATATCTGGCTTATCCCCAAGATTGGTTTAAAGGGTGCCGCCTTAGCCACTCTGATTTCTTACGCGCTGGTGCCTTTATCCTTTTTGATTTTTAAGGGATTTTTTAAAAAAGAACCAATTCCTATTTTATGAAGTGGCTGATTTTTATTATAACTCACGGACCGATAATTAAAGCTTACTACGAGTCGGACGTTTTATTTTCAGCCGAGAACTACGCGTTTTTCAATGTGGCCGAGCAAAAAATATCCGGCCCGGCCGATTATCAGGTAATCAATAGAACCGATTTGCCGCATTTCCGGCCGCTGGGAAAGAAATATGCCGAAGGCGAGGCAATCTATAATATTTATAAGAGCGGCTTGTATCGGGATTATGATTATGTCGGGTTTATCCATTATGATCACGAATTAATCGACAGCCGCAGCGGCCGCTATGATATTACCGCGCAAATAAAGGGAATATTGGAGCAGGGCCGGTTGGATGAAAAAGAATTTATCGCTTTCTCCGGCCTTAATTTTATCGCCGACTATAATCAGGAGATAATGATGGATGAACGCTATCCCGATAAGCTGACCGGACACGGCCGGAACTGCTATCTGACGATTATCCAAGAATATAACGAATATTTTCATCAGGACGTCTCTGTCGCCAGCCTAAAAGGGAAGAGGCTCGGTTTGTGTTCGGCTTTTATGTGTAGCCGCCGCAATTTTGGAGAGTTAATGGGGTTTCTTTCTTTCATAATCGAGAAGGGATATCTGAATAAGTTTGACCGGAAAAATAAACACCGATTTCCGGGCGGGATGCTGGAGCGGTATATCGGGATATTTTTTAGCCGGTTTAAACTGATAGAGGTTCCTTTAGCTCATCGTTCCCGGCCGAATTTTAAAAGGTTGGTAAAATATTTTATCTATCATAATTTCTTACGATTTTTCGTCAGTAAAAAATATGAACTTAAAGCCTGATTATTCAATCGGAGTCGTCGATTATCTGGGCCGCTTCGACACTTATTTCCGGCCGCTGATAAGACAGCTGGCCGCCATATTTCCCGATAAGGAAATAATTTGCATTTTAAACGGCCATCATGATGTAGCCGCCCAGATGAAGTATATCAGGGAAGCCTCGGTTTTCTTGTCGTCGTTTAAGAATATCAGATATTATTCTTTTGATGACCCGAAATCTTTGGCAAAATGCTGGAATCGAATCATCTTAATGTCCAAAACCGATAAGAATCTGATTTTAAACGATGATTTAAGCGTCGATCCCTATTTCCGGGTTGATCTTGAGAAAGTATTGACTGAAGAAAGTGATTTTTTTGCTATCAACAACAGCTGGAGCCATTTCTTAATTTCCGATCAGGTAATCAGCCAAGTCGGCTGGTTTGACGAGAGGTTCCCCGGCATCGGCTGGGAGGACGGCGATTACATGTTAAGAATGGCCGAAAAAAATATCAAGCCGGTTTCCCTTGATTGTTTAGGAATAAAGAATTTCGTCGCTCCTCCGACTAACGCCGGTTGGACGGATATTGCCGCCGGCTCAAGCAAATATTCGGAAACGAATAAAATTTTTTTCCTTAAGAAATGGCATTTTAACCAGCTTGAGAACGAACCCGGCAAGAATTATCTAATCAGTTTCTTTTGGAACGGCGACAAGCTATCCGGAGAAATGAAAGCCGGAATGGCGACGCCTGATTTTTACCCCTTGGCTCTGATCAACCGGCGCGGTGCCCGGTCATTAAGTTATCAGCCTGAGTTCATCTGGTATTATCAGTTAAAGAATCTTCTGCGCCGGGAAATAAAGAACGCGGTGAGGATTATCCTGAGGATTAGTAGAAGAAGTTGACGGAAAAAGTTGATGGAGAAATAAGATTGCCAGAGTAAAAATTTTAAATATAAAAAATATGATTAAGAATTTGGTCATCGGCTCGGAAGGTTTTATCGGGAAATCGTTGTGCCGTTATCTGGAAGCCAGCGGCGAAGAAGTCGTCCGGTTTGATATTAAAAGAAGCGCCACCGAAGACGGCCGCACCGCGACCCTTAATTTTGACGGCATCGACCGCATTTATTTATTAGCCTGGGATGTCGGCGGTGCTAAATATCTGTATAAAGAAGACGCACAGTTACATCAGTTGGAATGGAATCTCCGAATTATGAATAATCTGATGCCTCAAATAGGAAAAAGCAGCAAACCATTTTTATTTATTTCCAGCCAATTGGCCGAAGAATGCCATACGGTCTACGGGGTGACGAAAAGATTGGGCGAAGTTTGGGCGATGCTTCTGGGTGGAGTCTTTATCCGGCAGTGGAATGTGTACGGACCAATGGAAGAAGGGGGTATCAGAAGCCATGTTATCTCGGATTTTGTCGCGCAGGCCGTCAAGAATAAGGAAATTAGACTGATGACTACCGGTGAAGAGAAGCGGCAGTTTATTCATATTGACGATGTCTGTCGCGCTTGGCACCTAGCACTCGCCAATAATATCCGAGGATTTCATGACGTCACGAGTTTTGAATGGGTTAAAATTATTGATGTGGCTAATATTATCGCCAAGCTAACCGGCGCGAAAGTCATTCCGGGCGATAAGATCGGTTCCACGCCGATTACGCCAATCAAGGGCCGGATACCGGGCTGGTGGCCCAAAGTGGAACTAGAAGACGGTCTTAAGAAAATGATTGATGATTTTAAGAGTATTTAATTATGAGCGAAATTTTAATCAGTACCATTACTCCTTGTTTTCGGATGAAACGCTATCTCCGGCGTTTTCTTGAGGAATTGCCGAAGCAGACAATGTTCGATAAAATCGAAGTGGTTTTGGATCATAATGAACCAGACGAAGAAGAGATCGGCTGGGTTAAAGATTTTCAAAAGAAATATCCGGGTCGGATCAAGCACATCATCGTTGCTAAAGTCGACCCGATTGGAGTATCCATGAACCGCTGCCTTCGGGAAGCGGCCGGAGAATTCCTGGCCATTTGGAATATTGATGATTTGAGAACCGAGGATTCCTTGGAGCGGCAATATAAAAAGATTATTGAAAATAAAGATTGCGGCCTGGTTTATGGAGATTTTATGATAGTTAAATCGTTTGACAGCCGAACCGGTTCTTTAGCGGATTGCAGCCGTTATGAGGAAAAGGAATTTTCCCGTTCCATGATTTTCGGTCCTTTTTTTATGTTTCGGAAAAGCTTATGCGGCCGCAGCGGTTATTTTGACGAACAATTCAAATCCGGCGCGGATTTTGATTTTGCCTTAAGGTTAGCGTTCAATACCCGCGCCGCTTATGCCCCGGGATTATTGGGCTTTTATTTAAATGAAGGTCTGGGTGCCAGTACCCGGCCGAATTCAGTGCAAGCCCTGGAAAGGACGGCTATTGAATTGCGTTACGGCATTTTTGATAAATTAGATTACGATCTGGTCGCCCTAGCGGCCCAATATAATATCAGACACTGCCTCTTAGGCGATAAAGCGATTTTTATCGGCGATTATATTCCTGATTACGCCGGGCTGATAAATAAAAACAAGCCGCTGATAAATAAAGGCCTGAGAAATTTTATTTTTCGGAAAATTTTGCTGTTTAAGCCGATCAGACGGAAATTGAAATATTTAAAAACTAAGTTAGTCCGATTAAAATGAAAATCATCTAAAATGAAAATTATCGCTCTCCTGCCAATTAAGAATGAAGCCGCGACCTTAAAAGAATGTCTGCTGTCTTTAAAAGCGGTCGCCGATCAGATTGTCATAATTGACGACGGTTCTTCCGACCGCTCGCGGGAGATAGCCGAAGAGTCGGGCTGTCTCGTTTATCCTAACAGTGAAGTAGCCGCTCTGGGCTGGGCCGAGCATTCTATTCGTAATAATTTATTATCAATCGGCCGGAGTCTGGGCGGAACTCATTTTATCTGTCTGGACGGCGATGAGATGTTATCCAGTAACTTCCTTAACGGCGGCCGCGCTAAAATATCGGCTTTGCGACCCGGTCAGAGGATGTTGATGCGCTGGGTCACTCTTTGGCGGGATGAAACGCAATATATCAGCGGCCGTAGCGCTTATACTGATATTTGGAAGGATTTTATTTTTTGCGATGACGGCCGGATGAGTCATGACTATGCTTTCCTGGGAGTCGGCCGGACTCCCGGTCCGGCTGGCCGGGAGATCAGATTGCCGGACAATCAGGGCGTGGTTCTGCATTTTCAGTTTGTCATGTGGAAAAAAAATCAGACAAAACAGGCCTGGTATCGCTGTTGTGAACTGGTCAAAGGCGATCGGAGTCCCAGAAGAATCAATAATACGTATGCGATTTCTTTGGAAAATAGAAAAATAAGATTAAAAAAGGTTCCGGCCGATTGGGTCGACGGTCTGTGCCTGCCGGCCGGCCTGAAAAATGCCTCCGGCCGCTTTCATTTGGAAGCTATCAATAAGTTATTCGATAAGTACGGCCTAGAATTCTTCGAGCCGCTGCAGATTTGGCATATCCCGGAATTGAAAGAAGAATTTATAAAAAAAGTCGGCCGGGAGCCGAAGAGCCGGACTTTTCCGGGCTGGCTGATAGCTTTGAATAATTTAAAGAATAAGCTCAGGAATCTAATTTAACCGTAAACCTATGATTTTTTTTAAAAATATTATTAAGAACATTTTACGCACGGTCAGTTTCCACGGCTATAGGCTAATCTATTTTAAATCTGACAGAACCAGAACCGGCCTGAAAACGGCGGTTAAATCCGACTTCGGTTTTTGGTATGCCGGCAATATCTTTAACTCGTCCGACCTTTCTTACGGAATTTTAAATAATGGCGCGGTCGAGACGGAAGAAACCCAATTGGTTCTTAAGATATTAAAGGAGATTTTTAAAAAACAGGGAAGACTTAGATTTTTCGATATCGGCGCCAATACCGGTTATTACGGGATTCTGGCCGGATATATGTTTAAAGATAAGGATATTAAGGTTTTTTCTTTTGAACCGGTTAAGGAATTTTTTGATTGCCTGGTTGAGAGCGTTAATCTGAATCGGCTGGAAAATAATTTTAAGATTTTTAATTTAGCCTTAAGCAGTACCCGCGGCCCGGCCCGGATAAATTTATCCGGTTCCGGAACCAGTCTGGAGAGCGCTTTTAACGGCCGCGCTGAGTTAGAAAAAAGAGAAGTTAATTTAGAAACTTTAGATAATCTCTTTGCCGGCCGGAAGATCGAAGCGCCTGATTTCATTAAAATCGACGTCGAAGGCCATGAGCTTGAAGTCTTAAAAGGCGGCGCTGATTTAATCAGTTCCAGCCGGCCGGTTATTTTTTTGGAAATTGCCCGGAAGATGGAGGTGCGCGGCTATATCAACAGTAATTACGCGGCGACCCTCCGGGTTTTAGAGAAATTCGGTTATGAAATTTATCTTTTTAAAGACGGCGTTTTAGAGCCGGCAGCGGCGGAAGCCGATTTAGACGGCGTTTTTATGTATTTATGCTTGGCCGCCGCCAGGCACGCCGGGATTAAGAAGATCTTAGAAATATGAAAAATATCATTAAAAAGACAACTCACTGTCTGCCTAAATTTTTACGCCGGTTTTCTTATTTCATTTACGAAGAATTTTACCGGCGGGAAAGCCGCCGGAAAGCGCGCGCGGCCGGAATTGATTTATCCTTGCTCGGCTTAGATAATGAGAGAAATTCGGATAGAGGAGAAGGCCGGGAAAAAAGAGTTCTTTTTTATCATAAAAGCGGCCTGAGTTTCGGCGGCACCGAAAAGTTTCTGCAGATTATCGCGAAACACCTCCCTCCGGATAAGTTTGAAGTTTTCTTTATGGCCTCCTGGGACGAAGCGGGCGATAATCGCCGCGAATATCTGAAAGCGGAAAAAATAAAACTGATTAATTTTTCTTATTCCCGGACAGACGGCCGCTTTCCTTATTTTCTTCATGACCAGAAACCGGATATCTTCTCCGTCATCAGGGATAATAAGATCGATGTCATCGTTTCGGCCGGGCCGGGCTATTCCGATTATCCTCTGAATCTGATAAAAACCGTACCGATAATACTATTGGGCGTTTTCGGTTACGCGACCGTCCAGAAGAACGTTGAGAGGCAGATTTATATTTCCGAAGAAGTCGGCGTCAAGGTCAAGTTGATAGCCGCTAAGAAAAAGATCGCCTTAATGCCGATCCTATCGGAGGCGGTAAAACCGGAATATAAAGACAGCGGCCGAAGGTTGCGGCAATCGTTAGGGTTATCCGACTCCGATGTTGTCTTCGGCCGGATTGGCCGTGGCGATGATTATATTTTTGATCCGATTGGGATTCGGGCGTTTGAAAGACTGGTCCGGGAATATGATAATGTCGCTTATCTGATAATGTCGCCGCCGCCGCTGCTTAGAAAGATAGTCGCGGCGGAAAAAATCAGGCGGGTATATTTTTTGGAACCCAGCGCCAAAGAAGAGGATGTCTGGTCTTTCCATAACGCCATTGATGTCTTGGCGCATTTTCGCCGGGACGGAGAATCTCAGGGACTTAATATAGTTGAAAGCATGCTTTGCGCCAAGCCGGTTATCACTCATCGGTCCGGAATCTGGAACGCGCATTTGGAATATCTGGAGGAATCTTTCAGCCGGGTAGCGAGATTCGATAATGTCGATGATTATTACGGTTATATGAAAGAGATGGTAAATTTACACGCCCAGGATAAGCTGGCCGGCTTAGGCGCCAAGGCCAGGGCGAAAGCGGCCAAGATTTTTTTAATTGAAAATAGACTGCCAGAAATAATCGGCTGGTTTGATAATTTATAATTTATCGGGGAGTAATTTATGAAAATATCTTTACTGACAAGAAGACCGGGGCGGCTTGATCGTGATTTTTTTAGAGAAAAAATCCGGGCAATCTCCGGCCGGAAATCCGGGCCGATGGCCGTCCTGGAAAGTTTGCGGCGTGGCCTGGCCGCTCGGGGAGTAGTTTTTTCCGTAAATAACCGGATTTTTGAGACGGTTCATGTCATCAGCGGCGTCAGGGCCTTAAAATATGCCTTAAAGTTAAAGCGGGCGGGAATCATTAAGACTTTGATCGTCGGTCCGGCCATAGTCGTTTTTCCCGATGATGCCGATAAGATTATTCTTGATAAGAATATCGATGTGATAGTTTTCCCCTCGTTGTGGACCAAGGATTTTTTCTGTTCCCGATATCCCGAACTCAAAGACAAGATAGAAATTTGGCCCGCGGGCGTCGCCGATCCCGGAGAACCGAAAGCCAAGAACGGCAGCGTCTTGATTTTCTATAAAAACAATCAGGGATTATTAAAGGGGATCGTTGAGTTCCTTAAAGGGAAAATAAAATATGATATTATTGAATACGGCCGGTTCAAACAAGCTGACTATAATAAATCTTTGAATGACCATCAGTATCTCGTCTATCTTTCCGATTCGGAAAGCCAGGGGATAGCTTTGCAGGAGGCCTGGGTAAGAAATATTCCGTCTTTTGTCTGGAATCGGGGATATTGGCAGGTCGGCGGCGCTAAATGGCCGGACGCTAAGATCAGCGCTCCCTATCTGGACGAAGCCAGCGGCTGGTTTTTTAAAGATTTGCCGGATTTTAAAAATAAATTTTTTGATTTTATGGCTCACGATTTTTCTCCCCGGAAATATTGCCTGGCTAATCTGAGCGATAAGAAATCGACGGAAATTTTTATGAAGATAATAAAAAAATATGATAAACAAGATATTATTTAAACTTTTCGGCTTGCGCCTGATTAGCAGCCAAGGCGGCGAAGATCTGATTATCGAGTCGCTTTTGCCTTTTAAGCGGGACGGCTTTTATGTTGATATCGGCGCCAACCATCCGATCAGATACAGCAATACTCTATTATTTAAAAATAAAGGCTGGCAAGGGATAAACATCGAGCCGAATCCGGAAAGAATGAGGCTGTTTAAGCTCTTAAGGCGCCGGGACATAAATTTGAATATCGGTATCGGGCCGGCGGCCGCAACGCTGGATTTTTATGTCTTTAACGAGCATACTTTGAGCACTTTTGATTCCCGGTCGGCCGAAGAATTCCAGAAAATCGGCCATCAGGTCAAAAAAATAATAAAAGTGCCGGTGGCGCCCTTGAAAGATATCTTAGAAAAATATTGTCCGGATCGGGAAATAGATCTTTTTTCCATTGATACCGAGGGTTATGATTTAGAGGTTTTAAAAAGCAATGACTGGCATAAATTCCGGCCGCGGTTTATAATTCTAGAGACTCTGGAATATCGGCAAAATGGCGAGGAGAAGAAGCTTAACGATATCTTCGACCCTTTCCTGGCGGCCGTCGGATATAAGTCAATCGCCGACACCTATATCAATACCATTTATGAGAAAATTAATTAAAAAAATTATCCGCTATCTTTCGATCCCTTTTATATTTACGGATTACCTGAAATTCCGGCAAGCGGATGATAAGCGTTTTAAATTATTGCCCCGTGATTTTTATCCTTGCGTCAAGGATAAGACGGTCAAGACTAATTTCGATCCCCATTATATCTATCATACGGCCTGGGCGGCGCGCAAAGTCCGGGAAATCAAGCCGGCGCGCCATACGGATATTTCTTCGTCGTTATATTTTTCCGGAATTATCTCCGCTTTCATACCGGTGGATTTCTATGATTATCGCCCGGCCGATTTGCATCTGGACAACTTTAAGAGCGGCGCCGTCGATCTGACGAAATTATCTTTTGCCGACAATAGCCTAGATTCTTTGTCCTGTATGCACACGATAGAACATATCGGCCTCGGACGTTACGGCGACCCGATTGACGCGTCCGGCGACCTTAAAGCTATCGCCGAACTGAAGCGCGTGCTCGCTCCGGGCGGATCATTACTATTCGTCGTGCCGGTCGGTACCACTAAAATAGAATTCAACGCCCATCGCGTCTATGCTTACGAGATGATCAGGGAATATTTTAAAGAATTGATGCTGAAAGAATTTTCGCTCGTTGATGACGCGGGGCGCTTCACCCCCAACGCTTCGCCGGAGTCGGTTAAAAGCCAGAAATACGCCTGCGGCTGTTTTTGGTTCGTAAAATAACGGGGAATCAGAAAATTATTTATTACCTCGTTAAATTTATAAGATTATGAAAAAATATTTAAGGAACTTATTCTCCTTTATTTCCAGAAATAAATATCTCTATCGCTTCGCCAGCCGGATAGTCTTTGATCATCGCGGAGAAAATAATTGCGATATCGCTACTAACGGCGAAATGGCGGCGTTACGGAAATATTTGCGAGCCGGTAGCATAGTTTTCGATGTGGGCGCCAATATCGGCGAGTGGACACAAACGGTTTTGCGCCTCTATCCGGATGCGACCGTCCATTGTTTCGAGCCGTGTCAGGACACATTTTTAACCTTAAAAACCAATAATTTTCCCGGTTCGGTGATTTTAAATAATTTCGGGTTGGGTTCAAAAAAGGAAACGAAAGATCTGTATATAAGTGACCATGATTCTACGATAAATTCTGTGTATTTGAGAAAAGACTTGTCCGAGAAGAATGATTATAAAAAAGAAAAGATATCCCTGGATTCCTTAGATGATTACTGCGCGGCCGCCGGCCTGGATAAAATTGATTTTTTGAAGATTGATGTCGAGGGTAACGAGTTTGAGGTTTTGCTGGGGGCCAAAAGAATGCTGGCCGAAAATAAGATTAGGATGATTCAATTAGAATATGGCGGTACCTATATCGAAGCGCGGCGTTTTCTGAAGGATATCTTTGATTATTTTAACGCCGCCAATAAGTTTAATTATGTTTTTTATAAAATAATGCCTGATCGGGTATCACCTCTCGACTATCATGAGGATTTGGATAATTTTCAATATTGTAATTATTTAATTGTAAATAACACTATCAGTATTTAACACTAACGTTATGAAAAAAGCTTTAATCACGGGCATCACCGGCCAGGACGGGTCCTATTTGGCGGAATTCCTGTTAAATAAAGGCTACGAGGTTCACGGAATAATTCGGCGCGCTTCAACTTTTAACACCGCGCGCATCAATCATCTTTATTCCGATCCGCATGTCAACGGCGTAAAATTCTTCCTACATTACGGCGATCTGTCCGATGCCGGAAATCTGGAAAGGATAATAACTAAGGTCAATCCGGACGAGATCTATAATCTCGGCGCGCAGAGCCATGTCCGGGTCAGTTTTGATATCCCGGAGTATACCGGCAATGTCGACGGCCTGGGAACTTTAAGACTGCTGGAAGCGATCAGGGAGACAGGCATCAGGACCAGATTCTATCAGGCTTCTTCTTCGGAAATGTTCGGCCAGGTCCAGACAATCCCGCAAAACGAAGCGACGCCTTTTTATCCCCGGTCGCCTTATGGCTGTGCCAAACTCTACTCTTATTGGATCACAAAGAATTATCGGGAAAGCTACGGACTCTTTGCCTGTAACGGAATATTATTTAATCATGAATCTCCCCGCCGCGGCGAAACTTTCGTGACCAGAAAAATTTCCCGGGCGTTGGCCCGGATCAAATTGGGTCGGGAGAAAAAGATGTATCTGGGGAACTTGAACGCCCGGCGCGATTGGGGTTATGCCCAAGATTATGTCGAGGGCATGTGGCTGATGCTCCAGCAGGATAAGCCCGGCGATTATGTCCTGGCCACGGGCGAAACCCATTCGGTCAGAGAGTTCGTGGCCGAAGCCTGCCAGGTTTTAAATATAGATTTAGTCTGGGAGGGTGTTGGTTTAGACGAAAAAGGAAAAGATAAGAAGACCGGAGAAGTGATCATCGAAATCGATCCGAAATATTTCCGGCCGGCCGAAGTTGATTTATTAATCGGCGACTTCTCTAAAGCTAAAAAAGATTTAGGCTGGGAACCGAAAGTAAAATTTAAGGAGCTGGTAAAAATTATGGCTGAAGCTGATTTGGAGTTAGAGAAAGCGGCGGGGGCTCTGAATTAAGAATTAATCAAATTTAAGATATGAAGAAGGACGCTAAAATTTTCATTGCCGGTCATCGGGGGCTGGTCGGTTCGGCCATTGTGCGGAATTTGCAAAGCCAAGGTTATGCTAATTTGCTTTTAAAGACCCGGGAAGAATTGGATTTATCGGATCAAACGCAGACCGCGGCTTTCTTTGCACGGGAAAAACCGGATTATGTCTTTCTGGCAGCCGCTAAAGTCGGCGGTATCATGGCTAATAAAATCGCTAAGGCGGATTTTATCTATGATAATTTACAGATTCAAAATAATATCATTTATAATTCCTGGAAGCAGGGAGTAAAAAAACTTTTATTCTTAGGTTCTTCCTGCGTTTACCCGCGTGATTGCCCCCAGCCGATAAAAGAGGAATATCTTTTGTCCGGGTATTTGGAAGAAACTAACGACGCCTACGCTCTCGCCAAAATCGCCGGCATCAAGATGTGCCAGAGTTTTAATTCCCAATATCAAACGGATTTTATCTCGGTCATGCCGACTAATTTATACGGCCGTAATGATAATTTTGATTTAGAAAATTCTCATGTCTTGCCGGCGATGATTAGAAAATTCCATGACGCCGGAATTAACGGTTTAAATCAGGTTGAACTCTGGGGAACAGGCGAAGTCCGAAGGGAATTTCTCTGCGTCGATGATTTGGCCGATGCCTGCGTTTTCTTGATGAATAATTATGATGATTCGGAAATAATCAATATCGGCGTCGGTCAGGATTTGACGATCAAAGAGCTGGCGGACAAGATCAAGAATATCGTCGGATATTCTGGAACCATAAAATGGGATACGGCTAAACCGGATGGCACGCCGAGAAAGTTATTGGATATCACCAAACTCCAAACACTGGGCTGGCGGCCGAAAATAAGTTTGGATGAGGGGTTAAGAGCCACTTATGATTGGTATAAGGAGAATTTGAATAAGCGATGACTATAAATAAGCGATGACTATAAAATAAGCTATGACCATAGTAAGATTAAGAGGCGGGCTCGGCAACCAATTATTCCAATACGCTTTCGGACGTCTTATCGCCGGCCGGCGCGGGGAAGAACTGAAACTTGATAAGGAGGCTCTCGGCGCGGGGAAGGACACTTACCGCGCTTACGGCCTGGATAATTTTAATATCCGGGCGGTCTTAGCGACTCCGGTCGAGATTAAAACCGCTCAATATCCCAATGGCGCTCTGGCAAAAGCTTGGCGTCTGGTTCAGACTAAAATTTTTCGGAGCTTTCATATCGGCTACGAAGCGAGGATGCTAAAAACGCGGCGGTCATATTTGGACGGTTATTTCCAGAGCTATAAATATCTGGAGCCGATTAGGAAAGAACTTTTAGAAGAAATAAGTTTAAAAGAAGATTTGTCTTTAAAATACGGAGCGCTCCTCGCCGAGATGGCGGCGAATAATTCCGTCGCCGTCCATGTCCGCCGCGGCGATTATGTCAGTGACGCGAAAACCAGAAGCGCGCATTTCGTTTGTGACCGGCCTTATTACGAAAGGGCTATGATTCTGATGGGTAAAAAAATAAATGAACTGGAAAAAAATGTTTCCGGAGAAAGTATTTCCGTTCCAGAAAATTTTTCGGCTCCGGTTTTTTATATCTTTTCCGATGATATCGTCGGAACGAAAGAAAACTGGCCGGAAAGAGGGAATTCAGTTTTTGTTTCCGGTCCGAGAATGAAAGATTATGAGGAAATGATACTGATGAGCAAATGCCGGCATAATATCATCGCCAACTCTTCTTTCAGTTTTTGGGCCGCCTGGCTGAATCAGAATCCGGAGAAAATAGTCATCGCGCCGAAGAAATGGAATAAGAAGTTCCCGCGCGCTTACCGCCAATTGTTGCCGGAGCAATGGATTAAATTATAATTAAATCAACAGAAACTATGGTTAATATGCCCGCTTATACCCCGCCAAAAATTTCCGTCGTCATCGTTACCCGTAATCGGGCCGGCCTTCTGCCGCAAGCGGCGGCGAGTGTTTTGGCACAGAATTATCGTGATTTTGAATTATTGATTATTGATGACCTTTCCGGCGACGGGACCGCGGCTTTTGTCCGTGATTTGGCGCAACGCGACGGACGAATAAGATATTTCCGGAATGAAACCAGGCTCGGAATCGCCAAGAGCCGCAATCGCGGCGTCCGGCTGGCTCGCGGCGAGCAGATTGCGATGCTTGATAGCGACGATTATTGGCTTAATCCGGACAAGTTGAAAATCCAGACGGCGTTTTTGGACGCGCATCCGGAAGTCGGCTTAGTCGGCACGGCGATAAGATGTGAAGACGAACATGGGCGGATTTTAAAAGAGGATATTTTCGCTACCGGCGACCGGGAAATACGCGGCCGGATGCTTTACAAGAATCAAATCGCCCAATCTAGCGTCTTGTTCAGAAAAAAAGCGTTTGTGTCTGCCGGTGGCTATGATGAAGCTTTGCTTATCGGCGAGGATTATGATTTGTGGCTGAAAATGGGGCGTGGCTCTAAGTTCGCCAATTTCCCGGAGGTGATGGTCGCTTATCTTATTCATTCCGGGGGAATAACCAAAGAGCGGAAATTTCTGACTATCAGCGCCACCGACAGGATTATCCGTAAAAATAAAAAAAATTATCCCGGCTATTTAAAGGCCAGGATAAAGTCGGGATTAAGGTTTTTGAAGGCGTTAATCTGATTTATTTAACGCCCGCCGCGGCTTAATATTGTAGCGACTGTCCGT
>Ga0172381_10003399_pt1 | contig 16904 bp, 13 predicted proteins | sample Leawel6488metaG_FD_119754 | JGI IMG/M metagenome (GOLD analysis project Ga0172381, IMG submission 119754) | Leachate microbial communities from a municipal landfill in Southern Ontario, Canada - Leachate well 64-88 metaG | ecosystem: Engineered > Solid waste > Landfill > Unclassified | place... | reverse complement strand
TGCGACTAAATCTTTAACGTAACCATTTCTTTTTTTCAAAAATCATCAACATAATCAATGAGCAAGTTAACATTATCCCTACTATTATCCAAAAACCCCAAGGATGATTCACTAAAGGCATATATTTTGCGTTCATACCAAAAGTTCCGGCTAATAAATTTAAAGGTAAAACTATAACCGAGAAAATGGTTAGCGTTTTCATAATACTGGTCATGCGATCGTTTAGCAGGGATTCATTGGTATTATTTAAAACTTCAACCATTTCTTTTTGGTTATCAAGCGTCTCCCAGATGCGTTTCGTGTGTTCAACAAGACCGGCATAGTATTTTTTAATCGCCGGCCTCTCGACTAAACTGCTCTCCATAACTGATAATTGTTGAAGAATATTTTTATGATTCTGCATTATCTTGCGGACATTAACAATATTACGGCGAACAGTTAATATTCTGGTAACAGCTTTTTTCTGATCACCGGAAAAAATAAGATCTTCAATCCTATCGAGGTCGATGCTATTTTCATCTAAAAGCTGATAACAGCCATCCAGCAAATGTCCCAAAATTTCATAAAGTAAGATAGCAGACGATTCCAGAGAGAAAGAGATTAGGGAATCAGGACTCTTTTTTCCAAGACTGAAAAAATTAGATAAAGCCTTAAGATTGTTATTATTAATAGTGATCAAAAATCCATGTCCAACAAAAAAATCTACTTCACCGGCAATTATTTTTTCATCTTTCATAACCGGAAAATGCAAAACCAAAAAAAGATAATCCGGACCACGGAATATTTGCGGACGCTGGAAGGAAACAGAAGCGGCCGAGGCTTTCAGATGGACCAAATTAAAATTAAAATTCTTTCTCAAGTAATCAATTTCGTTCTTGCCCGCATTGATTATATTAACCCACTTGAGCTGCTCTGGGGTTCTGGGATTATCAATAGTTAACTCCTCTATTCGATCGGTAATTTTTTTATAATTAGCCATAAAAAATAAAAGGTTTATTTTACTAAAATCTTTGACGAAAACCTTATTTTATAATAAAATTAAGATATTGATATTATAACATATGGCTAATATTTTGGGAATAAATTTAAGCGAATTGAATCAATCAGAGGTCTTAGAAAAGATCACTGATTTTTTAAACGGCGATCGTCAGCACTACATCGTCACTCCGAACCCAGAGATACTTTTAGCCTCTAATAAAGATGAAGAATTTTTCTATATCTTAAACAAAGCTGATTTAGCCTTAGCTGACGGTTTTGGATTAAAAATAGCGGGTTGGCTGTTTGGCGTTAATATACCGCGGGTTACCGGTTCGGATACAACCATCGAAATCTTAAAGATAGCGGCCAAAAACGGAACTAAAGTGATGATTTTAAATTGGGAAAAAGGGCTCTCACAACCCAATGATATAAAAACTGCTTTAGAAAATAAATTTCCGGGTCTGATTTTTTCTATTTTAAATATTAGCCGCGATAAATTTTTGTCAGACGAAGCTGTTGAAAAAATAAACCAATTTGCACCAGTAATCCTATTTAACACTCTTGGTTTTCCATATCAGGAAAAATTGATGTATCATAATATAAAGAGATTGCCGGCGGTTAAAGTCGCTCTGGGAATCGGCGGTTCATTCGATTTTATTACCGGCAAAACCAGGCGCGCTCCCAAAATATTCCGCTCCCTAGGATTAGAATGGCTTTGGCGCTTGATTATTTCTTTCTTCGGTAAGAACTCCCGACAAAGAATAAAGCGAATATACCAAGCAACTCTTGTCTTTATCTGGCAAATAATTAAGGGACGCTTTATTTATCCTTTATTTTATCGTAAAAATGTTGCTTGTTTCTTATACAAAAAAAATGGCGAGAAATTTGAAGTTTTAATAGTAGAGAGAACTGACCAGCCGGGTCATTGGCAATTACCTCAAGGAGGAACCGATAATGAATCATTGGAAGTTGCCGGATTACGGGAATTACAGGAAGAGTTAGGAACTGATAAAATTATTATTCGCGCTACTTTTAAAAATGTCTATCGCTATAAATTTAAAAATGAGGACAAACACACCATTATTAAATCTCGACAATATATTTTCAACCATAAAGGCCAAAGCCAGGGCCTGCTAGTTGCTGAATTTACTGGGAACGATAATGATATAAAAATAAATTTCTGGGACCACCGGAACTGGAAATGGATAGAAACAGATAAATTAATCGCGACTGTCCATCAGTATCGAAAAGATGGTTGCGAAAAATTCTTAGAAAAATTCCAATCATTAAATCTTAAATAATTAACTTTGAATAACTTGAACAATATGTCTTCGCTTCACGATAAATTATTCGGTAAAAAAATACGTTTACGCTTTGCGCCGTCTCCGACCGGTTTTCTTCATCTCGGAAATTTTCGAACAGCTTTCTTCGGCTATCTTTTAGCTAAGAGCTGGGGTGGAAAATTTATTTTGCGCATTGAAGACACTGACCAGAAAAGAGAAGTGGAAGGCGCATTAGACAAGCTTCTGGATATTCTTGGTTGGATGGGAATCGATTTTGACGAAGGCCCTCATACAACTGGCAATTATGGTCCATATGTCCAAACTGAACGCCTGCCTATTTATAAAGAATATACGGAAAAATTATTAAAAGACGGTAAAGTTTATCGTTGTTTCTGCACCGAAGAACGTCTAACGGATATGCGTTTAGCTCAAGAAGCGCATAACGAAGCGCCGCGCTACGACCGTTTATGCCGTAATTTAAGTGAAGCAGAAATCGAAAAAAAATTAAAAGCGGGAGAAGATTTTGTTATCCGCCAAAAAATGCCGCTCGAAGGAGAAATAGTTGTTCACGATGAAATTCGGGGAGATATCAAATTTAAGGCCACTGATCTTGATGACCAAGTTTTAATAAAATCCAACGGCGTTCCGACCTATCATTTTGCCAGCGTGGTTGATGACCACTTAATGGAAATTTCCCATGTGACCCGCGGTGATGAATGGTTGCCATCTTTCCCGAAAAACATATTACTATATGAAGCTTTCGGTTGGACACCGCCAAAATTTATTCACATGCCTTTGATATTAAATAAAACTGGCGGCAAACTCAGTAAAAGGCAAGGGGATGTTTTCGTCGAACAATATCGCGATAAAGGTTATTTACCGGAAGCAATTATTAATTTTTGCGCTCTCTTAGGTTGGCACGGAAAAAATGACAAGGAAATATATTCTCTAGCAGAACTAGAGAAAGAATTTTCTCTTGATAGAATCGGCGCCAGCCCGGCAGTTTTTGATATTGAAAAACTAAATTATTACAACGGTTATTATATCCGTCAAAAAACGCTCCCAGAATTAACTGAATTGTGTCGGCCGTATCTAGAAAAAGCCGGCCGCGAAATAAAAGACGGACAAGACATAAGCGCTTATGTTAGCTTAGCCCAAGAGAGAATGAAAAAACTCGAAGATATAGTGGAAATGACTTCTTTCTTATTTGAGCTACCGGATTATGAAGAAAGTCTTTTATCCTGGAAAACCTTAAGCGTCACTGATGCCAAAAATAATCTTAAGGATTTAAAGATTGAACTAGAAAAAATTGCTGATAATAATTGGACTAAAGAAAATTTAGAAACCACAATATTTAATTGGATAAAAGAGGGGGGTAAAAAAAATGGCGATTACTTATGGCCATTGCGTGTGGCCTTAACCGGACTAAAAAATAGCCCTGGACCATTTGAAGTCGCCGCTGCCTTAGGAAAAGAAGAAAGCTTAAAACGTCTTTAAAAACTTTTTAAAAATTGTTTTTTTTAGTTTTCCGACAGGGAAGTGTTATACTAAAAAATATTTTTAATAATATAAAATTCATTTACAAATCAATAAAAAGATGTTATAATAATAAAACATGAAAAATAAAGCTCTAAAAATAATAATCTTACTATTACTCCTGACCGGTTTTTTAAGTACCACTCCTTTTGTTTTTAGCCAAACTAGCGATGTTGACGCGGAAATTGATGCCTTAAATCTTAAAATCCAAAATCAAAAGAAGCAGATTGATGCTTTAAAAATTAAACAACAGGAATATCAAGTACAAATTGAAGCCAAACAGCGCGATCGAATTAATTTAGGGAACCAGTTGGCTGTTCTTGAAGACCATCTAGTAAAAGCTCAGTTAGATATTGATAGCGCTAATTTGGAAATTCAAAAAACTAATTTGGAAATTCAAAAAACGGAAATCGAGAGCACCGACCTTGATGCCAAAATAGAAGAAAAAAAACAACATATTACTACTTTGCTCCGGCTGGTTTATAAACAAGACCAAATATCAACAATAGAGATGCTGCTTATGAACGGCTCTTTATCTGATTTTTTAAATCAAGCCAAATATCTTGAAGACACCAATGATGAAATAGGAAAAAGCGTCGAAGACTTACGTGCCGATAAAGAACGCTTGGATGCCAATAAGGCAACTTTAGATGAAAAGAATAAAGAACTTTTAACTTTAAAAAATCAATTAGAAGAAAAGAAGGGCAGTCTGGCTTACGAACAAGATAACAAAACTTCTTTATTAGAAGAAACTCGTTCCTCAGAATCTGAATATCAAAGTTTATTGCGGGAATTAAAAAGACAACAGGATCAAGCCGCAGCGGAAATTTCCAGTGCCGAAAGTATGATCCGCCAGAAAATGTCCGAAAAAGATAAACAAAAACTTAACAATGGAAACAATACTATTGTTTGGCCGGTACCAAGAAATACCATAACCACCGGTTTTCATGACTCGGATTATCCCTATCGTACTATTATTGGCGAACATCCGGCTATCGATATTCGTGCCAAACAGGGAACAACTATTGGAGCGGCAGCTGACGGCTATGTTGCTAAAGTAAAATTTGATGGGACAAAAAATTATGCTTATATCATGATTATTCATGGCAATGGTTTAGCCACTGTTTACGGCCATGTCTCCGCAGTTTATGTCACGGTTGATCAATACGTCGTTCAGGGCCAAGCAATCGGACGAACTGGCGCTACTCCGGGAAGTGTCGGAGCAGGACCTTTTACCACTGGGCCGCATCTTCATTTTGAAGTTAGAAAAAACGGTTTACCGGTTAACCCTCTTGATTACCTTCAATAAAATTAATTGTAAAATTATATTAAAAAAGACTGGAAAAAAATCCAGTCTTTTTTAAAAATATAAGCAGGGAAGTCTTTCTTAAACTATAAATTTCTTCCTTCATGAACTTTACGATGAATATCTCGCAATTGTTTATTAGTGACATGAGTATAAATTTGGGTAGTAGCGATGTTGCTATGGCCCAAAAATTCTTGGACTGTTCTTAAATCAACTCCATTATTGAGTAAATCGGTCGCGAAGGAATGGCGCAAAGTATGAGGAGTAGCCATTACCGGCAGACCGGCAATGATTACGTATTTTTTAACTATATCCTCAATGCTTTTAACGGTTAAACGTCTCGAAGCGTCACTGGCAGCCGCACCGCGCTTAAAATTAATAAACAAAGCATCATCCATATCCTTGCGACCTTTTAGATAGGCTCCTAAAGTTTTAATTGCGCGGGAAGAAAAATATACCGTTCTAATTTTACTACCTTTTCCGATAACCGCTATTTCCAGGTCCTTAGTTTCGTCTTTTATTCTTAATTGATCGCGATTTAGGGCGGCTAATTCAGCTACGCGCAAACCGGTTGAAAACAATGTTTCCAAAATTGCTCTATCACGCAAACCGATTATTGTCCCAGTAGTTGGTGATTCCAATAATCTTTTTAATTGTTCCAGAGTCAAAAATTTTATTTCTTTGTCCGCTCTGTCTTTGGCAAGTTTTACTTTTGATGGTGGCAGGGAACTTATATCTTTTTCGACAAAAAATTCCAAAAGAGATCTCAAAGCAATTAAATAGTAATTCTGGGTAGTCTTTTTTAATGTTCTTCTGGTTCTGGGGTCAATATGGCGGGAAAGATAGACTTTGTACTGCCAAACATGGTCAGGCGTCAATTCTGAGGGCTTTAAAGCCTCTAATTTAGCCTCTTTAAGCCAAAGAAAGAACTTGCGTAAGAAGCGAGTATAATTCTCCTGAGTCTTAGAAGAGAGGCCTTTTTCAACCTCGGAATAATCAAGAAAATCAATTAAATATTGTATTATCGCTTTTTGGGAATTCATACCTAATATTATAACAAAAAATAGTAAAAAAATCTTTATTTGACAAAAACTAATATTTTTATTAAAGTAAATAATCGAATAATAATCGAACAAAAGAACATTAAAAAAATTAATAATAGTACAAACCATTAAAATTTATTGCCATGGAAAAAAAATTTAATTATTTCCGACTACTGATGAACTCCGTAAACAAAGCTCAGGAAAAATTCGAAGAACCGGGGAACATCTGCTTCCTTATCGCTTGTTTACCGGAAAATAAAGAACTAGTCTATGTGTCAAACCTTGATTTTAAAAACAGGAAAAAATTTCTTGAAAATCCCTCAAAACTAACGGCGGAGATATTCAAACAATTAATCTTGGATTACGGTTCATCAATCGTCGAAATTGGAATAATGATTCCTAAAAATAACCTTAGAGAGAAAAAAATTTTTTACCCGGCAATACTTGGGGTAAACTTTATCAATATTAATTGTAATGGCGAAGGGAATTTCCTGGCTAAATCAAGGAGAGCAGCTAAACAGCATATCCAGGCCAACAAGGATGGGGATTTTTCGTTCGATTACAGAATGATAACCCAAGTTGCTATTAATTTAAAGACAATGAAAGACAACTGGATTATTAGCAAAATTGATTATATATAAGAGGGAACAACCCGCCAAGCACAAAGCAAGGCGGGTTTTTTATAGGTTTCCCTTGGATTTTGCTATACTTAATACTTCGCATAATGTATATTAATACACCTATTATATAAGAAAATAAAGGGGGCTATCAAGCCTCCTGTATTAAACCAGGTTAAAGAGTATCCCCATAAACTGGACATCCGGCTGAAACAGTAAAATAATTTTTATAACTATCAAAAATAATCCGATAACAACCGCACAAAAAACTAGAATAGCCAAAGCAAAAAAAGTTTTAAAAGCACCTTCCATATATTTGTTAATTAATAAATATTCGATCACCGTACCGGAGGTCAATATAATTAGTCTTACTAAAATTATCCTTTATTTTTTCCCTTTTTACAAGGACTAAGCGGTCTATCTGGTCCTTGGCACTATTTTTAGTATTAAAATAAACCAAAGGGCCATTACGAAATTTTACCTGGATGGTATTGAACTCCTGATCAATAATAAAGCGTTCAACCGGTAAATCCGGAGTGGCTGACAGGTTATTAGCTAAATCTAAAATAAATCCTAAATATTCATCAGAAATATTTATTTTATTGTTAACATTGATTAAATCGGTGGAATTTTTATTTTCCAAGATTAAATAGCGTAATTTGTCCTCCTCGGAAACAGTTGCTTCACGGATGATAAAAGCATCAACTGAAGCGTAAAATAGGCTATTTCCCTGCTGAAAAATAAAAGAATATGGGCGTTCACCAACTTTAACAAGCAAAGTCCTGGCAGGATGCTTAATTATCTCTAGCGAGGCTAAATTATAAGACGATAAGATAGTTTTACATACCTCTTCTTTATTAAAAAGCCAAATATTGGTCTGTTTAAACAAACCATAACGTCTCTTATTGGTTTGTTCCCAAATCTTATTTTTTATATCATTATCAGATATTCTAGTTAAGCCATCAACTTTAATATTATTTATTTGCCAAACCGATGAACAGCAAAAAAACCAAACTAAAAAAATAAAAAATATTACGCTAGTAATGACTATTAGCATAAAAAAGCGTTTATTGGGTTTTTTCTTGGGTTTGTGGAAAAAAGGATTAGTTAGATTATTGCGTTGATAATCCTTTTTAACTTTTTTTAAATATTTTATCTCTCTTGACATAATCTATAAAAAATATCATTACCAAATTATCTCTCTTTTTATATTCGGCTGCAGACGAACCAAAACTTCATACGGGACAGTGTTCATTATACACGCTAAATTTAAAATTGAATTTTTGTCTTCCCTATCGTCGGAAATAACAATAACTTCATCTCCTTTATTAATATTTTGGTTATTAACATCCAAACAAGTTAAATTCATGCAAACCTTGCCGGCAATCGGCACATATTTTTTTGAATTGTCTCCAAATACCAAAAATTCCGCTTTATTTGATAAACGACGATCAAGCCCCTCAAAATAGCCAAATGGAATAACGGCAATCTGCGTTTCTTTGGTTGTTCGATAACTTTCATTATAAGAAACTGCTTCGTTCGGCAGCAATTTTTGAACGGAAACAATTTTTGATATCACTTTAAGAACCGGCTGAAGAACGGAATGTTTTTCGAATTCCGTGTCTTCGGAGTCGGATAAGGGATTATAGCCATAAAGGGCTAAGCCCGGACGATAAGCTGTCAAAAGTTTGTTGTGAAGCGTTAATAAGCCGGCAGAATTTCCCAAATGTATCCAACGAGGATAGTAATCAGCACTGCGCAAAACATCTAGGGCATCAACAAATCGATCTTCTTGCGATTGATTAAGAATTGATTGCTCATCAGCCGAAGCCAAATGAGAACACAAACCGACAACTTCTACCTCGTCTAAATATTTTTTATTGGCATTTATAAACTCCCTTATATCTTTAATGCCTTCACGGTTCATCCCCGAGTTAACAAAAAGGTGCACCTGTGCTTTCTTACCATAACGAGCTAAATATTTTAAGGTTTCGCTATTATAAACTACAAATTCTGTTCGGTTAAAATCACAATAATCATAAGCGCCCAAAGGCATTTCACCAAGAATTAAAACCTTTTTTTTGAAAAAATGCCAAGCGATTTGCGCTTCCGGAAAAGAATCAACCACCACCATCGGGGCGGATGTCCGGTTAATAATAAGGCACATTTCTTTAAGCCCATGGCCGTAAGCATTAGATTTTAAAACCGGAAAAATTTCCGCACTTCCCTGCCATGCTTTTAAATAATTAAAATTCGCAATAATTTTTTTAGCATCTATTTCAATTCTATTTAAAGTATCGTATTTTGGTTTCAAAAATTGTCGTAAAAAATTTATCATAATTTTATTAGGGACGGCTAATCTTCCCGGTGCCTTTATTTATTCTGTCAAAATCTAAATTAGTGCTTAAATCCGCCAATTCAATATGATTATAATTATCTGTTAAGCTATCATAAGCATAACATTGCAAACTGCCAAGAAGGATGGCTATCTTGTCGGCTTGCTTATCTTCCGGTATAAATTGAATCTCAAAACCGACACGATAACTATCGCTTTGGTTCTTTAATTCCGGAATCTTCCAAATAACTTGCCGGGAAGAAGCATTATATGAAAAATTACCCGCCAACAATGAACGTCTATCGGTCAGTTCCACTCCTTTAGGAAGTTTAGCATTGAAGACTAAATTTTTAAATTCTCCGGCGCTTTTTACTTCAAAAAATACCCAATAATTTGTCGGTAAACCGATGAGTGGTGGCAATGGCCCACTGCCTAATTCATCACCCTGCGGACTATTATAATATATAGCCGCCTGCGCTTTCAATTCGGCATTTAAATATAAATCCGGCAAAGTGACGAATTCTTTTACCAACTGTCCTTTAACGGAATATTCTTCCTGTGCCTGCCATTTAATTGTCCGAATAGCGGAATTATTATTTTTAAAATAAACTTTAATTTTTATTCCTTTATTTTCACCTGCGCCCAATGAATTGACTATTAACTGTTTATTATTTATTTCCGTTTTTATTGTTTCACTATTTGCATCAACTAATTCCAACTTACTAATGGAGAAATTCTTATCAAGCGGCAGTAGATTAATCTTTATATCACTAGCTACAATTTTACTGCCATTGTTTAAATTTATTTTTAATTCTGTCCCTTCGCCTAAATTAAAAGAAGAGGTGGCGACAGAAAAATCAAAAACTAATGGCGGATTATTTAAATCCAATTCCAATCTTTCTGGTAATGGCTGGTTGATAATATTACTGGTCGCTGGGCGATAAAAATGTAAAGTTACGGCGGCGGCAATTAAAAGGATAATAATTATCACTAAAGTAATATCTAAAACCAAATGCCAACGATTTTTTTTGTAAAAACGTTCACGACGGCTGGCCCATTTATGTTTAATAAATTTTATCATATGTTTATTAATAAAAATTCTTTATTCCGGTTAAAATATCCAAAGTTCCATCGCCATTAACATCACTGACGCCGACACGAACGCCGCCATGATAACTTTTATCATAAGCGAAGAAACCTCCGATGGCTTTTCCTTGGGAATTAAAAATACGAATATGCGGTCCGCCGCCCGCTCCCGGGGCAGTAATTATTTCATTATGCCCATCATTATTAATATCGCCTATCGCCACGCTTACTCCACCTTTAAAATTTTTATCATAAGCCAAAAAGCTATTTTTTAAAACACCTTTTTGGGAAAACATTTTCACTAATGGTTCAAGGCCTGCTCCCGGTCCGGTAATTATTTCGTCTTGACCGTCGCTATCAATATCGCCTAAAGCAACGTTAACGCCGCCGCGCGTTTTTTTGTCATAAGCAAAAAAACTTCCGATGGCTTTCCCGACAGGAGAAAAAATTCCCACTTGCGGTCCGCCTCCAGCGGCAGCACCGGTAATAATCTGACGGATATATCCTTGGTCTATCTTGGCGGCTAAATTTATTTTTCCTTTATAGCTTTTCGTATACGGATAAAAAGCGGCAACGTTTTTTCCATCTTTTTGCAACGTTACCAATCCAGCACCGGCAGTTAAATTTACATTTTGTATTGTCGATTCCTGGTTAGCAACAATAATTTCTTGCTCTCCGGGAAAATTACTTAAATAAGGGAAAAAGCCATTTTTAACCTGCTTACCACCTAAATCATACAAGCGATAAAAATATCCATTAGTGAAAGCGGCATTATTTATAACCGAGCTGTGGCGCAAAAGAACAGCGCCGTCTTTAGCGGCTAATTTCAAATAATTTATTTTCAGTCCGGTATTAAACTTGGGGTCCTGGATTCCTTTTATTTTTTCCATTTCTTCTTTAGAAAAAACATAAAGTTGTTCTTTGTCGGTAGAATTAACAATTGCCGAACCATATTTAAAATCTCGACGCCATAATCCAGTTTTAATATCCGTTCCTTTATTAGCTAAGAGGTTGTAGGCGCCAGAAACAGCCGGACCAAGGTCAATATCGTATTCATCATACCACCAAGATTGACTGTGATCGCTCGTATCATAATCAAAACTATAAAAACCATTACCCAGCAAAGTACTCGCCAGCCCATATCGGAAATAACGATAATCACCTTGATTTTTGTTAAAACTATTTAGAACTGAAATATTTGGTGAAACGTTTACGCTGGGCAGATGGAGATAGGTTTTCATCGAACCCACCCAAGTACCGCCGTTTTCCCAAGCTGAAGGAAAATCTTCCAGCATCATACCATTTAATAATTTTTGATAACCTTCATAAACGCGTCCATTGCCGACGATAATAAAATTATTACCGGCCAATTCTCTGGTGCTGGCTAAAACTTTTTTAAATCCGGTTGCCCAAGCAGAGTCCAGGGTAGCGGCGACATCTTTCTGTTTATCACCATCGGCATCAATATTGCCACCATTAACCCAAGAAATATCACCCCAGGTATTATCATAAAAAACACCATCCCAAAGACCGGTTGATTTTACTTCATTAACTACAAAATTTGGTAAATAATCATTAAAGCGCTGACCCTTATCATCGGTCTGTCCTTTGTCGGTTAAGTTAAACATTGAACTCCCCGGCCAATTGGAAATTTTATTGCCGTTTTGATCCTTAAGCTACCAAACATCATTTAACCCTGAGGCTAAAGTATTCCTCATGTTGGCATTACGATAATTTCCAACATTATCTATTAATTCAACCGAATTAATATAAGCCAAAATAATTATATTAGGATTTAATTTTCTTATTTCTAAAATCTGTTTCTGACTATTTGTCTGGACTTCCATATCAAGAATCAACAAATTCCATTTTGCTAATTCCTTCACTTCAGTATCATTGATTTCCCATTTCAAAAAATAATCGGCTGTGCGGGGATAAGTCGCCGGCAAAACCGCCGCCTGGGAAGCTAGCGGATAAAATATGATAAGAGCCAATAAACTGATGACAATTTTTTTCATTGATATTACTTCTTTTTAGGGGTTATTTTTTTATACCCCTTCGGCATATAGGCAGCGAGTGGTTTAGGGATATCGATTGATCCGTCAGCATTTTGATTATTTTCCAGGATAGCAACTAGGCATCGAGGAATGGCGATAGCCGTTCCGTTTAAAGTATAAACTAATTCCTTTTCACCATCCGCTTTTTTATATTTAGTATTCATCGCCCGTGATTGGTAATCCGTGCAATTAGAAGTAGAGGTTACTTCTGCCCAAGCTCCGGCCCCACCATCGGCCGCTGGCTTGCCCGGCATCCAAGCTTCAAGGTCATAAGTTCTGATAGATGGCGCGCCTAAATCAGCCGTACAATGATCAATAACTTGAAAAGGAATTCCTAAGCCTTTGAATATTTCTTTTTCAATCCCTAATATTTCCAAATGGGCTTTTTCCGCGTTTTCCGGTTTCACATATTGGAACATTTCAATCTTAGTAAACTGGTGAACACGGAAAATTCCTTTAGAAAATTTCGAGTAACTTCCCGCTTCCGTTCGAAAACAATGGCTAACAGCGACATATTTTTTCGGAAGTTCGCTTTCTTCAAACACTTCATCTTTATGAAAACCACCCATGGTTATTTCGGCGGTACCGATTAAACATAAATCCGAATCGGCAATATTATAAACCTGAGTTGATTCACCGCGCGGATTGAAACCCATGCCTTCGAGAACTTCCCTCTTGGCTAAATCCGGAGTGGTGAAAGGAGTAAAACCATGCTTAAGTAATATTTCTAAAGCGTACTGGATTAAAGCATATTCCATTAGTGCCAATTCATTTTTCAAATAATAAAATTTTGCTCCGCTAACTTTTGTCGCGCGATCGAAATCAATTAAATCCAAAGCGGCCGCCAGTTCGACATGGTCTTTGGGTGTAAATTTAAATTTTGTCGGCGCACCGCAAGTTTCTAAAACCGGATTATCATTTTCATTATCGCTTACTCTAACATCCGGATGAGTTAAATTAGGAACAGCTAAAAGCATTTCATTAAGTGCGGCCTGTTTTTTTAGCAAATCTTCTTCTTTAGCTTTTAATGATTCTCCTAAAGATTTCATCTCCGCAATTATTTCCGGAGTAGGTTTTACTTTTGAGGATTGATTACGTTTCGCGCGCGCAGCTTCTATCTCGGTAATTAAATTTCTTACCTCAACGTCCAACGCCAATAGGGCATCAATATCAACCGGAGATAAACGATTTTTAGAATTTATTTTTATTAACTCCGGGTTTTCCCTAATTATTTTTATGTCTAACATATATAATTTTTACTCCGCCTTTTGGCGGATAATTAATTAATAACTTCTCCACCAAAAGTTTTTAATAAACTACTGAGAGAATTTTCTGTTTCCGGGGCAGCTACTGGCACTTCACTTGATCCAACTACTGATTTTTCTTCAGGTTCAGTCGCTAATTTTTCTTCATGTCTTATTTCTAAATTTTCATCAATCACTAAATTTAAAGAGAGAATTGAACCAAAAACTTCAGCCAAGGTAGTTTCAACAATAGTTTTTATCGCCGCGTCATTTATTCTGTCCTGATGAAATTTATATTTAAAAACTAAACAAAGCCGACTATCTTTTATATCTTGCGGCTGGCAATTTTGGAGAACAAACGACAAAGAGTGATTATACTTTTTTATCTTCACTAAAAATTCCGGCCATTTTTCCAGAACTTCCGCTTGACTAAGATTAATGATTTCTCGACTAAACTGTTTGACGCCCAATGTTTCCATGCTTACCGGCTCCGATTCTTTTTTTGTCGACTCGATATTTTTTTTAATCGGTTCAATAATCTTTTGAATCGGTGCCGTTCTAATATTAGAAGACGACGTATTACCGTTAGCCGAGGAAAAAGATAATGGTTGGGTTACTCCATAACAAATATCGATTATCGCCAATTCCAAAGGTAATTGAGAAATCAAAGAATTTTTATTGTCATTATAAGCTTCAAGAAAACGTTTAGTAAAAATCATTAATTGTTCCCAAGAAAGATTACTGGAGATAGAATTAACTTTTATTTCCAGGCTTTCGCCTAAATTTAAACCGAGGTTATCAATCAAACTTGGGCTAACTTTGTTTAACATTATTTTTCTAAGTAAAGCGACTAATTCCCCGGTAAAATTCTTTAAATTAACACCAGTGTCAACTAAACCATTAACCAGCGCTACCGCTTTAGCAGCATCCTTCTTGCTTAAGTAATCCAATAAATCAACGGCTTCATTACTATTGTAATGAGGAATGACTAATTCTGCCTTTTCCAAAGTAATTTTTTTGTCGCCGAGAGAAAATATCTGCCCAAGTAAACTTTCAGCATCGCGCAGATGTCCACCACTACGACGAGCAACCGCCTCTAAAACTTCCGAATCGATTTCTATATTTTCTCTGGAAGCAATAAAGGATAATTTCTTTACAATATCAATCACGCTAATACGTTTAAAATCAAAACGTTCACAGCGAGAAATAATAGTCAAAGGAACTTTTTGAATTTCTGTCGTACATAAAATAAAAACAACATAAGTCGGCGGCTCTTCAATAATTTTTAAAAGCGCATTAAAAGCCGAAATGGAAAGCATGTGGACTTCATCAATAATAAAAACTTTAAACTTTGAGTTAGCCGGTGTTAATCTGGAAAAACTGATAATATTTTCTCGAACATTATCGACTCCGGTATTGGAAGCGGCGTCAATTTCTACAACATCTAAATTTTTTCCTTGGGTGATGCTCAAACAACTGGCGCATTTATTGCATGGTTCATAATCACCTTCTTTGCGATTTTCACAATTAACTGTTTTGGCGAGAACACGAGCCAAAGTAGTTTTACCAACGGCGCGCGGACCGCAAAACAAAAAAGCCTGCGCTAATTTATTGGCGCTAATTTCATTTTGCAAAGTTATTTTAATATGGTTCTGTCCTAAGACTTCGGAAAAATTTTGAGGACGATAATCGCGATAGAGAGTCGACATAATAGGATTATTTTAATTTATCTTAATTTATTTATCATTTACTAAAGACATTTGGGCGCGGCGACTTATTTCCGCTTCAACTAAACGTACGTTCTGGCCATATTTTAAACGGCTTAAAGCTCGAATTTTATTGGCCATCCCCTCCCGCTTCACTCCTAAAATCGGCCAGATAGTGCTAAGCGAAAAAGGACGAGTAGCGGTGTTATCGACTAAAAGTTTAGTTACTGCCATTCCCATGCCGACATTAATTAAATCATATTGATTAAAAACCGGAGAAAATTCTTTAACTAAAAAATCCGCATCCTCCGAACCGACTTTGAAACTAATCATTGTGCCGACATTGCCGAAAACCGCATCTTTTATTTCATTATTATTATTCTTGCTTAACTGCCCGATGTATTGGTGAGCGATAATTAAATCTAAAGCGTATTTTCGAGCTTCGGATAATATTTGACAAATTGAAGACGTGGTAAAATTTTGAAATTCGTCAATGTAAAGATAAAAATCTTTTCTCTCTTCCGGCGGTAAATCTGTTCGAGATAAAGCGGCCATTAAAATTTTACCGACAAGAATCATGCCCAAAAGATAGGCGTTCATTTCTCCAACCAAACCTTTCGGCAAATCAACTAATAATATTTTTTGCCCATCCATTATTTCACGCAGATTAAAAGCGCTCTTCTGCTGGCCGATAATCGGCCGCATCATGTCATTAGAAATAAATGAAGTTAATTTTGAAGTGATGTAAGGAACAATATTGGCAAGAGCCGCTTCTCCGCCCGCCTTCTCCGCTTCCTTACGCCAGAAATCAACTACGGTTTGATTTTTGCAACGACTCAATTTAAATCTTCTAAAATCAGCATCGGCCAGAACTTTAGGAATTTCCATTAATGTTGAACCGGATTCTGGATCGTCCATAATGAGCAACATCGCGTTACGCATATATTGTTCAAACATCGGTCCTCCGGTCGCTTTCAAATCATATAATTTATCCAGGATACCAATCATTTCATTAATAACAAAACTTTTTTGTTCCGGATAACGCGGATCATATTCCAATAAATTCAAAGCAAGCGGACGCTCAATATCTCCGGGTGAAAAAATAATAACATCTTCCGCTCTTTCCGGAGGAATTCTATCTAAAATATCAGTAATCAAATCACCATTCGGATCAAACACACAAACGCCTTCCCCATTCTGGATATCTTGAATAGCCATATTGGCTAAAAGTACGGACTTACCGGTACCGGATTTACCGACGATATAAGTATGACGACGACGGTCTTGGCGCTTAATTCTAATTTCCCTTTTAACTCCGCGATAAATATTTTCACCCAGGGTTATTCCTTCATTCGGAATAGTAGCTGGCGCTGGGGCAATTCTTGAAGTCAACCAAACAATATTAGGTGTTTCCGTCCCCTTAAGCGGTAAATGAAAAAGGCTAGTTAATTCTTCCGTTCCTAATAAAAAACTAAGGTTGTTTTTAAAACGACGATAAATAAAATCATCAATAATTCGGTGCTGATTACCGGTGTAAATACGGGAAAAATTATTTCCGTAATTATAATTATTATACTCGTTATAGACATTCGACAGATTTTCCAAATAATACGCTGCCTTTTCTTTTGTTTCCGCACAAGCCACTAAACGTAAATTAACTTCTAGTCCGGCTTTTTGATTTTTTTCTTCAATCATTTTAAGCATCTCCTGCTC
>Ga0172381_10003398_pt1 | contig 16904 bp, 14 predicted proteins | sample Leawel6488metaG_FD_119754 | JGI IMG/M metagenome (GOLD analysis project Ga0172381, IMG submission 119754) | Leachate microbial communities from a municipal landfill in Southern Ontario, Canada - Leachate well 64-88 metaG | ecosystem: Engineered > Solid waste > Landfill > Unclassified | place... | reverse complement strand
GCTCGTGGCTAATTACGCTTATAAATTCATCACGCTCTTCTTCGAGGTTCTTTTGTTTGGTGATGTCGCGAAGGATAATAATGTACCCGTCGCGGCCCGGCTTACCCTCGATGCTTTTTGTGTCATGGATTGGCGAATAGATGACACTGAGCCGGATTTCTTCACCGGATATCGTTGCCGTCAGGTCGTCGCGCGAGACAACACTTCGTGCAATGCCACAGGCTTTTTTAATATTGAAAGGTCGCCCGTCGCTGTCGGTGACTTTGAGGATGGTATCGATGTGCCGACCAATGAGGTTAAGGTTGGTGTCGAGCAATCCGAGGGTCGCAGCGTTATACACTTGGATCGCGCCATTATGATCGATGCTGAGGATAGCATCGGCAAGGTTATTGACGATAGTCATGATACGGTCACGTTCGAGTGCCGCCTTTGCCTTGCTGTCGATGAGCTCCTGGTTATCGACGCCGTTCGCACTCCAGACCCCGACGGTGACGAAACCGATAATAAGCGTAGCGGTTGTCGTCAAGATCTCATCGAAAGTGCTCGGGCTACCAAAGGAGCGCGAAAGCGAGATCGCGAGGGTGCTGACGAGAATACTGACACTAAATAGTACGCCATTTTGTTTGAAGTACATGTAGGATGCGAGCATTAGAATCGCCCAAGTGCCGATGAACGGTGTCATTATGCCCGAAACGAACAAGATATAAGCGGCGGAAAAGATATGATAGAGCAGAATGTGGAACATGTTCGGCAGCTGGTTGCGCGATGGCGCGACAAACTGGTAGGTGCCGAGTGCCATCCAAGGAATCAAGATGAAGCCAGCTGCAATCGATCCAGCATATACGGGAGAATTGACGATATGGGTGGCGATCAGCCACGTATTGATAGCGAGCACGAATGGAATCGCGAGCCCGCCAAAACGAATAATGTCGGCTGCGCGCTTACTTGACGTAACCTCTAGATCACCGCCTTCTATCATAGTGATTATGATTATACGCTACGAGCGGTATGTGTGGCAATCAAAAAATCTACACATTAGGCGTAAATCGTTTGACCTGCCGACGGTGCAGCCGGTACTGATCATCATATTTACCGACAAGCTCCCAAAATGCCGGCGAATGGTTCAGGTGGCGCGTATGGCACAGTTCATGAATGAGCACATAGTCAATGAGTATTGTCGGCAGTTTCATCAGGGCTATATTAAGGCTGATCGTGCCGCGGCTGCTGCAGCTTCCCCATCGTCCTGCTGCATGGGAAAAGCGGACTCGGTCATACGAGAAATGGCCACGTTCGGCCAGTAGGGCGAGACGATCTGGGAGGTAGCGCTTTGCCTCGCGTCGCAATACGGTGATGATTGCCTCACGAATGTTCGTCTGGATCTCGCGATTGTCAATCGAATCATCTGGGCGCAACTTGACGATGATCGTATTCTTTGCAACGGAAACAGTCGGTTGCGAAATCATGCCAGTTCGGACGACAGCAATGGTGTGCTCCCTGCCGACGGTTTGGCCATCGGCGTAGGTGTGGTCGCTGTGCGATTCCCGAGCGAGTTCTTTGAGTGTATGGCGAGAATTGGCGATGACTGACTTAATGTAAAAGAGTGGGGTGAGTTTGGGGGCGGACACGACGAATCGCCCGTTCGTTCCTACGCGAATCGTGACGTTTTTGGCGAGTCCGTTGCGGCGGATGTTAATGTCGCCAAACTCTTCATCATGGATAATAGTCATACTACTTGATAGCGATAGAGCGGCGCTCTGGCTGTACTGGGCGCTCGGGTAGCTGCGGTTTGCTCGCTACTTCGCGGTGCGCGCCTTGGCTGAGTCGGCCGAGGACGACTTTGGCTTGCGTTGCGTAGGTATGTTTGCCGCTCAGTACAACGGGTGCTTCGCTCGGGTGTGGTGAACTGAATTGCTGTGCGAGTTTTTCGTAGGCCTCTTTTGTCAGGTCGTATTTTTTGAGTGATCGGCTCATTGCGGTTTTTTGATCAGTCTGCACCCAGATAAGGAGGGGCTGGTAGCCATGGCTGCGTGCCCATCGCGTAAAATCGGTTCGGCGATTGTAGGTGTCGAAAGTTCCTTCGTAGAGAAAGGTTTGTTTTGTTTTTGCGATTTCGCCGGCAAAATCAAGAGCTATCGACTCCGCTTCGTCTGGTGTTTTTGTGTGTGAAGCGATAGCGCGACTATCGATGTAGGGCGCATTAAAGGTCGCAGAAAATTGTTCCGCAAAGAATGATTTGCCGCTTCCCGGTACTCCTACCATGAAAATTGCGTGCGGACGGCTGAGGCTGAGCGATTTCATATATACCGATTATATCAGCTTTTTGGTGAAACGAAGCACAAGTGTGATAATATTCACATATACTTGACGAATTGTAAAAAGTTGCTATAGTTGACATAGAACAGTATTTATGGAGTTGTACGGAGGGAATATGAATAGAAAAATTGTAGCACTGCTCGTGGGGGCGCTTGTCGCCATCGCGGGATTTGCAGTTTGGATACCTGGAGCGGACGCCGCTACACCTGGCTGCGATAATGTCGCTGTTATTCGATGTGGCGTGAAATCAGAGGCGGACCTTCTCGCCAAGTATGATAGTAACCCTAATTCAGCACAGAAAATCTTCCAGTCATTCGGTATTAGCCGTAGCGATCTGGGCGGATTCACAAGCGGTACAATCTATAAAGATGGCCGCGTCGTTGTAGGCGGCAAGACTGTCGCGACTAGCGCAAGGACTGCTGGTCATAACTGGGGTCAAGGCGATCCAAAGCGCGAGAAGATCGCAGGTACTGACGCCTATAAGTACTCAACCAGTCAGCTTGCGAGCGATGCGCGCCCTGTGATGGTTAAAATGGTCAGTGGTCAGTTTAAGTTTGCCGTTATGAATGACTGTGGTAACCCTGTCAGCGCGACACCGGTTCCGCCCACTCCCACTCCCACTCCCGTCACCCCCAAAGCCACCCCTGTCTATACTTGCGACAAACTAACTGCGTCGAAGATTACGCGCACTAAATACACATTGACAACAGCCGCTACCGCTAAAGATGGCGCGTCAATCACCGGTTATATCTATGACTTTGGTGATGATACAACGCAGGACCTTGGTATTAATGGCAAGACGGCCGAGCATGAGTATGCCAAGCCCGGCACCTATGATGTATCAGTGACTGCGAAGTTTACCGTTAATGGCCAGGTGAAGACTGCGACCGGTGCCGCATGTAAGACGCAAATTACTGTCGCTCCAGTGCCGGTTACGCCAAAAGAGACCCCCCCTGTTTACTCCTGCGATAAGCTAAGCGCGTCAAAAATTACCCGTACTAAGTATGCATTCTCGACGACCACAACCGCTAAAGACGGCGCAACGGTCACTGGCTATACATACAACTACGGTGACGGTACAACTGAAAAACTCGATACTGCGGGTAAGACTATCGAACATGAATACACCCAGGCCGGTACCTATACTGTATCGGTTGAAGTAGAGTTCGCGGCCAATGGTAAGACCAAAACGTCTGATGGCGCTGACTGTACGGTGAAAGTGACCATTACCCCAGAAAACACCCTCCAGGTGTGCGATATAGCAAACAAAGTTATCATCACGATCAACGAAAGTGACTTTGACTCGACAAAGCACACCAAGACTTTGAGCGAGTGTGATATCAAGGTTTGCCAGATTTCGACAAAGACGATTATGAAAATATCTCCAGAGGATGTCACGAGCGATTACACGACTGACCTGAAGAAGTGTGAGACGCCAGTTGTTCCAGCAGCTGCGGTGACGACAACGCCAGCTGCTCCTGCCGCTCCGGCAACTGTCGAGCTGCCGCACACTGGTGCTGCGGATATCATCAGCGGTAGCCTTGGTCTCGGGACGATGTCTGGCGCTGGATATTACTACCTCGCGAGCCGTCGCGCACTTGGCAAACGACTGTAAGATTTACCCTCCTTGCATGAATAACCGCCCCATCTTGGGGCGGTTATTGCGTCGCAGGGAGTTTGCTAGGCGCGTTGATTGAGCGCGAAATATTGACGGATTTCGAATAAGAAATAGCCGCCGATCACAAGTCCGATTACGCCCGACAGAAATGACCCGAAGTTCCATCCTGCTAACAGAGTGAGTACGATTAAGGCGGCGTCGAGTAGCATGGTAATAAATAACAGCTCCCAGCCGCGTTTTTGCTGCGTTTTAAGGGGCTGAACCGAGAGGCTGACCAATATGACGGTCGCGATCGAAAAGGCTACATTCAGCAGTACGATGAACGTCAGCGCCGCACCTGCTGCAACGCCAAATATCCCAAAACTCATGCCCAGGAGTGCGGTGCCGAAGACGAGGGCTGCGGCGATACCGAGGACACCGAGCACGCCAATGATAGCTCCGACGAGGGCAATCCACCAGACATTTTTCGCCAGCCATTCCTGGCCACTCTTTGGTAAATGGGGTGCTCTTTCGTACCAACTAGCCATGGTCGTTTCAAGTTTGTGAACTGTTTCCATATTGCGCCTCCGATTAATTGCTTGCTTCGATGATAGGCTCGCTAGACAGGGGGTTCAATGATAATTTTCACGTTTCCGATGGGTGATTATCTCTCGAAATGAACAACCCCCGCTACCGATGTGGCAGCGGGGTTCGTTCTTCGCGCGGTCAGGCTTCGGCGTGAATCACGCGGTGGGGTTCTCGCTGGACGATGCCATGATGTTGTGATGCGAAACTGCGATAGTGTACTCACGCTCGGCCTGCATGCTGTCGGCAAGCGCATTATCGTGCGTACCCTGCGTGGCTTTTTCGAAATTCGTAGCATTCTCGAGTTCGGATACGGCCGCCTCGAGCCGGAGTTTCGCGAGCTTCGCTTGCTCGTCGAGCCGTCCGCTTCTGCGGCTATACTTTGCTACGGCGTGAGCGTTGTGCTCTTGCTCGCGGAGCTTCTGGATTCGGTGTTTCTCTTGCGTCGTTTCTTGGGCGTCTCGCAGTGCAGCTTCGGTCCGAGTGAGCCGATCCCGTGCCTGCAGCAACGTGTCGAGCGCATTGCGTATGCGCCGGGTGGCGCGGTCGAGCTCGCGGTCTGCATGTGTCGGGGTAACCGTATCGAGTTCCATAGTACCTGACTTCAAAGAACGAAAGTCGCATCGATTGATGGGACGGTATAATTATAAAAGAAACTACTATTATTCGCAATGTCCCTGCCTGCATTTGTCTCGGCTCCGTAAGCGAAAATTCCCCGCAGCTCTGACGGCTGCGGGGCTTTCGCTCCCTATAGGCAGTATGGGTGATGGAAGGGCGATGGAGCTACTGGAGCAGCTCGGCCATGGTGTCGTGATGCCATGTAGCCATCAGCTTGCACATTTCCGCCAGAGCGGAGAGATTGGCGGGCGCCCATGCCGCGTCAATCTGCAGGGCCTTGATGGCGTCGTACGCTCGTGCTGCGTGGTCACTAGCGTAGCCTTCCGCGTTGATGGCGGCAGTGTACTCCGCCTCGGCTGCGATGAGCGCCGCCTCGGCTTTGCGACAACCGGCCCTTGCGTCCAACAGGTCCGTGTATGCATCTGCGATCAGCGTATTCGCACAGCCGAAGATTCGTCGCTCCAGATTGGACTTGGTCTCGTCCCAGAGTGCGTAGTCTTCGACCGGAAGGGTCTGGGGGAAGTCGGGTGCTAGCATCCGTCCACTCACTTTCAAAAAGAGCGAAAGTCACACCGTTTGATGTGAACATTATATTTATATCATAAAAACACTAAAGTAACAATAAGACCACCCGATTACTTTCGGGTGGTCTTTGCGGAGTTTTGGTATTACTACGAGCGGCGGCTGCGTACGTAGGCGGTCGTAGCGGCTGCAATCGCACCGAGTCCGATGCCCCCGCCGAAGAGGTCGGCAATACCGGTATGCGGCAACTCGGTGACCTCGGTTGCTTGTTTTGTTTCAGCGGCTTCAGGCTTAGCTTCTGGTGTCGATGGCTTCGTGTCGCAGTCCGAAACGGTCTTTGAATACTTCTTACTATCAAACTTTGATTCTTCGATCGTTGTCTTTGTCTTCGTGTCGATTTCACAGACAGGGATCTTCGTTACTGCCGGCTTCGTGTCGCAGTCCGAAACGGTCTTTGAATACTTCTTACTATCAAACTTTGATTCTTCGATCGTGACCTTGGTCTTAGTGGTAAGCTCACATACGGGAATCTTTTTTACTTCTGGTGCTGGGGCTTCACAGTTCCCTTTGCCGACGAATAACTCACCGAAGATATTAACGTGTGCGTCGCCGTCGAGCGTGTCGATGCGCGTGACGCCTGGTGCGAGGTTCCAGTCCATCTGGGTGCCTTTACAGGCTTCGGGTGTTGGAACGGTGACCCGCGCAACGTAATTGCTGGTATTTGCGGGAATCTTTGTTGCTGTGCGGCCAAACTCAGTTTGTGGTATAGCGGTTTTGTCCCAGACGAGCGTGCCCTTCCAGGTTGCCGGGAGGTTAAAGCTTTGGTAGACAAGGTTACCGTCGCTACAGAGTGGTTTGCCGTCACGGGTTGTGATCGCACCCGCACCGCGCTCCATGGTGATGAGTTTGTAGCTGTCGAATTTTTTTGGATCCAAGCAGCTAGTGTTGTTGGTTGCGAACGCGCTGTTCCCACCGACGAATGTGGCTATGAGCGCACCAACGAGCACTGCAAAGCGGCTAATTTTTATACTGTTCATAAATTCTCCTTTATGCTTGCTGACACCTCTTATGGCATCCATAACCATAAGTATACGTAAACATTACCATAGTAGCCTTGAAATGTCAATACTTTTAAGCATGAACACAATACATTGTCAATGGTTCGGATGGTGCTTTTGCTCAGCGTGACTGCGCGTGTGTTGATTATCGGTTGGTGGCGCATCTCCTCTCCTTTTGGCTAGTGGAGTGGGTTGTGCTTCGATGGTACACTGAGCATATGGAACTTCTCAAATCTAGCAACCTCGCCCTTTCTTTTGCCATCGAACTCGCCGCTATCATCGCCTGTATTTACTGGGCGTACCAGTTACCTGTCGGTGGGGCGCTGAAAATTATCGGCGCCATCGTGGCCCCAATTGTCTTGATTGCGATCTGGACGCTGTTCTTTGCCCCGCAGGCAGATTATCGCCTGTCGATGCCTGGCTTGGTGATTGGCAAGCTTATCCTCTTTGGTGTCGTCACGGGCTTGCTGTATGCCGCCGGTCAACGATCGTGGGGATTCGCCTTTGGGCTATTAGCCGGTATTAACACATTGCTGGCTGTGCTATTGCATCAGGAATAGACTAGCGCCCTCGCTGCGCGTAGTCCCCTGCGCTGAGTAGCCACGCCGTAGCAAATCCAAGCATGCCGCCGGATGTATTTGCGATCAGGTCATCAACGTCAAACATGCGATATCTGCAAGGATAGTACCCGAACGCACTGGTCCATTGAGCAATTTCCAAAAACAGCGAACAGCCAAAGCTTAATAGAATAGCCGTATACCACTTAAAGCCAAATATATATCGCAAAAACAAGCCAAGCGGTACGAAAAATGCGATGTTCATCACCACCTGCACGAATGCGCTGCGACTCTCGAGCGCTCCTGCTATGCTTTCGAGCGGGACTTTTTGCGTGATAGTTGCCGCTTGGAACTCCGCGCAAAACCGTGCCGGATTATCCGGCAACGGATAGAGGGTTAGTGCGAGCAGCCCCAGCAAATACAGCACAAAGCCGTACCACATCACAACTCGCCAGAAGCTGATACGGCGAAACTTTAGGTATTCAAAAAGTAAAATTGGAATCGTCGCAACGGCAGCAATGATTGGCCATAGCCCGAGGGCAAGCCTAAATGATTCCGAAAAGCTCTGTAGGTAGTGATAGCCACGCGTGAGAAGTGCTAGTGCGATATCTTCCATTACTACTATCTTACAATAGTTACCACGTTAACTCTATTTCGCACGGGACGATCACCATTTCGCTTATAACTTTAGGGTCGTTGCTCCTTCTGCATGGCGACGGTGTCAAACTACTTTACGATCTTTAAACGGCTCAAAATTTGTGCATTTCGGCGACGGAACATAATTAGCAATAACCCAACGAACGCTGCGTATATCGAAAAACCAACCAGGCCTTTGTTGAAATGTGAAATTACAATAAATCCGATGACGATAGGTATGTCGATATAGTCAACAAAACGCTGGCTCCACCCATTTTTCTTGGATATCAGCGCTTTAGTTAAGTGGAACCATGTCATAACTCCAGCTAAGCCGATGAGCAGCATGGTAGATATATCACCGGTGAGTGTGATGGCGAGGAGTTGAAGGCCGAAGATTGCCCCGAATGAAAGCGCATTGACGAGCAAAAGGTGCCATTCTAGCCGCGAAGTTCTCAAGAATGTGTCATTTACAATCCCGCCGAGGCACTGATAAACGACCCATGCGAGCAGCGGAAAGAGGTAGGTCGCGATGCTCGCGTATTCGGGCAGGTAGGCTTGGGTAATGAGTGGAACGAGGAAGCTGCCGAGTAAGGCGATTGCGCAAAGAATAGTGACGACGTAGCGGAGTGTGGAGTAGATCCGAGCGTACTTACTAACGTCCACCGTCTTAAGTGTTGGGTACAGGACGGTTGAAATTGCCGAAACCGTCATGATAACAATAGACAATATGGCAAACGCGAACGAGAATAAACCATAATCGTAGATAGTGCTGGTTTTCTCGATTGCAATCCTCGATGACGTCAGAATTAACATAGAGAAAATTGTTCCGATTGTGAGGGGGAAGCCTGCGAGTATATATTTACGTATTGTTTTACGAGCCTTGAGGGCATTCTTGACCAAAGGTTTTTCGAAGCGCCACACGTCTTTGATTGAATGCAGCCCGTATGCCATGACGAACAACCTAACAATCGTACTAATGCCGATGTAGGCTGCAAAAGCTCTGGCGTCTATAAGCCAAAGAGGTATAAGTAGTGCAGCAAACATGATTCTTTCGAGAATGTTGATTTTTGCGTATGTTTTAAATCGAAGCAGTATTTGATTGATGTGCAGTGTGTAGCCAGTTATATTTAAGATAATTATGTTTACTAGCACTGCAATAAAAATCAGTTGATAAAGCGAATCGTGGATTAACGCGAGCCCCACTATCGAGGCAATCGTTACGCCAATGAGCAAGATACATAGTAAATAAAAAAAGATAGTACTCGTTGTCCTTTGATCTCGATGGGTGAACTTTTTGCCCGCAAGGAGTAGATTCATGCCGTCATTAAGGCCAAAGAGAAATAGGCCGTAGTATCCAGTATAGAAAAAATACAGCTGCCAGTAGCCGTATTCGGTGACCGAGCCAATAATTTTGGGCAGCAGAAGTGAAATTACTATCCCAGCGACTATCACGGCGAGATTGGATGCAAATACCGCTATGAAGCTACTGCGAATATTGCGAGGCATTGCTGGGCGCTTTCTTTATCCAGAATATGGACAGTCTGTCGTTGAAAATAGTTGATATGATCGTAAGCGCTGTGAGTACGATGAATGCCACTGCTGAGCTGGGATTACCCAACACAAGGTTATTGCACGGTAAGAACAGCAGCAAGGATATGTATAGTGGGAAAACGGCAATCGCAAAAAGATTACCACGTTTTGCTAACCGGTAAATTACGAAAAACAAAAAACCGATAATGAACGTAACGATCGGTAAGCCAATGAAGCTCACGTCATTCGCAAACCATAGATACGCCGTATGCCAGTTGATAGTCGGGTGCCAGCGTGGGCTGATTTTTGAGACGTACGACCTTTCGAAGATATCCGTTCCTGTGGCGGCGCGGTAAACATTTAAGGGGAAATAGCCACTTCCGAAACCGTAGGTGGTGGTAAAAGAATAGTCTAGTGCATAGTCGATTGCCTTGTATCCGGAAGCAAGATAAAACGACCCCATAATGACCGAGTTTTCAAGGGGCTGAGGGGTGAGCCTTAGCGGTATACTGTCGCGATTAACATTAGCTCCTGAAAAGCTTTGCATCGTTTTGCGCGTGTTTAGCCTATCAAGCGTATTTGTCGCAAAATAGCTCAGCATAACTACGGTGAGTGCTGCTACGATTGAAAAGATGTGAAGAACTTGTTTACGGCGAGCTCGTTTGATTGTACTTATTTTTAATATAATAATCGAAATAAATATTACGAGTACATTGAAAATGCCGATGTTTTGACCTGTAGCAAAAGTCGAGGCGAGGAGCGTTGCGGTATAGATTGCGACGGCGCCCCTAGCCCACCATCCGAGGAGCTTAAAGCGGAACAGCCCTACTACCAGTGCAAAGTACGTGAGCGGCGCCAAGGCTGATGCAATCCTGCTTGCGGCCATGACCTCAGAGCTGAATCCACGGCGGTTGGCCACAAAAAGTTCGTATGCACCGCCAGGATTTTGAATACTAGTGACGACCTGCCGTGCGAGCTCTACTCCATTATTTGCGCCGATCAGTGCCGCGAGCTGTAGGGCTGCGTTAGCCGCCCCCAGTATGCACATGATGCCAATAAGGGCGTTCAGGGGAAATTTAGTTTTCGATTCAGAATTGGATTTTAGATCAAGCAACGCCCGCTTTTTTGTGAACAAGCGAGACGCTACTGCATAACCTAGTGGCACCATCATGACGTTAATAATAACGATGAGACTAACGATAAAAAGGTGTTTGGTATTGTAGTCAAGCGGACCGATGAGGTATAGCACGTAGCTAAGGAACAGGTAGGCCGTGAATAAAGATATGAGGATATTATTGCGAATTATGGACAAGATACCACGTCGTACGGTGCTGCTCGTAGCGATACCATCTGAATTCTCACGACGACGCTCATTTATGAATTTCATAATCATCAACGCTTGGATTGTATTTGTTTTGTGCTCGGAGACGAATTTTGATGCTCTTGTGCCGATTTGACGAAGGCTGTCTGTGCTGAGGCTGACGGTCTTGAGAATGGCTTCTTTTAGGGCATCCGTCCTTTCGTTGTCGATATAAATGAATACATCGTCGTAGTCATTCGGGATGGAATCGATTTTATAACATAGAACGGGCGTGCCGCTCATGAGGTACTCTATATTTTTTGAGGGAAATGAATAGCGCACGTAGTCGTGTTCGTTGCGGCGGGGGTTGATCAATATTTTCGCCCTCCGTTGATGTTCGATGATAATTTCATGGCTTGTATAGCCCATAGCATGAATGTTTCTATACTTTTTGCTTGCGTTATTAATCTCCTCGGCCATTTCGCCAGAACCGTAAAAATAAAAATCGATATTCTCGTCCGTAAGGCTAATCGCAGTATTTAATAGCTCTTTGACCCCGTATTTCTCATGGAGTCCACCAGCGTATATAACATCGTTGTTTGGGAACTTTCGTTTTTTTATTGCGTTCAAATTCGCAACCCGATCTTCACCGACCATGCCCTCGGATACTATCCAGCTTCCGTGCGGTAAGTTCAGCAAGTCGGCGATGTATTTAGTAACTACTACATAGGAGTCGAATCGTTTTACTAGTTTTCGAATTCTATAATTTTTAAGCCTAGATACTAAATTGGTAAAGATCGATTGGCTTTGGGATAAATTTAGATATCCTGGTACGTCGGCGATAACTAAAGTTTTGTGGATGCCGGGACCCGCCGAAAGCGCTGCTTGCATTTGAGGTATCGATACGTAATAGCACATCACCACTTTGTCGTCCTCGGTTTTATCATTTGCCCACGTAGCTACTCGCCTTTTGAGTAGAGCGCTGCGCATGAAATCTTTCAGAATCGGTAGATTAACGTAGCCTATGCTATGGAATAGATCGTTCGATACTGCGTTGACAAAAAGCTTTTTGAAGCTTGGATACGCCGCGAGATACGGTGCTGAGAGCTGATGAACGGTAGTATTCTTAATTTTTTTGAACCCATTGATGAGATTCCACTGATGGATATCAACTGCACCTTGCAGTCCTCTTGGACTATCCCGCAGATAGTCTTTATATTTCGCAGGGCTATACATTCCACCGATGAATAGTAAATCGACTGGCCGCGCCGCCTCGTCTTTGGCGCGTTGTCCTCCTTGATCGATCGTCGACGTCATAAGCTCGGCTAACTTGAGCTTGTTATCCGCAGCAAAGAATTGAGCGTTATTATAATCTTCGAGCACTTCTCGCGAGTATACTTCATCTGCGGCGATAATGGGGGTTTGGCTCGTTCGCGCCTCGAGCAAGGGCATCCCGAAAGACTCGAGTTTTGAAGGAAAAAGTAAAATCGCATGCGAGTATCGATCGCATAGCTTGCTGTATTCGACCGACCCGATAAACTCTACGGGGAGATGGTATCTCCGTGCCTGTGCGTAGAGATTGGCGGCGAGTGGGTTCTGGTCTTTCGTAAAAGTAAACTCAACGACGCAATCACTAATTCCATTTCGTCGCATTATCTTTAAGGCCTCGATTATTATTTGGTGATTTTTGTAATCATAGGGTGCGGCCGGATAAATGAATCGTCGCACCGAGCCTTTTGTAGGTGGTTGATATTTTGCCGAGAAATTTTCGGACAGCTTCGGCTGCGTGATGGTGATTTTATTCTTCGGAATACCGACCGTAGCCACTAGAGCCTCGGCAACCCATTTGGTTTGAACGGTAATTTTCGAGGCATGTTTGAGCGATCTAAAAATAACTTTGGAGATGATATTCTGATAAACCCAGAACTTTGGATTTTCGATCAGAGAGTATCTTTTTTTCGCAAATGGGAGTGTTTGGTGGAGGTAGATTTCGGTCGGTTGTTTTGCGAAAGAGACTCTCGTATTTTGGAGTGATAGTATTGTGTCGGCGCCGTACCGATTGATTACTTTATGAGCGATAAAAATATCAAAGTATAGCCGGTGAAGCCAGCTTTTTTTAATCCAGGGATAATTGAGAACTTCGATATTTTTTGTAGCTTTTAATTTGGGCGTACTTAAGATGAACAGCCACTCATGATTCTTGTCTGCGTTGGCTTGCCGGTAATATTCATTGAGAATGGTCAGTGCTCCCCCGCTATCCGCAGGTACGTCGATAACTGCTATTTTTGACAACTATTTTCTCCAGGTTGTCTTATTTACGATGTCGTAATAGCTCTGAATTGTTTTGCACACCTTTACTGAAACGTTTGTATCGGTATAGTCATCGGGCAGATCGGCAGGCTCCTTATTCTCGTACATAGAGACCGCGAGATCGAGGCTCTGCATGATAGTATCTGCGCTGATTCCTCCAACGACAATTGTCCCGGCGTCGAGTGCTTCCGGTCTCTCGGTACTTGTACGCACTAATACACCTGGGAAGCCAGCAATAGCACTTTCTTCACTAAGTGTGCCGCTGTCGCTGAGTACGCAATAGGCGTTTTTCTGCAACTTGTTGTAGTCTAAAAAGCCAAAAGGCTTGAGGCTCTGTACGAGTGGGTGAAACTGGAAGTTGCGCTGATCGATAAATTTTTTGCTACGAGGGTGCGTGCTGTAGATGACGGGCATCTGGTACTGTTCCGCAATCGTGTTGATAGCATTCATCAGAGTCATGAAGTTGGCTTCATTGTCGATATTCTCCTCACGGTGTGCAGAAACCAAAATGAACTTATGCGGCTCAAGGCTTAGTTCGTCGAGTACGGTGCTTGTTTCTATCTCCTGGGCATGGTCCCGGATAACTTCAGCCATGGGGCTGCCGGTCACAAAGATTGTTTTGCCATCGATACCCTCGCTCAGCAGGTAGCGACGCGAATTCTCGGTATACGGCAGGTTGATGTCCGAAATGTGGTCGACTATCTTACGGTTGATCATTTCGCTGACATTCCAATCCCAGCAGCGGTTCCCTGCTTCCATGTGGAAGATTGGAATCTTGAGGCGCTTGGCACTTATTGCTGCGAGCGCGCTGTTTGTGTCGCCGAGCACTAGCAGGGCGTCGGGGCGCTCTTTTTGCAGGATGTCGTAGCTTTTTGCGATTATGTTACCCATGGTCTCGCCTAAATCTTTGCCAACACTCTCCAGGTAGTAATTGGGCTCACGTAGGCCAAGGTCTTTGAAGAAAATTTCATTTAACGTATAGTCCCAGTTTTGGCCGGTATGCACAAGGATGTGGTCGAAGTAGGTATCGGCCTTTTTGATAACCGCGCTTAATCGAATAATTTCTGGGCGCGTCCCCATGATCGTCATTAGTTTCATTTTCGCCATATTACACCTCCTCCCTGTTAGTATCGGGCTTGTCCCGATTGAATAGCTCGTTTGCCCATATGATAGTAACCATATCGTCTGTGCCGAGATTGACGAGACTATGAACATAGCCCGTCGGAACGTCGACAACTTCAAGCTTGTCCCCAGTGACCGGATATTCGATAATCTCTTCGGAAAACAAGTCACGAAAACGAATAACTCCTGTACCTTTCACGACCAGAAACTTTTCGTTTTTAGTACTGTGCCAGTGCTGGCCTTTTGTCACGCCGGGTTTCGACACGTTAATGCTAACCTGTCCATCGATCGTGCTCTTGAGAAACTCTGCGAAACTGCCACGTTCGTCGACATGGGTCGTGAGAAGATAGGAGAAGCGATCGTGCGGCAGGTAGCTCAGGTAGGTTGCGTAAAGGTTTTTGTGGAGCCGCGTCGTTTGATCGGGATATCTGTTGGTGTCGCGCGTATTTTTAAAAGACACGAGCGTGTCGCGCAGTTCACTTAGCGTGATCACGTCGGTTGTTTCGACTTCATAAAATCCAGTCTTTGCTTTACCGTCTAGTATGTTCATGATAGACGCTACGACGTCATCGATATAGCATAGTTCGAGCTGCGCGTCGGGGTTGTCTACTCGTACCTCAAGATCGCGTGCGATATTGTAGCACCAGGTGGCGACGACGCTGTTATAGTTTGGACGCGACCATTTGCCGTAAAGATTTTTAAAGCGGTAAATATATACGTTGCTGTTGTTGTGTTCGGCGTGCTGCAGCAAGCAGTCTTCGGCCTGCTTCTTGCTTCGACCGTAGTCATTGTCAGCCGTCGCCTGGATGCTTGAACTCAGCACTACGGGGCATTTGTTGCCCGCCTTCTGCAGGTGGTCCACGAGTTGCTGGGTTAATTCCGCGTTACCGGTGTGAAATTCTTCGGGGTTTTGGGGGCGATTCACGCCGGCAAGGTGTATGACAAAGTCACAATCGTTCGCCATCGCTTTTAATTCGTCGTCGGAATTGTGAGAATCGAACGGAAGTATCGTGTGGTCGGCCGTCTTGAGGATGGAAATCACGTTTTTACCGACAAATCCGTTCGCTCCGGTTACCAGTATTTTCATTATTTTTTTAATTTCTCTACGGTCTCGCTGACATACGCCGCGGTCATTATTTTGTCGATCGTTCCCTGGACGTCAAGTCGTTCCGTGTTTTCGGAAGTATATTCCTTGATCTTGGAAACTTTTTTGGAGCCCTTTTCAAAATACTTGCCGTAATTGAGGTCCCTGACGTCCGCCGGCACACGGAAGTAGTCGCCCATGTCCTCTGCCTTTGCGGCTTCTTCGCTGGTCATGAGGGTCTCGTGAAGTTTTTCACCGTGCCTCGTGCCTATAATCTGGATGTTGGCGTCGGGATTGAACAGTGTCTTAATTGCGACGGCAAGATCTCCGACGGTACTGGCGGGTGACTTTTGTACAAATAGATCGCCTTGCTGGCCATGCTCGAATGCAAAGAGTACGAGGTCCACCGCTTCTTCAAGGTTCATGAGGAACCGGGTCATGTTGGGGTCGGTGATGGTAATGTCTTTTCCGGCTTTGATCTGGTCGATGAAGAGCGGGATAACGGAGCCGCGAGATGCCATGACGTTGCCGTAGCGTGTCAGGCAGATGGTTGTTTCGTTTTCGGAGAGGTTGCGTGAGCGCGCAACGACGACACGTTCCATCATCGACTTCGATATGCCCATGGCATTAATTGGATATGCCGCCTTGTCGGTTGAGAGGCATACGACTTTCTTGACGCCCGCATCAATCGCTGCCGCTAAAACATTGTCAGTGCCAATGACATTAGTCCGTACGGCTTCCATGGGGAAGAACTCGCATGACGGTACCTGCTTGAGTGCGGCGGCGTGAAAAATATAATCTACACCCTTAACGGCGTGTTTCACGCTATGCTCATTGCGCACGTCGCCAATGTAGAATTTAATCTTTGGATTGCCGTATTTCTTGCGCATATCGTCTTGCTTCTTTTCGTCTCTAGAAAAGATACGGATTTCCTTGATGTCGGTATGAAGGAATCGCTCAAGTACGGTGCTGCCAAAAGAGCCGGTGCCGCCTGTGATAAGTAATGTTTTTCCGGTTAGCATGGGTTCCCTTCCTTAACTATCTGCTCAATTAAAATAGCATACTTGTCGATGCATATATTTTTAGTATACTCCGATTCAAACAACCTCAGCGCATTATTTCGCATTTCTTTCATCTTTATGGGGTTGTCTATGGCGTCGAGTATTGAGTCAGCAAACATTTGCGCGTCATGATTTGGAATGGCGTAGCCGATTTTGTGGGATTGAATGTCTTTAGCGATATCCATCGTACTAGAACCGATGAATAGGACCGGGATGCCTTTTGCGAGGTAGGAGTAGTACTTGCTAGGTGAGGCGAGACCAGCGATTTTTTCATCGACGCTGACAATCGCAAGGTCGGCTGCTGATACGATCTTGTCATACTCTGATTTTTCCAGATGACCGACGTCTTTTGCTGCTGTGATTTTGCGTCTCCGCACTTCGTCAAAAAAATCTTGTTTCTTGTTACCGTGCGTCGCAAATATAAAATCAATATCTGTATTGTCGGAGATCCGCTCCATGCCATCTAGCAGTGTGTCGATATCTTGTACGATGCCGATATTGCCACCGTAGAGCACCATGAAGCGCTTGTCTATCGGAGCGGCTTGCTTGCCGGTTCTCAGGCTGCCACCATACCAGTTGGGAATCACTGCAATTTTTGCAGTATGGCCCTT
>Ga0172381_10003397_pt1 | contig 16906 bp, 16 predicted proteins | sample Leawel6488metaG_FD_119754 | JGI IMG/M metagenome (GOLD analysis project Ga0172381, IMG submission 119754) | Leachate microbial communities from a municipal landfill in Southern Ontario, Canada - Leachate well 64-88 metaG | ecosystem: Engineered > Solid waste > Landfill > Unclassified | place... | reverse complement strand
TTTGGTATAAATAAAAAGATGGTTAACAAAAATGAAATATGGAAAATGTGGGATTCAGATGAATTGAGGGGAGATTTAATTGATTATTGTTTAGAGGATTCACTTGCAACACATAAGTTAGGTGAGAAATTCCTTCCCATTTTTGTTGAACTTGCTAAAATAGTTAACCTTTCACTTAAAGATACATTGATTTCTACTACTGGGCAAATGGTTGAAAGTTATATAATTGATGAAGCTATAAAGAGAAATTTTATTATACCCACAAGGCCAACCGGTGCGGAACTTTATGCACGTGATAATTCACCCATTGAAGGTGCGTATGTTAAGGTTCCTGATCCTGGTGTTTACAATAATATTGCAGTTTTTGATTTTAGAAGTTTATATCCGAGTATAATTGTTTCTCATAACATTTCCCCAGATACTTTTAATTGTTCTTGTTGTTCAGAAGAAGAAAGTTTCATTTCCCCAGAAGGCCACAGGTTTTGTAAAAAGAAAAAAGGTTTAATTCCTGAAATATTAAGAAAAATATTAATTCACAGAAAAAATTTGAAAATACAACTTAAATCTCTTGATAAGAACAGTGAAGAGTATGTTTACACTTACGCGAGGCAGTATGCCTTTAAAATTTTAGCTAATTCATTTTATGGAATGTTAGGTTACGTTAGAGCGAGATGGTATTGTAAGGAATGTGCGGCTGCAACAACGGCATGGGAAAGGTATTTCATTAAAGATGTAATAAAAACATTTGAAGGTAATGGGTACAATGTATTATACTCAGATACAGATTCAATTTTTGTTTTAATGGAAAATAAAAGTAAAGAGGAAATAATTTCATTGGTTGATATAGTTAACAAAGAGTTGCCTGAAGAAATGGAACTTGAACTTGAAGATTTTTATAAGAGGGGATTATTTGTTTCAAAGAGGGGGGAAGGTAAAGGTGGTGCCAAAAAGAAATATGCACTTCTAAGTGAATCAGGTTCAATTAAAATTAAAGGTTTTGAACTTGTAAGAAGGGATTGGTCTGGTATTGCTCGTAAAACTCAAAAGGAAATATTGGAAATAATTTTAAGGGAAGGGGACATTGATAAGGCGGTTGCTGTAGTTCAAAAAACCATTGAAAGAATAAGAGAAGGTAAGGTAAAAAAGAAAGATTTAATTATTAACACAGTTTTACGTAAAAAGTTGGATGAATACAAGAGTATAAGTCCGGAAGTTTCAGCTTCAAAGAAAGCTATAGCGAGAGGTATGAAAATTAAGGAAGGGCAAATGATAAGGTATATTATAACTTCTAAGGGGGATTCTACATCTGAAAAAGCTGAACTTGCAGATTTTGTTAAAGAAAAAGATTATGATGTTGATTATTATATTGATAAACAAATTATTCCTGCCGTTGAAAAAATATTGGGCGAATTGGGTTATGATTCAAGTTTAATTAAATCTGGTAAAAAACAATCTGGTTTGGAAGGTTGGTTTTAAGGAACTTAAAATAGTAATAGAAAGTTTTATAAGTTTAATTCTTTTAAATTCATTACTTCTATTCATCTGGTGATATTTTGACTAAAGCTAAATCTAAAACTGAAACTAAAAAAACCGTTAAGGAAATTAAGCCCAAAACGACGGAAAAAGCAAAAAAAGTTGAACCTAAACAAAAAACAAAAACTGCTGTTAAATCAGTAAAATCTAAACCTGTTTCTAAAGGTAAAAAGAAAGTGGTTGAAGAAAAAGTTCACTTTCTTGTTTCTTCACATGTTCTTGTTCCAAAACATGAAATTGTACCAGATTCTGAGGTACCTTCAATTTTGAAAATGTATAATCTTGAGAATAAATCACATTTGCCTAAGATTTTATCAGATGATGCAGTTATTAAAGAAATTGGTGCTAAAATCGGTAACGTTATAAGAATATATAGAAAAGAACCTACTGGTGATTGTTTATACTACCGTGTAGTTGTTTAAAAATGGTGTAATTATGAAAGAGCTTTTAACTGCATATCTTAAGTCTAACCCCCCTGCCTCTCAACACATCGATTCTTTCAATAGATTTATTGAGATGGGTATTAAAGAAGTTATTCGTTCCATAGGTGAAATTGAACCTGGTATTGAAGGTTATTCATTTAAACTTGGTAACATTAGAATTGAAAAACCTATGGTTCAAGAAGCTGATGGTTCAAGGAGGAATATAACTCCCCTTGAAGCACGTTTAAGAAATTTAACTTATTCTTCTCCAATTTACTTGGACATTTTCCCAAAAATTAATGGTATTGAAAGGGATCCAGAACAGGTCTTCATAGGTGAATTGCCAATTATGGTAAAATCAAAAGCATGTCACCTTTACGGATTAGGTAAAAATGAATTACTTGATTTAGGTGAAGACCCAATTGACCCTGGAGGATATTTTATAGTTAATGGAACTGAAAAGGTTTTGATAAGTTTAGAGGATTTAGTTCCAAACAGAAACATTGTTACAAAGGATAAAGATAAGGGAACTACTATTTCAAAAGTTTTCTCTACACGTTTCGGTTTCAGGGCAAGGTGTAGTGTTGAACGTTCAAAGGATGGTAAATATGTTGTTAATTTCCCTTCCGCTCCTCAAGGATTGCCTATAATTGCTTTCTTCAGGTCATTAGGTTTAATTAAAGATGATGACATAATGAGAGTTTTCTCAAAAGATCCAATTATAATGTCCGATTTGCTTTACAATTTAGAATTAGATGAGACAAAGGAGTATGATGAGGCGGTGGATTACATAGGTAGAAAAGCTGCTCCTGGACAAACTAAAGAGTTCAGGACCAAAAGAACTGAAATTTTACTTGATACTTATTTGTTACCTCATTTAGGCAGTGAGCCGGATATGAGGATGAGAAAAGCTATTTATTTAATTAAAATGATGGAGAAGGCAACATTAGTTCATTTCGGTAAAATTAAACAAGATGATAGAGACCATTACATGAACAAGAGGGTTAAACTCTCAGGTGAATTGATGACTGAATTGTTCAGGTATGCATTCCAATTTTTAATTAAAGATGTAACTTATCAAGTTGAAAGAAGTGTTGCACGTGGTAGAAGGATAAGTGCAAGAACGGCTATTAGACCGGACGCATTAAGTGAACGTATAAGGTATGCTTTAGCAACAGGTAATTGGATTGCCGGGCAAACGGGTGTTTCACAGATGCTTGATAGAACAACTTTCATTGCAACAAATTCACATTTGAAAAGGTTGATTTCACCTTTAAGTAGGAGACACCCTCACTTTAAAGCTCGTGATTTACATGGTACTCATTGGGGTAAAATCTGTATAGGTGAAACTCCGGAAGGTACTTCATGTTCTTTGGTTAAAAACTATGCACTTTTCGCAGATGTTTCTTTACCAACTCCAGCAACTGAAGATGGTGCAATTATTAGAGCTTTAAGACAAGAGGGCGTTAAGGAATAAAATAGGTGCTAATATGAAAACTAAAAAAGAAAAAATTAAAAGTTCAGAAGTTGAATCTACAGTTTATTTGAATGGTATTTATATGGGTACCGTGATTAATGGTGAAAAGTTAGTTTCTTCATTGGTTGAGAAGAGGAGAAAAGGGGATTTGACGTATAACATGAACGCTTCATTTGATAATATGACTAATGAAGTGTTTATTAACACCAGTGGAGGTAGAGTTAGAAGACCTTACGTTATAATTAAAGATGGTAAATCTTTATTTACTAAAGAACATGCAGATAAGTTAAATTCAGGAGACATTGTTTGGAATGATTTAATTAATGAAGGTATAATTGAATATTTAGATGTGGAAGAAGAGGATAGGTCAGCGTACATTGCCGCTTTTGAAAATGAAATTAAACCTGGACATACACATTTAGAAATGGATAATTCAAGTATTGCAGGTTATGTGGTTTCAGCATTACCTTTCCAGCATCACAATTCATCACCACGTTTGAGTATGGCCTCATCGATGGCTAAACAATCTTTAGGATTATATTCTGTTAATTTCAATTACAGGATGGATTCAAGGGCTTATTTACAATTTTATCCTCAAGTTCCTATGGTTCAAACCAGTTCTTACACTGCATTGAATTATGATAAAAGACCAGCAGGACAAAACTTTGTGGTTGCAATTTTGAGTTATCAAGGTTACAACATGAGTGATGCTCTTGTTTTGAATAAAAGTTCAATTGATAGAGGATTAGGAAGATCTGTTTATTATAAAACATTTGAAACCGAAGAGAGAAGATACCCTGGTGGCCAGAAAGATAAGTTGATGACACCTACACCTAATATTATGGGTTACCGTGAAGAGGAACTTTATAGAAATTTAGATGAAGATGGTATTATTTTCCCTGAAGTGGAGATTAATTCAAAAGATGTATTAATAGGTAAAGTGTCACCACCGAGGTTTATGGAAGAAGTTGCAACCTTCGGTATTGCGGAAGAAAAGAGAAGAGAAAATTCTATAACTGCAAAGGGAAGTGATACTGCAATTGTTGACAGCGTTATGATAACTGAGAGTTTAGCTGGTAACAAGTTAGTTAAAGTTAAACTACGTAAGCTTAACATTCCAGAAGTGGGTGATAAGTTTGCTTCAAGGCACGGGCAGAAAGGTGTTGTAAGTTACATTTCACCACAGGAAGATTTTCCATTTACAAAAGATGGTATAATTCCTGATTTGATTATTAATCCGCACTCCATTCCAAGTCGTATGACCGCAGGACACATTTTAGAAATGCTTGGCGGTAAAGTGGGTGCGTTGAACGGAAGAATTATTAACGGTTCTATGTTTGATTCTGAAAAGGAGGAAGATTTACGTGAAGCACTTAAATCTTATGGGTTCCAAGATGGTGGTGAAGAGATTCTTTATGATGGAGTTACCGGTAGAAAGATTAAGGCAACAATATTTATAGGGGTAATTTATTACCAGAGGTTACATCATTTAGTTTCAAATAAAATGCATGTTAGAAGTAGAGGACCAATCCAATTGTTAACACATCAACCAACTGAAGGTAAAGCACGTGAAGGTGGTTTAAGGTTCGGTGAAATGGAAAGAGATTGTTTAATCGGACATGGTGCAACGCAATTAATTAAGGAAAGGTTACTTGAAGAGAGTGATAAAACAACAGTTTATATCTGTGATAATTGTGGTTCACTTGGTGTGCAAGATCATGTTAAGCGTAAAGTTATTTGCCCCGTTTGTAAGAGCGGTAGGATGGAACGTGTTGAAATAAGTTATGCGTTCAAGCTTTTACTTGATGAAATTAAATCATTGGGTATATTCCCACGTTTGAGAACTGGGGATAAGAAATAGAGAGGGGATTTTATGGTAGAATTTACTGAAAAAAAGATTGAAAATGTTAAGTTCACTATTTTCTCACCGGAAATGGTTAGGAAAATGTCTGAGATTAGAGTTATTGTTCCAGATACTTATAATGAGGACGGGTACCCAATTGATGATGGTTTAATGGATCAAAGAATGGGTGTTATTGATCCTGGTTTAAGATGTAAAACGTGTGGTGGTACAGTTCATAATTGTCCAGGACATTTTGGGCATATAGATTTGGTTAGGCCAGTTATACATAGTGAATTTGCAAGGATTGTAACTTATGTTCTTAAAATGACATGTTCATCATGTTCAAGGATTTTGGTTAAGAAAGAATTAGATGAAAGTGAAATTAAAGAACACATTGATTTAGTTGGTGATGCGGCAGCAAATGCTAAGACACTTTCAAAGGTTAAGAAATGTCCACATTGTGGTGCTAAACAGGAAGATATTAAATTTGAAAAACCCACAACTATTCTTGAAGGTAAAAAGGTATTACAACCCATTGAAATTCGTGAGAGGTTAATTAAAATACCTGATGAGGATATAAGGAAAATGGGGTTGGACCCTGATAGTGCAAGACCAGAATGGATGGTTGTTACTGCATTACCTATCCCCCCAGTTCAAATGAGGCCTTCAATTATATTGGAAACAGGTGAGAGGAGTGAAGATGATTTAACTCACAAGTTGGTGGATATAATTAGAATTAATCAAAGGTTGGAAGCTAACCTTAACGCAGGTGCTCCACAACTTATTATTGAAGATTTATGGGAACTTTTACAATATCATTGTACTACTTATTTCAACAATGAAAGTGCAAACATTCCTCCAGCAAGGCACAGGTCTGGTAGGCCGCTCAAAACACTTTCACAGAGGTTGAAAGGTAAAGAGGGAAGGTTTAGGTATAACCTTTCCGGTAAGAGAGTTAATTTCTCTTCCAGAACTGTTGTTACACCAGATCCTGATATTAGTATTGATGAGGTAGGTGTCCCACAAGCTATTGCTGAAGAGTTAAGTATTCCTTTACATGTTACTTCATGGAACATTGAAGAGTGTAAAAAATTAATGAAAAGAAATACTTATCCACAAGTTCTTTCTTTAACTGGTCCTGACGGTAGGAAAAGAAGATTAATTGATAAGAATCGTGATGAGTTGATTGAACAAATTGATTTAGGATGGATTCTTGAAAGGCAATTGAAAGATGGGGACCCAGTTCTATTTAACAGGCAACCTTCATTACACAGAATGTCTATCATGTGTCATAAAGTAAAGGTTTTACCCGGTAAAACGTTTAGGTTACACGTTTCAGTGTGTGCACCATACAATGCGGACTTTGATGGAGATGAAATGAATCTTCACGTTCCCCAAACATATGAGGCAAGAGTTGAAGCAGAACAATTAATGCTTGTTAGTAAAAATGTAGTTTCGCCAAGGCATGGTAATGCTTTAGTTAAGCCTGATGAAGATCATATTACTGGAGCTTATCTTCTTACAAGGAAGGAAACAGTTTTAACAAAAGAGGAAGCTACAAGGTTATTGGGTGAAGTGGGAATTTATGAATTACCTAAACCTGATAAGAAAGGTATGTATTCCGGTAAAAGTGTTTTCTCTATGATTTTACCTAAAAATTTAAACATGGAATATAAAACAGGTAAATTGTGTCATGAAACTAATGGATGTACTAAAGAAAAATGTCCAAATGAAGGTTATGTTATAATCAAGAATGGGGTCATTGAATGTGGTGCAATGGAAAAGAAGGGATTAAATTCAATAATTGAAAAGTTGTGCCAAGATTATGATTCAGAAATGATTAGAATATTCGAAGATAGGTTAGCTAAGATTACTGTAAGGGCAATTACTTTAATTGGATTTTCAGTAGGTGTTGATAGTTACAGAATAAACAAGGAAACTTATACTGAAGTTAAAAAAGTAAGAGATAATGCTATAAAAGAAGTTGAAGCGTTAGTTATGAAGTATAAGAATAATACACTTGAACGTTTACCAGGTAAGAGTTTAGCTGAAACCATGGAAGATAAAGTTATGGTAATATTAGGTAAAGCTCGTGATTCTACAGGTCCAGTTCTTAAGAATTATTTCGGAATTGATAATTCTTCAATGATTATGGCCAACGTAGGTTCTAAAGCTTCTATACTTAATGCAACTCAAATGTCTTCCATGTTAGGGCAACAAGCAGTTCGTGGTAAGAGAATTAAGAGAGGTTATTCTACAAGAGTTTTACCTCATTTTGCAGGTAAAGATTTTGGTGCGTACTCTTACGGTTTCGTTGGAAGTTCATTCCTTGAAGGAATTCATCCAGTTGAATATTTCTTCCACGCAGCAGGAGGACGTGACTCGTTGGTTAACAAGGGTATTTTGACTGCAAGGTCAGGGTATTTACAAAGACGTTTAATTAACGCATTACAGGACATTTATGTTGATAATGATGGTTCTGTTAAGGATTCAGATGGTAATTTAGTTCAATCTCTATATGGTGGAGATGGTAAAGACCCCATAAGATCAAGAAAGGTGTAAACATGCCAAAAATAAAAAATAATGCATTTATAGATTCAGGAGAGGCAGTAGGTATTATCGCTGCTCAATCCATAGGTGAACCTGGTACGCAGATGACTATGCGTACTTTCCACTATGCAGGAGTTGCGGAACAAGTTCCACTTGGTTTACCACGTTTAGTTGAATTGGTTGATGCGCGTAAGGAACCTAAAACACAATTAACTGATATATATTTAGATAAAGACATTTCAAAGAGTAGAGATAAAGCTCTTGAGATTGCAAACAATATTGAATTTATAAAGTTCGGTGACGTTTGTAAATTGTTTGAGAATTTTGAAAGCCAAGAGATTAGAATTAAAATTGACATGAATTTACTTAAAATGAAAGCCATTGAAATTAAAGAATTAATGGGAGTTATACAATTAATTTTTGAAAAGTCTGTTAAGATAAAATCTAAGGATAATAAAATTATTATAAAGTTGGATACAACATATCAGAAATTAAGAAAACTTTCTATTAAATTGGCTTCTGCACCTCTTAAGGGCGTTAAGGGAGTTACAAAAGCTAATATCATTGAGGATAGGAAAACCGGGGAATATTTTATAAGAGTTGCTGGTTCTAATTTCTCAGAGATCAGAAAAATCAAAGGCGTTGATTTTTCAAGGATTTACACTAATAATGTCCGTGAGCTTGAAAAGCTTTTGGGCATTGAAGCAGCGAGAATGGCATTGTATAAGGAATTGAAACAGGTCATGGACTTACAGGGATTAACTGTTGATTCCAGGCATATTATGCTTCTCGCTGATGCGCAGTGCGCACGTGGATTTATTGAACCCGTTGGAAGGCATGGTCTAAGCGGTAGAAAGTCCAGTGTTTTTGCACGTGCAGCGTTCGAAGAAACAGTTAAACATTTAGTTAATGCGTCAATTGAAGGCGAGATTGATAAATTAACAGGTGTTACAGAAAATATTATTATCGGGCAAACCATTAATTTGGGTACCGGTAAAGTAAGGTTGGTTATGAGGTGAATTTATGGATATTCAAAAAAGTATAAGAATGGCTTCGGATACTGGTAACGTGTTATTTGGACATAACAGTTCCGTTCAGTCTATTAATCAAAATAAACCTAAAGTTGTTTTGATAGCTAAGAATGTTTCACAAGACGTTATGATAGAAATTACAAAGAAATGTAAACTTGCAAGTGTGCCTTATTACATTTATGAAGGAACTTCAATGGAGTTAGGTTCAATTTGTGGTAAACCATATCCAATTTCTGTTATGTCTGTTTTGGAAGAAGGGGATTCGGATATATTGGATCTCATTAAATAAGTGGTGTTTTATTGAAAATCTCTAACGATGAGATCACTTGCATGAGATATTTCTATGATCTAACTAATGTTGAATGTAATGATTGTATTCTTTCCGATGATGCTATTGCTTATCTTGTTAAATCCGGTGAAATAGGTAAAGCTATTGGTAAGAAAGGTACTAACATTCAAAGACTTAGAGATTATGTTAAGAAAAATATTTTTGTGTTTGAAGAAGCTCAAAGTGAAGAGATGTTCGTTAAAAAAGCGTTCAATGTATCAGACCCTATTTTACAGGAAATGGAAGTTAACAATAAAAAAGTTGTTTTCATTAAATTAAATGCTTCTGATAAAAGTACATTGAGAAGAGGTGCCATAATGGTGTTTGCGAAAGAGTTTTTCCAACGCATTTATGGTAAGGAAATAAAAATTCAATCAAGGTGATTATTTGGCAAAAGGAGAAAAAGCAGGTCATGTTATTAAAAGAAAAAGAAAATCAAGAAAATTAATGAAGAAATCGTTAAGTGTTAAAAAACACAAAATGGATTATGATGCCCTCGAAGGTGCACCAATGGGTAATGGTATCGTTTTGGAAAAACGTGCAGTGGAACAAAAACAACCACACTCTGGACTTATTAAATGTGTAAGAGTTCAGTTAAGGAAAAATAGTAGGGTTGTTACTGCTCACGTGCCAAGAGATAAGGCAATTACATTCGTTGATGAACATGATGAGGTTACTGTAGTTGGACTCGGTGGTTCACAAAAAGGACAGATGGGTTCCATTTCTGGGGTTAGGTTTAAAGTGGTTGCTGTTAACGGTATTCCATTAAGTGAACTCAGGAAAGGTAAGAAGCAGAAGTCAAAGAGGTAAGGTGAATATTTATGTCTGAAGTTAAATTATTTGAATTATATGATTGGGATGGAATTAACATATCTGATAGAGGTATGGGTAAATATATTTCCCTTAACCCAGTAGTTTATCCACACACTTTTGGAAGACATTCAGCTAAACATTTCGGTAAAAGTAAATTGAATTTAGTTGAACGTTTGATTAATAAGTTAATGCGTGGAGGTACTGGAGAAAAACTTTCCGGTAAAGTTATACGTACGCATGGTAAATTACAAGGTAAAAAGACAGTTTCAATTCGTGTTGTAAAAGATGCATTTGAAATTATTGCTAAAAAGGAAAAAATTAATCCAGTACAAGTATTGATAGGGGCACTTGAAAATTCTGCACCACGTGAAGAAGTTACTCGTGTTCAATTCGGAGGAGTGTTTTACCAAGTGGCAGTAGATGTTGCACCTTCAAGAAGAGTTGATATTTCATTGAGGAATATAGCATTGGCAACCATTATGCAATCTTTCAACAAAAGAAAAACTATGGCTGAAGCATTAGCGGAAGAATTAATTATGGCTTCCAAAGGTGATGTTAATAGTTACGCAGTTAAGAAGAGAGATGAAGTTGAAAGAATGGCAAGAGGAGCGAGGTAATTTATTTTTTATTTTTTATTTATTTTTATAAGAGGTTATTTTTATGGCAAAGAAGGAGTTTATGGCTGAAGAAGTACAAAAAATGATGACTAACCTTAATAGAGTTAGAAACATCGCAATTGTTGCACACGTTGATCATGGTAAAACTACACTTACAGATAGTTTAGTGGCACGTGCAGGTTTGATGAGTAAAGATCTTGCAGGTGAACAAAGAGTAATGGATTTTGATGAAGTTGAAATGGCCAGAGGTATTACAATTAAATCCGCTTACATTTCATTGGGATTTAGTTATCATGATGAAGATTACATGATTAATTTGATTGATACGCCTGGACACGTAGATTTTGGTGGGCATGTTACACGTGCTATGCGTGCAGTAGATGGTGTTGTCCTTGTAGTTGATGCAGTTGAAGGTGTTATGCCTCAAACTGAAACTGTTTTAAGGCAAGCTATGAAGGAAAGGTCAAAACCAGTTCTTTTCATTAACAAAGTAGATAGGTTAATTAATGAATTGAAATTGGATTCAAAAGGTATGCAAGAAAAACTTTTGAAAGTTATTACTAAAGTTAACAAATTAATTTCACAATTTGGTCCCGCAGATATGAAGAGTGAATGGATGTTAGATGTTATGAAAGGTAACATTGCATTTGGTTCTGCATTTAACAAGTGGGCAATAAGTGGTTCAGCAATGAAAAGGTTGAACATTAGTTTTAATGATATGTATAATATGTGTTCCGCAGGTGAACATAAAGAGTTATCTGATAAAGCACCGTTGGATGAAGTTATACTTCAAATGTGTGTTGAACATTTACCAAACCCTACCACTGCGCAAAAGTATAGAATTGATACAATATGGCATGGTGATAAGGAATCAGAATTCTATAAGGGAATGACTGGTTGTGAGAGGGATAATAAATTTGCAGCAGTAGTTTTCGGTGTTGCTATGGATAAGCACGCAGGAGAAGTTGCAGTTTGTAGAGTTCTTTCAGGAACGGCAAAGAGAGGTTTGGAAGTTAATCAAGCATCTAAGAATGTAGTTGGAAGAGTTTCACAAGTTAGTATTTACATGGGCCCGGAAAGAGTTAATGTGGAAGATGTTCCAGCAGGTAACATTGTTGCTCTAGTTGGACTTAAAGATTTATACGTGGGTGAAACGTTAAGTGAAGGTGAAATGGATCCATTTGATCAAATTAAACATTATTCACAACCTGTGGTTACAAAGTCAATTGAAGCTAAGAATCCTAAAGATTTAATTAAATTGATTGATGTTCTCAGGGGTATTGCAAAGGAAGATCCAACATTTAAAGTTGAACTTAACATGGATACTGGTGAACACTTAATATTTGGTATGGGTGATTTACACTTAGAAATCCTTGAAGGTAAAATTAAAGATGATAAGGGTATTGAGATTATAACTTCACCACCAATCGTTGTGTACAAAGAATTTATTACAAAGAAGTTTGGGCCAGTTGAAGGAAAGTCACCTAACAAGCATACAAAGTTCCAGATTATAGTTGAACCTTTAGATCAAGGAGTTTATGATGGTATTGAACAAGGAGTTATACCAGAAGGTAAAGTTAGAGGTAAAGGTATAGTTGAAATTTTAATTGAGAAAGGTATGGAAAGGGAAGAAGCTAAAGGTGTAAAGGATATTTATGGTAACAACGTTTTCGTTGATAAAACTAAAGGTATCCAGTACATGCATGAAATCATGGAACTTTTAATACAAGGTTTTGAAGAGGCAATTGATCATGGTCCTTTATCAAAGGAAAAAATGACTGGTGTTAAGGTTTCTATAATTGATGCAACTATCCATGAAGACCCTGTTCACAGAGGTCCAGCACAGATTATACCTGCAATTAAGAAAGCTATTTATGCAGCTTCATTACAAGCAGGTATTACTTTACTTGAACCTAAACAGAAACTTTTAGTACAAGTGCCACAAGAGTACATGAGTGCAGTTATTACTAATGTACAAGGTAAGAGAGGACAACTTTTAGATACGGAAATGGAAGGGGAAGTTGTTAATGTTACTTCAAAAGTTCCTGTTGCGGAAATGTTTGGATTCTCTAACATTATAAGAGGAGCAACTCAAGGTAGGGCCGTATGGTACCAAGAATATTATGGTTATGAAAAGGTACCGAAGGAGTTACAGGATAAAGTTGTTAAAGATATTAGGAAGAGGAAAGGTGAACCGGAACAAATACCAACACCACAATTCTTCCTAGAAAGTTAATTTTTTTTATTTTTAATTTTTATTTATTTTCTGTGTAATATAATCATGAAATATTTTTTCTTTTTGTTTTTGTTGTTTAGCTTTACTTTTAGTTTTGCACCAGAACCTACCCCTTACAATTTAATTGAAATTTGTGAAAGCACAGGAGGGGAAGTGATTGAAACATTTCAAGAAATTGATTGTGGCCAGGGGTGTAATGCCATGCCATTAACTCATAGTGATTGTTCTTGCCCGGACGGGATTACTTACATGAACATTGATTATATGCACGATTTTCAGGGGTGTACTGGAGAGAAACCTATTTGTTTTGATGATGCTGGTTGCGTTAGAACAGGGCAGGGAAATTTGTGTGATGAAGAAGGGTACTGTGTTCAAGGTGATTTAGTTTTGGATAATGAAAATTCTGTTTGTTTAGGGTTTAGTGTTTTAGTGGTTTTTTTCCTTCTGTTACTAACGTTTAGTAAAGTTTAAAAATATTTTTTATTTAATTTCTATTTACCAAATAGAGGTGACCAATCGTAATGATGAAGAAACGTGTTTTCAATAGAATAATAAATGAATTTAAGACTAATTTAAATGAAACTAAAAATGGAAATTCATCATACAATAAAGCAATTGAAATTACAATTGAGAGAATAGAAAAATTTTGTAATTTTTTCCTTAACTCATCCACGGCACGTTATGGGAGAACTCCTTTTTTAAATGAATTAAATAAAATCAAATGTGAATTGAGAAAAGCAAGGAAAAATGAAAATAGTTCTGAATATAATCATGGTGTAAAAGTGGTTGTTGATAAGATAAAAGATTTACAAAAAAATTTGTTATATGAACATGAAAAAAATCCTAAAAGTACTTTATACTATAAAGATATAATTTAATTTTTGAGAACGCGACTATTTGAATTTTATGAAGTATACTCCCTCTTCTCCTTCTACGACAATTGGTTTGTTGTTTTTACTTAATGTGTTCAAGTTAATTGAGAAAATACCATTGTCTATTACTTTAACATCGGCCAATACTTCATTTGGATGTAATTTAATTTTTCTTTCTATGTCTTGTATTTTTTGCTCATTAAGTTCAATTTTGTCTATATTTTTACTTTTACTGAAAATGAATAAGGTGCTCCCACATTTGGCACAACCTTTCATGTTAATCAATTCTTCAGTTTCATATTCCGCTCCACATTTTGTACATTTGTGCATAATATCACTTTCGTTTAGTTGTGCTGATTTTTGCTAGAAGGTTAATTTTATCCTTTTGATTTTTAATGTTCTTAATAATCTTAGCGGAACCTATAACGGTTAATCCTGTTGTTTTACCACCTAGAAGTTTAATTATTGAGTTTTTCCAACTTGTTTCACTATCACCTATACTGGATATTTCAATACCTGTGAAATCATCATCTATAATTTCCATTGTTCTCTTAAACAATTCTTTTTCTTGAGCTGGAGGTAATTTTTCATCTAAGACTATCATGTCTCCTCTTCTAATTACTTTAAGTAAATATTCCGTGGCCTCATTGTCTTTCATTTCACTTAATATTTTAGTTGATACGAATTCTATTCCTAAATCTGCCATTATTTCACCCTACTAAATATTTCTTTATAGAGGTTGTCTATGTTTCCTCCATCTTTAGCAGATATTGCTATTACTTTATACTGAGGGAATGCATCTTCAATTTTATTTTTATTTGATTTAGCTAGATCCGTTTTATTAGCGATTAAAATAACGGGTATTTTACGTGCTTCCAAATTACCTAAAATTGTAATGTTAACCTGTGTGTAAGGATCTTCCGTGGAGTCCATAACAACTAATGCTGCATCAACGTTTTCAAGCCATTTGATTGCTTCAATAATTCCTTTTGTTGCTTCCTTTGCTCTAATTTGTGCGTCTTCCTTTTTTATACCGTGTTTTGTGAATTCCTTATAATCAACTTTTGTTGAAATACCAGGCATATCTAAGAGGTTCATGGATAAACTTCTTCCACTGTATTTAATTTCTACTCTTTCTTTCTTTTGAACAACCCTTGTTTCATGAGGTACTTCTGATACCACACCTAAAGGTTCACCTACCCAGTCCATACATATTTTGTTGGCCAAAGTAGTTTTACCTGCGTTAGGTGCTCCATAAAGCCCTAAACTTACATTCTTTTTCTTACCGAATATTGAATTTATTATTGATGTTAAAAAGGAAAACATTTTTACAACTCCACGCGTATATATAATTGAACGACTAATATTTAAATAGTTTTTTTATTTTTTTATTAAATGAACAAACCCCTTCTTTTTTAGAAATGTTTATATATCACTTTCACACATAATAAAATATGGTTAATACCTTCTCTAAAATTGCAACATTAACTGCCTCACTTGCTTTACTTTCTTGTGACGTTAAAATAAAGAAAAATGAAGATTTTGAATTGAATAATTTGTTAAAACCTAAAATGAAAGTTGAAGAAACAGTAAATGTTGAAAAAGCACAATTAGTTGAAATTAATGGAGATAGTGATGAAACTTTTGAGAAAGCAATTAGAAGAGATATTGAGAAAATTCATGTTATTATGAAGGAAGAACCTGAGAAATTGCCTTTAATTTTAAGAAGTATTTGGAAAGATGAATATACAAAAGGTTCACATACTAATTCAATTGAAAAATCCTTGGGTAGGATGTTATACGATAAAAGTATTGAACAAGCTATTAAAGGATTTTCAGAAGGAATAGAAATACAATCTAAAAAACTTAACATTAAACTTTCAAAATCAGAAGTTGATGAATTAATGAAACTTGTTCTTTTAGCAATACCTGAATCACATTGGAATAATTTAAAATCTCATGCAGGAGCTAAGGGAACATATCAATTTATGAAAAATACTGCCAAGAGTTATAATTTAATTTCAAAAGGTATTGACAAACGTGGCGATGTTTATGAATCAGCAAAGGCAGCAGGTCGTTTACTCTTAGATAATTATATTATTTTTAACAGGAGTGTTGATTTAGCACTTGCAACTTATAATTCAGGTAAACCTTGGAGTTATAAAACAAAAGTGGGAAGAAAAAATGTCACGTACGACGGGTACATTAAATATTTATCAAAGGAAGTAGAGAAAGATTTGAAAAGAGCTGAATCCGGAATTGTTTTTGTGGGTAGAAACGATACTGTTGGTAAAATACTTAGAAGAGTAGGTGTAAGTCCTACACAAAAAGCAATTGATGACTTTTGTTCATATAACAAGATTAATCCTAAAAGAATAAGATCTGGAATGAAGTTGAAAGTTCCCGCAAAGTATATGGAAAATGCAAAAGGAAACATTTCAAATGCTCTTGCTTCAAATATTGTTGAGAATGTTAATTACCCACCTAAATTTTATGCGGTTTTAGATATTATATCAGAAAAGTATCCTGAAGTATTACAATATGTAAGTGGTGATGTGAGTTATGATTCTTTACAAAAAGATTTATTGGCCAAGGGTATTGAAATTAATGAAATAAGAAGTTTAAATACAGAAAACAAATCAGATAAAAAAGATGATATGTACGTTCACGTGGTTAAGAAGAATGAAAATGTTACAAATATTCTTCGTTCAAAAAATGTTCCGCCTACATATGATAACATAAAGAAGTTGAATTGTGGTGGTAACTGTGATAGAATAAGAGTGGGCGATAAGATACATATTCCTAAAAGTCTTATTAATAAAAATAAACCACAACTTAAAAACAATAAAACTAAATTGAAAAATTGATTTTACTTATATATTTTTAATTTTAAACTTTCAAGATTAATTCCTTCGTATTGTCTTTTACTTATTTCTTTATCTTCTCCAAGAATTTCAAATTTGAAACCAATACTTTCAATTATTTTTAAGTATTCATTTCTTTTAATTGCGCCACCTACACAACCTGCAATCAATTCCTCATTATTTCTTTGTTCATAAGTTAAATCACCAAGTAAAACTATATCAGAAACAAACATTCTTCCATTTTGTTTTAATACTCTATATGCTTCTTTGAAAACTTTACTTTTATCTGGTGTTAAATTGATTACACAATTACTTATTAT
>Ga0172381_10003396_pt1 | contig 16908 bp, 24 predicted proteins | sample Leawel6488metaG_FD_119754 | JGI IMG/M metagenome (GOLD analysis project Ga0172381, IMG submission 119754) | Leachate microbial communities from a municipal landfill in Southern Ontario, Canada - Leachate well 64-88 metaG | ecosystem: Engineered > Solid waste > Landfill > Unclassified | place... | reverse complement strand
TTTCTTCATGTCCTGCTTAGTGCGACTAAAGCCCATATACAGACAGTGTGTGTCATTCTTCATGATCGCTATGCACGCACGTTTGTAAGTGGGTATGCGCCTAAACTCAGTGCAATTAGTATCATCAAACCAGTCATCAAAATATACCATCCGGTCACGCTTGTAGCCTTTATTTGTGTATGTGTCAGTTACCCTCACGGGAGCACCTTCAGCAAGTAGCTCAGCTATCGTTTCCTCGGTCCTGCCGCCTCCCTGCACTCTCCAGTGCCACTTTGACTTCTCGATCTTTTCCAGATATTTATTTCTGATTTCCTCGGGCAAAGTCGAGAGTAAAAACTCCATGTAGCTTTTCCATGTGTGGCCCTCGGGCAACTTAATGGATTTCCAGCCCATAGCAGTAGTCCCACCGTATATGCCAGTAAAATTAACCCCGTTCACGCGCCCCAGCATCTTGCCCCACATGTTGGGGTCTATCACCTTGTAGAGTTTTAAGTTATCCTGCCCACAGGAGTGGAAGGGGCTAGCCGTACGCATTTGAGCAATTGGTAATCCTGCTTGATAATACAGGTCATAAAGCCGATTGTAATCAAATCCTAGCTTGCAATTACAAATCCAGACATCGTCAACTCGCCAGTCGTAAATTGGGTAGAAGCTAACTGTATTTTTGTCCACGATAACAGAGTATCGTTTGTCGCCATGGATATTTTTGCGCTGCCCGCTTGTTATTATTCCAAGTCTTGCCAGTGACTCATCGCATCTAATTCCGATCAGAACAGCCGTTTTGCCATACTCAGACGCAAACCACTTACCGAAGTTAATTCTTGTATCGAATCCCTTGTCACCTTTAACAAAATCAAAAGGGCAGTTGTCCTCTGTGATTAAATACTCGCTGTCCGGGTAATCTCTAACCCAAATGTCGCGTTTGTCTCTGTCCCAAGGAATCCAGCTGTCCTGTTGCATAGAGACTGAGCAGGCGGCGGTTATTGGCAGGCATAGCCAGTATTTTTTAATGCCCACTAAATCCCTAAAGCTCCGCTCGACAAATTCTGTCGTGTGCTTGTAGCCCGCCTCATAGTCCTCGTAATACGCACTCAGTTTATGCAGGAGGTTGTTTTTTTTGGCGTATTTGTAGCATAAATTGAGCATTACACCGCTATCTTTGCCGCCGGAAAAGGCTACTAGGACATTTGCAAATTCTTCAAAAATATATTTAAGTCGGTCCTGCGTGGCGTCATAGACATTTTGCTTCAGATACACTTTAGGCATATATAATCACCCCCTTAGTAGTATTTTTTCTTGAGAAATTCGGCGACATGGATATTCTTAGGTTTTCGGTTGTACTTCGCGGCGATTTCTTTTGCCTTGGCATTGTATAATTTGATATATTTTTTGAGTTCAACGCGGGCTTCCTTGTTGGTTATCAGCCCTGCTAGGTATTTATCTCGCGTTTCCATTGCTCGCGCCTTGACTAGCTCAAACTCGCTTGGCTCCGTCATAGCTTTTTTATCAACTCCCTCAGCTTGTTTTTATCACCTTGCGACTTCTCCACCTCATGGCGAAACGATGTTGCGGCGTCTTCCTTGTCGGACAGGGCTTTGGCTATGCGTTCATCAATACCACAGGAGCATTGGATATCTATATAAGTTACCGGGTATTTCTGTCCGATCCTATGACAACGATCTTCGGCTTGTATTCGCTCACTGTATTTAAAGCCGTTATTATAAAATATGACGTAGTGGGACTCGTTTAGCGTTAGACCGTGGCCGCCACAGCTGGGAGTGCTCACGAAAAACCTTGCTGACCCACGAAACAACTCGACTTGTGCAGCGCGTTCTCTTTCCTTTATTCCTCCATGGAATAGCGCGACAGAATCCTTTCCATATTTGTCAGTTAGGGCCTTAGTGATTCCGTGTATATCGTACTGAAACTTCGCCCAAATGATAATCTTTTCATTTTCTGATATTTCAGCAACAACGTACATAAGCGTTTCGATTCTATCGTGTTCAAATTCTAGCAGTTTAAATTTGCGTCCAACTCTGGAGTTCCAGAAGCCACACGCTATTTCCTGTAACGCAGTAAACATATTAAAAATAGTCGTTGAATCAAAATCTTCCCTATCTAGCTGCATCATAAATTCTTCTTTGGCAAGCCAGTATTCATGAGCTTGCTCATCTGTCATGTAGCAGTAGCGCGTCTCGTAGAGCTTCCTAGGTAGATCAAGGCATTCCTCCTTCGTGATCTGATAGACGTAAGGTTTCGTTTTTGCGGCAAGGTATTTGGTGTTGTGGGATCTGACGATCCGACCGGGAAACTTTTCGGAGTATTCAAGATGATTAGCGGCGAAAGAATAGAACGAGTTGTATCCCAAGATTTTAGGGGAGAGGAAACGCATTTGTGCGTAGAGGTCAACAACGCCTTGCGAAAGTGGAGTACCAGTAAGAATTAAGCGATACCTCGAACGTGCACTCATGGCTGTAATCCGTGTCGTGCGCTTGGAATCGTGGCCTTTGATATAGCTCGATTCGTCCAAAATAACGAATGTTTTGGCCGTTATGAGCTTATTTGCCGCTAAAATCATGCGCGTGCTTGAGCTCATGGATTCAATGCCGATAATATACCAGAGAGCTGCGGGGATGTTCCGTTCGTTTGTTTTATCTCCGAAAACGTAAATGTCAGAATCGGTACAGTCGGTATGCTTTAGGATCTCCTGTCGGACAGTTTCCTTGAGGCTGACGGGGCAGAAGTAAACGACTTTGTCAATTTTAGATAGGCGGCGGTAAACGAGCTCGAAGGAAGTTCTCGTTTTTCCAAGTCCCATATCGACGAATAACGCTCCAATGGTACTTCCTATCATTTTCGTGACGGCAGGAAATTGATGAGGCATGAGTTCAGTCTTTAAATTCATCCGCAATCTCCACCTCCGTTGGTATTTCCAGCACTGGTGGCGTGCTCGTAATAATGGCAAAATCTTTTTCCTTCGGGGTAGCAATGCTGGCGATGATAGAATTGTCCCTGACCTCCTCGGCGGCCTTAATGACACCCCTAGCTCCGTCCGATATTTCGAACTTATACATTTCGGCAAAGTCTAGCACTTCAGCAAAGTGCTCGGGCGATACTACCACGTTCGGCTTTTCGTACTTCGCACCCGTGATTGCTTTAGCGCGGCGATATAGATCCTCATCGCGCGACCATGAGATCATAAACCAACCTTTGTATTTGCCTTCTGATCGCGCCATAATCCATCGCGTGCATTCGGGCTTGTAGTCGGCGCTGATTGCCTTCTCGCGCAGCTCAGCATCGAATATGCGGATGGGATAACCGGCGTATAGGAGCTTATTCCCGGCCTCGGCAGCACGGTCCTCGATCTTGCCTTGCTTAAGCCCGATTCGACGCTTCCACCCATCGGACCACACCATTTTTAGCTCTGACTTTACGAGTTCACGGAAATCGTCCCTGCGCTCGGGGAACCTGATTTCAAGGACGTCCTCAAGAATGCGGATTTCGGCAACTGTTTCGGTTACGGGAGACTCAGGCCTGACAGTGGATTCGGCCAGTGTGTCGGTGGCGACTTCGTTTGTGGGGGCAGCTGCTGCATTGACGCGCATGGACTCATATTCCTTTCGGAGCAACGCCTCAAGGTCAAAATCACCCTTAATATAACGTCGATCAATCCACCAATGTGCGGTTGTTTTGCTCTTAATCGCTTGATAGGCTTCTTGGATTGCCAGCTCATCGCGGCCCTTGTTATTGCGTGTTTCATATATAACCCTGTCAAGATCGGCCATAATCCTTTGCCTAATCGTTTCAGCCCATGGGATTTGCTTCTCTGTTCCCGTGAGAGCAGGGAGGTTGTTGTCTCGTGCGGCTTCTGCGGCTTCCCTGTTCGCTTCCTCGCGTCGGCGTTGGATATCGACCTGGTAGCACTCCGAGCACAACTTGCTTGCCTCGACGTTTTCCAACCGCCATTCGCGTTGTGATGTTTTACCGATGAGGGCCACGGTTTCTTCGTGGCCGCATAATCGTGTGACGGTGTATTTAGCCATTGCTTACCACCTCCTTCTTCGGGCATCCAACCCTTGAGCGGCTCCCTCCGAAGAGGGAGGAACGGGCATGCTCCGTTCTGGCCTAGCGGGTTATCTGTTGTTTAGTATTTCGGTAAACTGTTCAGAAGTAAGATATCTTCTCGGCTCAAGTTTATCCCCGATTTCCGTATCTTTCTTTATGCTATCAATCATTTCCTTAAATCCTATGTTGTCATTTTTAATGATTAAGCTCACGGAGTCGATCTCTGCCTCATCTCTATACACGTCAATGTGGTATCTAGCGCCATCGTTTCTAGTCCTAACTAATTCAAGTTGTTCATCCGCATCCTCATACGACGTAAATACTTTTCCGTCAAAATAAATTTCTAACATATTAGTTCCCCCTTATTCGTGCCGGGTATTTTGGCTCCCGGCTGGCCTTAGGATGTTAGTAAGACATTGCCTTTCTCATTGCGTCTTTGTGGGCATCGAGAGCGATGTTGTCGAGATCATTTTGAGTAACTTTCATTTCGTAATCGTACATCAGACTAATCATTTCAGCTTGCTTAGCTGCTGCCTTAGAGTTTGTCGTGCTAATGTGTTTCATTGCCTCTTCCTTGGTTTCGTATGTCATTTTGTTTTCCTCGCTTTCGTTGTTTAACCTTATGACTTATTATAGCACGACAACGTGCAAGAGTCAACACGATAACGTGATAAATTTAAAGTTTCTTGGCCCTATTTTATTGCACTATATATTAACACAATTAAGAGTAATGGGCATATGCGGGTAATAAAATAGCCCTCGGCGGTGTGCCGGGGGCTAGATGTGTATAATTGTTATATCTCATAAGCTTCAGTAATATTTGCTGGTACCGCGCCGATCATCTTGTTAATCTCGTTTGCAAATCCATTTAGCCCCATTGTTGTATCGCTTGCCAAGAATACTAACTTGCTATTTTCTCCGTCCTTATTCTTGTATTCAATAGACAAAAAGGTTAATGTATTATTCTTCTTCTTATCCCCAGCTCCACTTATCCCGCCGATAACCGCTCCCAATGGCCCCAGCAGTAGGCCGCCTAACGCAGCCCTGCCTACGACGCTTTTGTCTTTCATCTTAAGTTCTTTTTCAGTAAATACAACAACCTTGTTAATTCTTTCTAGTGGTATAATTTGATTATCATTTATGGAAACCTTTTCCCTATAAAGATAAAGAACTACTCCTTGGCCTTCTTGTAAGTCGGGAATACCTTTGACAAATTTCATACTAAATAAAGTCTTTAGTATTCCCTTGGCTTTTCGACCCCTGGCACCTTTTATCAAAATATAAATACAACCAACAAAAATAATAATACCGACTAGGGCAATGATTAATTCCATCGCACAACAACTCCCTTATTTAATTATTTGTTAATTGTTAGACATTCCCCGCTTTATGGGTATTTCCTGCACTCCGACATTCTTAATGGTTTTGCGACTTATTTTGCAATCACCACAACGGGTGATAATGTATCAATGCGTCAAACGGTTGATGCACATCAAACCTTCTTGGCTGCATGGCCTCGATCATTGCGTCCTCATTCGCTTGCTTCAGTGACTTATTCCACCGCCTTACTTCTTCTTTGCGTTCCTTTTTCATTTGATCGTAAACCGGTTTCATCGCGATACCCACCAGCCCATATGTGGTCTTCGAGACTGTCTTTTCCAATTTCCCCATAACTACCTCCTCAGTAATCCATAGACATCTTTTTGCACTTGGCCTATCGATGCAACAATAAAATTGAGGTCACTTTTAATAGTAGGCTTTTCTTCGGTCACGATCAGGATTGCGGGGAATATCGCGGTATTATTTTTTATGACAGACCATTCTTCATTGACCCAATCGGCATCGTAAATAGATTGATATATCTTATCCTTATTAAATCGTCTCGCTGGATCTCTTTCGACTTCTATAAATATAACCTTGCGACACTTACGATCCGGTTCCGTGTATACAGTAGCCATGGCATCAGCAATTGCTTTGCCGCTTAGGATAGAATACGACCATTTCCATTCGATATGATACCAGGACTTTTTCTGGGCAAGTAGGGCGCAGTATACCTCGTTTACGAGTAGAACGTGATCCAATTGTTTTGGCTTCTTGGCATAGTAGATCGATGGGAGTTGTGGAGCCCGTTTCCATTGCCGGATTCGTTCTTGAGCGCATAGCCTGGTTAACGAATGTTGGGCAATGCGCTTTGATGACTTACGCTTAGGGATTATAATTTGTTCTATTTGTCGCCTGGTAAATGCCTTTCCAACTTGAATAAGCTTAACAATATGCTCATCGCGACTTTGTCCGTAGGCGACACAGTTTGTGCCTTTAAGTAGCCCGTTCACCCTTCGCTCACTCCTTCGTGCACTCCTTCGTGATACCCTTCGTGCCCAGTGGTTGTACCAGACGTAATTTCGCCCTCTGCTGGCGGCTTTGATCGATTTCCTTTTCCGCATTCGTGCATATTCCTACTTTATTTTTTATCTCCTCATTTACAATAATGTCGGTGGGTGACTTTACAATCTTAACTGGAGCGTCACCTTGTGCCCTTTGTGGTTTTTGACAGGCTGCCATGATATTACCTACCATCTCGTCATCAATATACGGCACCTGTATCAAAACCTCATCCTTAAACTTGAATAACGCCCGGCCCTCAACGTCCTTATCAATCATCATAGAGCTTTCCCATTCATCTTCTCCGAGTAGCACCCGGGCAGAGACAGGGTTACACCTGAACGCGACGACAGCAGGAATGTTGTTCTTCATAGTGCCGGAAACGAGGTTAGCCGTAGGCCGATGACAACTAATGATCATATGCACCCCGGATGCACGGCCCTCGCCTGTTACCTTGCTCATTTTCTCCCGAGCCTCCCTAAACTCCTTGCCTTCCAGCTTTGTCAATTCGTCAACAAAACATATGATATGCGGCATTCTTTTCGTTGGATAGAGCTTGTTGAATGACTTAATATCTGAGCATCCTTTGTGCGCCTTGAATATTTCATACCTTTGTCCGATGATTGCGGATAGTTCATCCATGGTATCCGCCACAGCTTCAGGACCCACGATCACCTTGTCAACCAGCACAGGATCATCCCCCAGCATAGATGTGTCGTTGCCATGCTTGAGGTCACAGAGCCACAACCTGACCTCATCCCGGGTGTATTTGATATGCAGGGTTGTGAGGATTAACCGGGCAAGAATGGATTTTCCGGCTCCCGTCCCGCCGCCAATCATGAGGTGAGGGGAGTTATTCGATGACAGATCAAGCTGCTCTAATCCTCTTCGGCTCCACCCCAGTGGTATCCACAGGCCCTTGTCCTTGAGCTGATTCGCTTCGTCCGTGTACGTGATAAGGTCTTTAAGGTGCCCTGATAATACGGTTAGCGAGAAGTGCGCCTTTTTGTCGTTCTCCAGCAGCTTGAACAGCACTTCAGACTTTAAATCAAATTCAATGTCGTTGATGGACTTAATAAGTTTGTCGTGTTTTAGACCGGTTGGGATGCGGTACTTAAATACTCGATTATGCCCGTTCCAGCCCTTACTGACGAGCTGCGGATACTCTTTGCTTGCGTTGTCCTTACCCCTCTCCTTAGTCTCAACGCAGACGTCATTCCGCTTCCAGGAGAGCATTATTCGCCCGGGATGTGAGTCACTTTGCCTGCCGATGTGCCGGAGGGCAAGGCGGCCGGCTTTGACTAGTGTGGACGAGAATAGGCCAAGAATATCAGGTTTTACTTCGCTCATTACTGCCTCCTTCCTAAATTAGCTAACTCCCTTGCGATGAGCTGTGCTGCGTCGGGGGTGATGGGTTCCACTGACTGCTTACTGGGTCCCGCTGGCTTATCGTTGTTGATCCCAAACCACTGCCTGAGCGCCATGCGGATGATGGTGGATTTCTCGCTCCTGGGGATAGTGGCGAGCTTTGCTGTGAGCGGTTCGTCTGCCCAGAAAGTCTCTTTTTTTTCCGTGGTGATCGCCTCCTTTGTCTGACGGTGGGTGACGGTGTAAGTACGGTGTGTAGTTGGTGTTGGAACTGTGGGTTACTGTGTGATAATAAATACGTGGTAAACTACACAATATGACTAAAGGGTAATAAAAAAAGACCTCCAAATCATGGAAGTCTCGAATAAGTATAATTATCAGGGTACAGGTCATCGGTAGTAATGCGATTTATTTCGATTCCCTTTTCGGTTGCGATTTTATTAAATACTTGGGCGAATTTCTGAGCTAGTTTAATTTTAGGTTCTCTGATACCTGATTCATAATGAGGCCAGCTTCGGTTTCCGACACCAGTACGCCACTCCATTTCCTGCTGGGTGATTCCTCCCAACTTTTCACGGTAGTATTTCAGCCTATTGGGCACATTTTTCTCGGAACCTTTATTCATATTCATCACCACAGGTAAAATATTCCACAATAAGAAGACAAATCCCTGCTTACCCTGTTCGGCGCTTAGTAGGGAATAGCTGTTGGATTTTGCTATTAACTTGCTTGGTATTTCTCAATAATGTCAGTTAGTTCTTTCTTAAAGTTATAGATGTCTTCAATGCCATTGATTAAATGCTTTTGCCCCCTCTTAGTTTCGTCGGGAAATATAATCGACTTTTGAGTACTACTAAGCTGAAGTCTACATATCCATTTTCGCGTATTGTTATCAAGTAAGATACCAAAATAAGATTCCGTATCTTTATAGGTAAGCTTATTGTTAACCAAATAATCCCTAAGAAGACTTTTAACTATGAAAAAACCTTCTAGCTCCTCCTCCGTAGTAACCATCTTATTTGTTACTTCTATAATTATCGGTTCCTCGGTCTTGATTGGTTGTTCAGTAGTACTATTTGGTTGCGTGTCTAATGCTGATTTTATTCTATCGTTCATAAGTTCATTAACAAACTGGTTTAGTGATTTTTTAACTGTATCTCTAAATTTCTCAATAACACCTTGAGTCTTTTTGCGACCAGGAAGTATTTCCCCTATAACGTATGAAATAAATGCGTCACTTGGCGTTGATAGTTGTTGAGACATAAACTGTTTTATTTGGTTGGCGTATTTTAACTCTGAAGCAGAATTAAATATTGTTTCGAGGTCAAAGTTAGACTTTTGGAATTTCTTCAATTCCGGCACGATGGATTCCTTGATATCAAATAAGTTAAGCTCAAGAAATGGTTTCTCATCCATTTTATTCTGCTCTTCTAGATCGGTGTAGAACCAATAATCGATCCCGTTAGTCAAAATAGCAAATTTAGCAGTAGTGGTTCCGAAGTATCGGAATAATTGAGAGTCGTGCTTTTGGAGTTTTTCTCCGCTCCATTTAGCCTCAATTAAAATCATCGGCTTATCATCTTGCATTATGGCATAATCAACTTTTTCACCTTTTTTAATACCAAAGTCAGCTGTAAACTCTGGAATGAATTCAGAAGGGTTGAATACATCGTATCCAAGAAGTTGAAAAAAAGGCATGATAAATGAAGTTTTCGTAGCCTCTTCAGTCATAATATGTTGCTGAAGTTGTGCCACTCTATTAGAAAATTGCTTTAACTCATCAATAAAATCCACGCGGATTCCTCCCTTTAGTAAATTCAAATATATTCGATAGAAACTATTAACTTCCTGCCCCTCGACATTCTTAATGGTTTTGCGACAAATTACGCAAGAAAATACTAAGGCCCCAGCATTAAAACTGGGGGTATCCTAATATGTATAACTTGGGTGATCAACCATAAAATATAGTTCAATAAGTAAAAAATAATTTTTAATCACGAGTGATTAATCCGGCCAGATATACTCAACTGAATATCCTAAGACCCGCGCTATCTTCTTGGCAGTATCAAGGGTTAGTGATTTTTTATCATTTTCTATCTTGCTTAAGTCGCTTTGATCTATTCCAGCCATTTCAGCTAATTCAACCTGCCTGAGTTTTTGCTTTTTCCTAATCTGCTTGATCCTGTTCACTATTTCACCCCATCAATAAACCATTAAACATTGTTAATGGAATATCCTTCCGCGGCGGTGAGGTGGGTAATTAGCTTGAAATATGGGAGAAGGACCATATATAATGAACAGAATGTCGATTATATAGTAAAAAAAGGTACTTATCACAGGCGCGCTTTTACTTAATTCGACACGACTTTAGTCGTAAGCTAATGGTAGCATCAAGGGAATGACAAAAATGGTTGGAAAGAGGATTGCTGAGCTCCGTAAGGAAAGGGGATGGACGCAAAAGGAATTGGCTAAAGCTGCGAGATTAAGCAAGAGTTATATTGCAGCTATTGAAGAGGGGGTAAACCCAAGTATTAAAGCTTCTGCCAGGATTGCAGATGGATTAGGCGTAGAAATAAAGGAACTTTATAGAAAGAAGGACTGATAAAACATATTACGACAAACTTCCCCTTGATGGAAAATGGAACATATGTTCTAATAATATAAAAGGGTTGGTGATAATATGTGAAATTTAGGGTTATTGGTAATAACAAATAAGGAAGTCCGTACACCCCAGCAAGAGTTGCGGACTTCCTACCCCAAAATCCCCAGTAATAGGGAATATATGTAATGTAATTATACCTGAAAAGGGCCTATTACCACAAGGGGTAAATTTTTGAAAAGTTGCGTTTCATGCAATAAAATAGCAGTAAGGAGAGATTGAATAGTGATCAATATTACAATCGCAGACAAAATATACCAAACATATATTGCATTAGAAAATAGCTTACTAATCCTAAAAGAACGGACCCAAAAAATAGAAAGCGTGACTAACCATGAAGAACTTATCAGGGAATGCGATTGTCTTTACGAAGCCTATAACTATATCGATTACGTTCTTCAAAAATTGTTAAATATGAGCAAAGATGATTACGCCAACAAAATGCCAACAAAATCTGTATCATGATAGGTCTAAAACCTCAAGATATGACATATAATAAATGCTCAAACCCTTACTGTAAGTCGTTTTTCTGAAGCCTATGAATCCCACATAATAGGAAGAAAGATATTACAGATAGCTAAAGATATGGGCGGCATGATGTAAGAAAGGCCTAATATGCCGCTTGGGACAAGGATCCGAGTACGAAACCGGACATTGTGCCAACGCTTTGCCAACATTGAGAATATTTTATTAGAGGTTTCTCATTAGTTCACTGAACTTTTGGGAAGCCTCTTTCTTTTTTGTTTTTGTAACATGTAGGTAAACGGTTTTAGTAATACTATCATCCTCGTGACCTAGTCTGTCCATTATATCTGGAAGACTAACCCCAGCTTCAGCAAGTAAGGAAACGTGGGTATGTCTCAATGAGTGAGGTGTTAATTCTTGGTTTAGGCCAGCTATCTTTAAAAGCCTAATCATTCGATTCTCAATTAACTTTATATAGTAGGGGTATCCTGGAAGTTCTTCGTTTGAGTAGGCAAAAATAAAACTTTTATCGTGGTAAGTTGGCCTGTATTTCATTTTAACGGATTTTTGTTTTGTAATTAACTTGTTAAGCAATTCTATTAATTCTTTGTCGACCGTAATTTCACGTATAGATTTTTTCGTTTTGGGGGTTACGATTTCATATTTTCTCCGATTGTTATTGGGGTTATAAAGAGTTTTTGTAATACTTAACGTTTCTTCTTGGGAATCTAGGTCAGTACTCTTTAAGGCACATAATTCCCCAACCCGCATCCCTGTATATGCTAATGTCGTAAAAAGTTCATAGTCGTTTTCTAGGCCAAATTTGTTTGCTGTCTTAAGGAATAACGCCAGATCTTCCTTTTCGAGATACTTAGGTATCTCTTCTTTGTTTTCTATTTCCTCAACGGTTACCTTATCCTTGGGAACCCTTGCCCCCTTAGTGGGGTCATTCTTTATCAATTCCCATTCTACGGCCAGCCTGAAAATCATACCACCAGTTGTATGAGCGCCACTTATCGTGTTTTCCGCAAAGCCTTTAATTTTTAGATCGTTAAGGGCTTTTTGGTAATCTTTCTTTTTTATATCCCTCAATGGCAAATATTCAAAATACTTCATAAGAAGATTAATCTCATGTTCCCTTATTCTGAGTGTGCCCTTTTTTACCTTATTCACAACGGCATAATTATCTTTCCATTGTTTAGAAAAATCCTTGAAGTTAATATCTGATTCTTGTATATAGGTTCTATTTAATAGTTCATATTCAACTATCGTTGCTGCTTTTTCTGCTTCGTCCTTGGTATCAAATCCACCTTTTGATACTTGCTTGCGTCTTCCATTCTTTGGGTTGACTCCAACCTCTATTATATATTCCCATTTTGCACCACAGGTGCATTTTTTTATTTTCGCCTTGCCCGCTCCACAAGTACACTTAGTTTTATTTATCACACTACAGGTACAATTTTTTTGCCAACAATCACAACCGCGCCTACGAAAAAAGGCCATTGTTACCACTCATTTCTAACTGAAATTCATTATCCCGATTTATTGCCATTATGCAATTTTAACTCGATCATTCCTATTATTTTCATTTGGTCCGACGGTGAGAGCTTTTCCCATGATTCTATAAGAGTTTGTTCAGTAGGGGGCAATTCATTAATTGGTTGTTGTTTTTTCGAATTAGGGAACATTTCATCAACGGTAATATCCAGTATTGAGCAAAGCAATTCAATCATATCTACATCTGGACTATTCGTTCCCTTTTCCCAATTGGTTAAAGCGTTGTTACTTTTGCCGATCAACTCTCCCAATTGCCTCTGCGTAAGTCCTTTTTTTATTCTTGCGTCCTTAATAATTTTCCCTACTCTTTGACGAGTTTTACTTGAATCAACCAATTTTTTCACCTCCCTGATATTTGTATAATACATAATTTCTGTGATTTTGTAAATAAAATTCTCAGAAATACTGAAAATATATCTTTACAGCTCAGGAATAATGAGGTAGAATAAAATAAATCTCAGGAATACTGAGATAAGAGGGGGCAGAGAAAGTGGTTGACCTTAAAATACCAAGAAGGATTCAGGGACATATCAACGACATTGGATTAAAGCAACGAGTTGTTGCACAGAAATCAGGGTACACAGAGAAGCAGTTTAGCGCAATGATGACTGGAAGGAAAAAAATTACCGCAGTTGATATAGAGCGGATATGTTTTGCCCTTAATGTATCGCCTTCGGAATTCATTAAGCCAGAATCACAGAAAGTAGGGTGAAGTTTGGTGGAAATCATTTCATTAGAGTCTATGCCCGAAATTCTTACCGCTCAAGACATCGCTAATTACTTAAAAATTTCACGTGGAAGCGTTTATGGACTACTTAAGTTAAAACCAGAACACGGCGGGATACCGAATATTGCCATAGGTCTTTCTAAGCGTGTTGAAAAATCTGATCTAATCAACTGGATTCAAGCACAAAAGACCAAACAGGCAAGCTAATTTGTAACTCCATATTTTTTTAATCATCGTTAGGACAAGCTGGCAATCGTTACAGTCTATGCGAGTGAGAACGACATGATGACAACTTATTAAAGTATCCAAGGTTAATTAAGGAGGCGAAGTCTTGAAACTACCAATTTCCGAAATCATTGTTGGTGAACGGCGCAGGGAGGAAATGGGCGACATCCAGAGACTTGCGGAGAGCATCCAACAGTTTACCTTACTTCACCCTATTGTGGTGGATGAACAGAAAAACTTAGTTGCCGGAGGAAGGCGATTAATGGCCTGCAAGAGTTTGGGGTGGCGAGAAATTGAGGCAACTTTCCTTGGTGAGTTATCAGATAAGCAGCGGCAGGAAATAGAGTTGGAGGAAAACCTTCGACGTAAAGATTTAACTGAAATCGAGAAGTCAAGGAACATGGTCAAGCTGGCAGAGATTAAGGCTGAGCAATTAAGAGAAACCTTCCCGTCACTGGGTGACGAAAAGGTCGAACATAGACCAAATGAACAGCTTAAAACTATGCCGACGCTCGGCATAGTTTCCGGTACACGAGGACCAGAGAAAAGGGTTGACTCAACGAGGACAGTTGCACAAGAAATGGGAATCCCCAGGCAAACACTTATGGACGCACAACAGCATGTTCAGGCCGTGGATAAATATCCCACCCTTGAAACCTTGCCAAAAAAAGAGGCCATTAGTACGGCTAAACAATTAGATAACTTACCTCCCGAAGAACGGTCAGAAGCTATCGAAAACGAAGAATTTCAACGTGCCTACCGGATTAAAGAACGAATGCGCCGGTTAATAGAACGACTACACCTATTTTCTCAACACCCTGCCGAAACTTACTTCGAAGGCATGGACAAGGTTGAGCTTATGTTTGAAGAAGCATTTTGGTGGAATAGCCTCAATGTCATAGACGGTGCTATGGAATTTTTGACCGATTTCCGCTCAGAATATGCGAAACGATTTGGAGGGCAGCAAGGCGCAAGAAAAAAAGCATTCAAGATAACCCTTTGCAAAAATCCCAATAAGGAGGCAGCCAAACAGTGAGGCCGGACAAAAACATAGTGAGGGAAATAGCCAATGAAATTTATGCCTTAAAAAAATCTATTACAACCAAGGAAATGAGAGACGAGCTGCATAAGCGTGGATATTCTTTTGGCGAAAACGACAGCTTAGTTAGCTACGCCGAACTCGATATGACAAACAAATTAATAGGGCAATTAACCGATCATCAAGGGAAAAGGCTTTATGTATCCACGCAGATGATTATTGATTTTGGAGTAGATTATGCCTACCGGAGAGCGGGGGATATAAAACGAGAAAAAAGACAAGAGTCGTTTAGCACAACCTGGCTTCAAAAACAACTTGTTTCCCTTGTCAACCGCACCCCCCTGCTTCCAGAATGGGCAATACAAAAGATAGTTGCGGCGATAAATGAAGTATTTACCGAACTTAAGAAAGTAGGGTAAAAATCAGAAATACCTTTTTCAAAGGAATGACGCTCGATTATCTCTTTGAGTGTGAAGACGATTTTGAGAGAGCGGGCTAAGGAAGGAAGTGAAAGACCATGGAAGAGCGTATAACCCAACTCGAAAAAAGAATGACCGCGCTCGAAATGCAACTTCAAGAACGGTCAAGGGAGATTCCGGTAATAGTTAGCGCTAACGGCGCAGACGCTATGAAGGAGTATTTTGCCAAGTATGATATTTAGCGAGCAGTTCAATAGCGCAAACGGTACTAAATACGGTAATCACGTCAGCTAATTCACAAGAATTTTCATAAGTCAATGGGAATGAGATCTTCATATCAAGCTTATTGATTGCTTTTTGAGCATTCGCATAGTGATCATCCTTAATTGTTTTAATGAATTCGTTAAAATCTTTCAACGTACACAAACCCCCTTTCTTTAGTTTCACTAATTCGTTACTAGAAAGGGAAAACCCTGTAATCCTAAGGAGGGAAAGGCGTGAGCAACTTAATCCCGGTCGAATACAAAGCCCAAAGGATTTTAACCACAGAGCAATTAGCGGAAGTCTACCAAGCAGAACCAAGGAGAATAACCGAAAACTTTCAAAGGAACCAAGACCATTTTACCGAGGGAAAACATTTTTACTTACTCGAAGGGGAATCGCTAAGAGAGTTTAAGCACGAATACGCTGAGAGCGTAGTCGCGCCGAACGTCAACAAGCTCTACCTCTGGACCGAACGCGGAGCAAGTCGGCATTGCAAAATTCTCGACACCGACAGAGCTTGGGAACAATTCGACAACTTAGAGGAGACATACTTCAACCCTCAACGTAACCGCAAGCCCCTCGCTGAACCCTCCCTCAAAAAACTCCTAACCCTCGTCAAAACCAAACGCGAATTCTTTCTCCTCTCCGGCTTATCAAAACCCCTAGCCTACCCTAAGGCCCTCGCGTCCGTCGAAGCGGAATCAGGCGTTGACCTATCGGAGTTTAAACCCGTGACGATCACTGGCCGGAACGCGCAGCTCGACCTCTCGCCAATCCTCGAAGCGATCAAGGCGGTTGTCTCCAGCACTTCTGGCGTTTACCGGGACTTCGGTGACGGTGCGTATGCGCTGAATAGGGACAAGGTTTACGTGGAGCTTGATGCTCGCGGATTAAGCAGGAAGAACTCGTTGGCGGCCTTATGGAGTGCAGGAATCTTGGAGCGTGGAGGAGTGCATTTCACGAGACATTTCAGGGTACCCCGTGGGCGAACGGTGAGAGCGGTGTTTGTGAGGGTTGAGGGGATTGGTGATCGGGAAGTGGAGACGGTACAATGCTCCGTAAAATCCTCGAACACACACTCGGCCTGTTAACCGACGCAGAATTCGCCGAAGTGCTGGACCTGGTAACTGTGGACATAAAAGTGAACCGCTACGGTTATAGCGAGCGGACAAGCCTTCGTGAAGTGGTCCGGGTAGCAGAGATATGTTTGGGGGTGATGCGGAGGCGTGAGGTGGCACGAGAAGAGAGGATGAGGAACTTGTTGGTAAAAATAAAACCTAGCATACTCCAACTATTTTGCAAGCACACCTACAAACGATTCAAAAGACCGATCGACAAGAAAACGAATCCTTATGGGTTTGCGGCATTAAACGATGACGGTATTTTAGTTTGCACGAAATGCGGAAAGCGGCTATAAGGAGGCGAACCCCAATGCCAACAACTAAAACAGCTCGCCCGGTTCCGACAAACCAGACGAGCCACACAAAAAATTATCATACCCATAGTATACCACATTTATCTCTCGAATTGGAACTATCGCAGGAGCCGCCGGAATCCGTTGCAATAGACAGGTTCAGTGGTAGCGTTCGGGCGTTTCGGGTTTATCTGAAAACACAACTGAAATTATTAGAAGCTGGGGTAATTGCGCCATAGAAGGAGGTTGTATCCATGGCAAAAACACTGTTCCAGTGTGAAAAATGCGGTTCAGTTCATAAGACTGAAAAAGATGCCGAGTCAT
>Ga0172381_10003395_pt1 | contig 16912 bp, 16 predicted proteins | sample Leawel6488metaG_FD_119754 | JGI IMG/M metagenome (GOLD analysis project Ga0172381, IMG submission 119754) | Leachate microbial communities from a municipal landfill in Southern Ontario, Canada - Leachate well 64-88 metaG | ecosystem: Engineered > Solid waste > Landfill > Unclassified | place... | reverse complement strand
TGGCATTTACATAATCAAACAGGTGGAATACGAGATAATACAAAAGAAGAAATGTGGACACATGATGAAAAAATATTTGGTAAAAAATTAAAAAATTGGGAAAATAATGTTTCTGATACATTTCCAATTGTATTAGCTAATGGAATTGGAGACCATTATATGCTTAAATCTATACTTCCTGATATTCTTAAAAAACATAAAAACTTAACAATATATTGCATATATCAAGAAGTTTTTAATGATATAGAAAAATTACTAAAGGAAGGAATGAATTTCAATGTTCAAACTATTGAACAAGCAATAGAAAAATTTGGTAATATTGAATATTGGAATATTTATCAATTTATGTATAGAATGGTTTGGAAAGAACATATGATTGAAGCATACAAAAAGATGTATTTAAGATAATGAAAAATATAAAACTTAATATTGGTGCCGGAGATTTACATATTCCAGGATATTTAAGCTTAGACTTATATAATAAATCAGCTGATATAAAATCAGATATTGACAAAATACCGTTAGAAGATAATTCAGTTATTGAAATTATTGCATTCCATATTTTAGAACATGTTATTCCATTTAAAGCTGAAGACGCCATAAAAGAATGGCATAGAATATTAGTTCCGGGTGGAAAATTAATTTTAGAATTGCCAAACATTGTTCCATTGTGTGAAGATTTGCCAAAAGTTAATTTTAATGAAAAATTTAGATTACTAAATTACATGTATGGGTATGGGGAATTTCCAGGTCACTCTCATTTATATGGTTGGTTTCCTGAAAGTATTTCTGGTCTTCTACAAAAATTTGGATTTAATAATATAATATTCAAAGAACCTGAAACACATTTAGATGCTAAAAAATATTGTATGAGAATAGAAGCAATTACAAATAAATAAAAATATTATGAAAAACCAAGAAGAAAAAAACCAAGAAGAAAACCAAGAAGAAAACCAAGAAGAAAAAATAACAAATCTTTTTGAAGATATGAATCCACATAAACATAATGAAGAATCATATCAAAAAATGTTACAAGAACAAAAATCTAAAAATTCTTAATTTTTTTATGTTACAAATAATAAATAATAATGAAGATTATACAGGGAAAACATTTGATTCTGTATTGAAATTTTTAAATTGGAAAGCTCCTCAATTAGTTAATATAAATGAAAATATATTAATTGTTGTTGGATATAATGAAGGCAAAACCATATTTGAAATTAAACAACAATATCCAAATTACAAGATAATTATTTATCAACTTGAACAATTATTTGGGTATCAAAGTTTATGGTTTAATCCTAAAAGTACAAGTAGTATGGTAATTAATAGGACTAAACATATAAAAAATTGGTTGGATAATGTTGACGAAATTTGGGATTATGATTTGGATAATATTGAATTTTTAAATTCATTAGGGTATTCAAATATAAAACATTTACCACTTGAAATTTGTAATAGTGTTAAATTTGAAAATAATCAATTATATAAAGAATATGATATTGTATTTTTTGGTTGTATAAATAAAAAAAGATATGATATATTAACAATACTTGATAAAAAATATAATTTACTTGTTATTTGTAATCAAAAATATTTAGAAAAAAACGGATTCAAATTTAAAAATTGTATTTCTTTTTGTTATGGACAAGAATTATATAATTTTATTTTTAAAGCAAAAATAGCAATAAATTTACATTATTATGATACAAATATTCAAGAACAAGTAAGATTATTTGAATTATTATCTAATGATGTTGAAATTTTATCAGAAAAATCAAAAAGAAATTATCTTAATGTTAAAGAATTTAATAATATTGATGAACTTTGTAATATGATTGATGAAAAATTAAATAATATAAAAATTGGTATAAGTTATTCGACTTTTTATGGTTTAGAATTTTTAGAAAAATACATACCAACATTTAGAAATAAGGTTGATTATATAGTTGTTGTTCATCAAGAAATAAGTTTTTATAATAATCCTGAACCAATACAAAATAAAGAAATTTTAAAAAGATTACTTGATAATAAATTAATTGATGATATTTATTATTATAAAAATCGTGGTAAAGGTGAATCTGAAATGATTGCTAAACGTAATATTGGTTTAGAATTATGTAAAAAAAATAAATGTGATTATATAATTCCATTAGATTCAGATGAAAATTATGATTTTGATTCTTTAATTTCTGAAATAAAATTTGCAACAAAAAATAATATTCAAACATTATATTCTCCAATAAGAACATTTTATTATAATGAAAATTTTTATTATGATGATTGTTTTTATGTTCCTTCAGCATATAAAATAGATGAAAGATTATTTGGATATTCAAAAACAGAAGTAATTGTTGACCCATATCGTAAAATGTTAGAAAAAAATTATATGATTACATCAACACCAATGTTACATTATAATTATTTATTAGAAACTTATGAAAATAAAATAAATGATAAAATAGCTTGTCCAAGTAATGAAACAAAAATAATTTATAATTATTTAAAAACATGGACATCTGATAAACCTGCAATGGTTTTTCAATTATCAGGAAATAAAAGAATTATTGGAAAACAAAATTTAAAATCATTAATACAAAACAAATTCGGTTATACATCAATAATTGAAATTAAAAATAATCAGGTTGTTAAAAAAATAAAATCATCACTATCACAATACAAAATAAATGGTTTAGAATTATTTGAAAGAGAAATTTTTTGGTTAAAAAAATTAGAAAAGCATAATATTTCACCAAAAATAATTTCAACAGATAAAAATACATTATCTATAATAATGGAATATTGTGGTGAAACTCCTGTAAAAACTGATTTTGAATCTCAAAATATCCAAATTCAATTATTAAATATTTTACGGATTTTAATGGAAAATCATTGTTATTATAATGATTTTAAACTTAATAATTTTACTATCAAAAATAATAAATTATATATAATTGATTTTGGTTGGTGCCCTGTTATTAAAGAAGATTTTACATGTGTAAATACAATTGTATCAAATTTGAAAGAAAAACCACACAAAAATATTTTTGAATTATTTGATATTTTTAATCAACAATTAAATGAAATAAAATTATCAAATATTAAATATAAAAATAACGTAATACCAAACGTAATACCAAATCAAACATCAAATATAGTTAATAATTATTTAACTGAAAAAGAATATTTTCAAAAAATTGAAGAACATAAAAAAATAAATCCTGAACATTGGGTAACTAATAGTAATAATGATACTTATCAAAAAAGATGGGAATATCATCAAAATACTATTGATTTATGTAAATCAATTAATCCAAAAAATATCATCGAAGCAGGAACAATGGGTATTTTAATAAATAAAAATAGTGATACTATTGATTTAGATTTACCAACTAAAGGATGGAGACTAACATATGTACCTACTTATAACCACGATTTAACTAAATTTCCTTGGGCTAATATTAAAGATAAACAATATGATTGTTTTATTGCTTTGAGAGTATTTCATCATATGAAAACTGAACAAGAAAAATATCTTACTGAAATGTTTAGAATTTCAAATAATGTTATACTTGCTCTACCTCAATTAGTTGTTAATATTTATAAAAATATTTGTTTACCAACAAAAGAAATTAAATCAATAAATAGCGATACAACAATTATATTTTATGATAAAAATACTATTGAAAATTTTAAACAACTAAAAATTGAAAAACCAAAAATAATTTCAAAATTAGATAATTCAAAATTAAAAATAAATAATAATCCAAAAAATAATGATATGAAAAAATCTATAACATTTCTATGTTATCATAAAAATAATGATTTATCACAAGAAATAATTCAAAAAACTTTACAATCAATCAAATCACAAAGTTGTAAAAACATTGAAATAAAAATATTACAATCATCATTAGATAAATTATTAAATTTAGTTAATAATAATCAAATAACTACAGATTATTTTTCATTTTTAGCTTTTGGTGATATTTTAGAAAAAAACTATTGTGAAAAAATGTTATCAATTGCATCTGAAAATGATTCAATAATTTATGGAAATACGCAAATTTTTAATGATTCAGAAATATTAAAAACATATTTGAATGTTGACCGTAAAGAAAATTCATGGATATTACCAATTGAATATAATTGTATTTTCAAATCCATAAATATTAAATTTGTGGAAAATTCATTATCAAATTTAATTGATTTAACATATGAATATAGTAAAATTGGTAATATAATAAAATGTACATCAAATAAATTTATATATAAACCAAATTTTGAAAAATTAAATAAAACTGAAAGTATTAGAAAAAAAGTTAAGATGACTATTGGTTTAATTTATTCTGGAAGAATTGAAAATTATTTTCCAATTTGGATGGAATCTCTTATAAATGATATTCAAATACTTAATAATTTTCCGGAACTAATAATCGTTAATAATTCAAATCAATTTCTTGATGTTTCAGAATATCAAAAATATTTTGATAATATTTCTATTATATCAGGATTTGGAAATATTGATAAAAATATTTCCAAAGAAGAATATAAATTTCAACTCGCAACTATGTTAGCAGATAGTTATAATATTATTTTAGAAAAAGCTATCGGAGAATTAATACATTTAAGAGAAGATGATATAACATCAGCAAATAATTCTTTCAATAAATTATATAATTTTATTACAGAAGAAAATAATTTACAAAAAAAATTATTAGGTGTTTGTGGTATTTATATGAATAGATATAATACTAATGTTGATAAATTTATTAATAGAGTTATTCCGGAAACACAACCACAATTTACTAACATTGAATATACTGGTACCGGTTATATTATTTTTTGGAAAGAAATTGCACCTTATTTTAATGCTAACGAATCAAAAACTAAAGCACATGATTGGAGTTGGTGTGATGAGATTTATAAAAATGGTAATCATATTTTAATGGATTTAAGTTCAAAAGTAAAACATTGGTTATCAATTGATAAATATATTCAACATAAAAATGAAGATATAACTCCACAATTAACATATTCCAAGAAAAATAGATATTAATTCAACTTATAAAATTTAAAATAAATGGTTATTATATTTTTGTTAATAATATATTGCTTATGATAATTGATTATAATCAGAAAAAAGATGCTATTGATATTTCATATGTTTCTGAAACAGGGCAAATTCTTGTAGAAGAAATAATATTAGATGATGAAGGATATTTTGAATATGTTGAATGTTCAGATGAAGACCCAAATAAAATTTCAAATTTAAAAAGTTTTCATGGGTCATCAATTAAAAAAGAAGCAGCAAAATATTTTAAACATCATAATGTTAATGAATTTTTTAATACTGTTTTACCAACAAAATATCCAAAACAATTTGAAAAATTAAATAAATTATGTTTACCAAATGTTTATTCTTTAGATATTGAAGTTGATTTAGACCCTATTTGGGGTTGGTCACCCGCACAAGAAGCAAAAAATTCAATTCGAAGTATTTCAATTACTGATGAAAAATTAAACAGTATATTATTTATTGTTAAAAATCCTGAACATCCAGAAATCAATGCTATTGATATTGCATATATTGATAATATTATTTCAGAAGCATTGACATCAAAGTTTAATACACAATACGATTACGAAAAACAAATACGTATATTCGATACTGAAATAGATATGTTAAACGTATTTCTTGAATGTTTTAATAAATATTTTCATTTATTTATTGGTTGGAATATTCTTGATTATGATTGGCAATATATTTTTAATAGATGTACAAATTTAGGTATTTCAATTAAAAAAGCATCACCAACAAACAAACTTGGTAAGAAAAATATTGAAATAAATGAAAAAATAACAATAAATCTTGAATTACCATTACATCGATTGATAACTGATTATATGTTATTATTTAAAGAATCTTTAGTTTATAATAATCTTGAATCATATTCTTTAAATAATGCATGTATACACATACTTAATATTCAAAAAGTTGAATATGAGGGTAACTTAGGTTATTTGTATAAAAATGATTATTTGCGATATGTTGCTTATGCTTTTGTTGATACTATTTTGGTTATGTTATTACATAAAATAACAAAATTATTAAATGTAGAATTTTTTCAATCATATTATACCAGTGTACCATATAATAGATTATCTCAAATGTCTATTTCTGAAGCACTTGTTTTTAAAGAATTGAAAAAAGATAATATGTTTCTTCTTGAAACTGAAAAAACAAATAATCCTGGAAGAAAATATAAGGGTGGTTATGTAAAAGCACCAACTAAAAAAATAATAAATGCCGGTCATGGAAAAGATTATGGTTCTCTTTATCCAAATAGTATGATAACATTAGGTTTAAGTCCTGAAGCTAAAATAGATAAAATATTGGTTGATGATGATTTTAATTTTATAAATGATAATGAACGTCAAAAATGGGAAAAATATAAAGAATCAGGTAAATATTGTTTAGCACCAACAGGTAATATTTATGACGTATCAAAAGATTTTTTATATACAAGAATCGAAAAAGGTTTGTTAAATGAACGCAAAATTTTTAAAGGACATATGGAAGATATATATTTAAATATTATTCCAAAAATTGAAAATGAAATCAAAATAAAAACAAATAAATAATAATATGGAATTAAATTTTACAAAATTTTTTGATGTTAAATCTCCTATTGGTATTGAACAACGTGAAAAAGAAGATTTATCAATTGGTATTGATTTATTTATGCCAAATCCAACAGAAGAATTTTTTAATCAAATTTTAAATGCTAATAAAGAAAAATATTTTAGACTTAAATTTATTGAAAATGATGGTTTTATTATTATTGATAAAGGTAATCATAAAATATTGATTAGATATAATTATCGTGAAAACGAATATAATATTTATGATGATATTCAAATACCAAGTGGGATTGGTATTGATATTCCAGAAGGTTATCATTTAGTTAATCGTTCAAAATCATCAAATTTTAAAAATAATTTTACTTCAATTGAAGGTTTGATTGATTATAATTATACATTTGGAATGGGAATACAACTAATTGTTTTAGATAAAACAGTTATTACATTAAAACCAGAAGAAAAAATATCTCAAATTTTATTAGAAAAATCAAATCCAATTACAAAATTTAATTATATAACATTAAATGAATGGGATAAACTTAAATCAATAAAAGAAAAAAGAAATCAAAGAAGTGGTGGGTTTGGTTCAACAACTAAATTTTGATAATTCAACTTATATAATAATGATATAATGGTTTAAATAATAAATATCATTTAAAATTTAAAATTTTTACAATGGCAAAGAAAAAAACTAAACAAATTATTAAAGATGAAACTTCAATAATGTTTGAAAAAATGGAAGAAAAAACATCTAAAATTAAAAATAATTTATTTGATGATGAAACTAAAGAAATTCCATTTAATGAAGTTAAAAAAATTCCAACTAATAAAATAGTTGACAAAGAAATTCCAACTAATAAAATAGTTGACAAAGAAATTCCAACTAATAAAATAGTTGACAAAGAAATTCCAACTAATAAAATAGTTGACAAAGAAATTAAGGAAATTTCAATTGATACAATAATCGATAATAAAAATGATGTAATTCCACCAGAAATAAGAATAATTGAAAAAATTACAATAAATAATAAATCAAAATTATATAATCAAATAATTGAAATATTAAAAAGAAATCATTATTATTCATATATTGTTTGTGGACGTTATTTTAATGATTATCGTAATTCTTTAAATAAAATTCCTGATAATATATTAAAATCATTTTATTCTGAATTTGTACAATATGGTATTAATTCTAAAGATGATTTTGATTTAATTGAAACATTTAAAACATATTTTAATATTAAGTAATTAAGTAATAAATAATTGGAAGAATAAAAGGTCAAATATTTTCGACCTTTTATCTTCTTTTGTATAATAAATTTAAATTTATAATTTTTTATGGAACAGAACATAATTATCAAAAATTTTCGTTTGAATGTATTTAAAAACTTATTGGAACAAAGTTTAATGACTAATAATCAATTAATGTTAAATATAAGTCCAACAATGTTTAAATCTGCATCTTTTTCAATTACAAATACTTTTATAAAATTATGGTCAATTCCTTTAAAAGGATTGATAATTGAACCTGAAGATGAATCATCTGATGGTGTAATAAATTTTGATGAACCAAAACAAAAAGAAGAATTTAAATTTGAAAGTTTTGATTGTTATATTTTTAAAGGTGATTTATTTAAGAAGTTTTTAAGTGTTTATGAATCAGATGAAATTGATTTAGAATTTGTTACACAAGAAATAAATGGTAAACAACAAGCAATAAAAATAACACTTATTGGTAATGGAAGTGAAACAATTTTAAAAACAACTTTTTTACCAACAACCGAAGAATTTATATCAAATAAAATTTCTGATTATAATGAAATAATAAAACATTGCACACCTGATAAATCAATGTTTACATTTATTTTTAGTTCAAAACAAATACAAGAAATTAAACGTTTAATAAAAAATCTTCATAAATCAATGTCTGATAATTCAGCATTTTTAACATTTATGATTGATTCTGAAAATAAAAAAATAATAATAAATGATAAAGTTTTTGTTTTAGATATTAAATTATCTCCAGAATTACAAACAAAACTATTATTTCCTGAAAAATCATTTTCTTTTAATATATTAAAATCTGATTTTGTTATTACAGGAAATCATGATTTTACTTTTTATGTTGCTGAAAATGACCCTCGAATAATATTAGGTGCAAGATATGGTGGTTCTATTATTTGGGGCACTTCAACTAAAATAGAAACAAACAATTTAAATATAAATGATGCTGCTCTTGATGCAACAATTGATAATCTAAATTTAGAAGAATATTTTAAATAAAATATGGAAACAATATTTTCAAATAATTATAATAATCTTTGTTCCGAAATTAATGATTTATCAAAATATAATCTTGATGAATTAAAAGCTTTATTAAATAAAGCCAAAGCTATTGAAGAAGAATATAATAATTTACAATTAGTTGTGAAACGAAATGGTAATTCAATTTACGGTGTTTCAGCAAATATCTTCTTTTCACTATGTGATGTTGATATTGCTGAAGATATTACTATGGGTGCAAAACATTTCACAATTATTGTTGATAAGGCATTAAACAATTTACTTGTAAATTGGGGTGAAGAAGAATTGAAAATAATTCAACAATTTTATCCTGATGTTACATCATTACGTAAATTCACAGAATATGTTCCAGACACTGTAAATGATTATTGTGTATATGGTGATACTGATTCAAGATATTGTGATGATGAACTTATATATAAATTAATGGGTAAAGAATTACCAATTAATGATAAAGAGTTATCTGATTTTATTGTATTTCTTAACAAAAACTTTTTCGAAAAAATAATAAAAGAAACTATTGATAAGGAATGTGATTTTCGTGGTGCTCGAAAAGGTTATCTTAAAATGAACCATGAAGTTACTGTTAGAAAGTCATCGTTCATAAAAAAGAAAAAATATATTCTTACTAAAATTTGGGAAAATGGAAAATTCTTAGGCAAAAGAAAATTCAAATTTCAAGGTATTGAAATTAAACGAGGTTCAATGTCAAAAAGAATGAAAAAAATTCTTGAAAAGTTAGTTGAAAAATTTATGATTGATAATTATTCAATGGAACAAATGAGAATGGAAGTTCTTAAACTTATTGCATATATTAAAAATCGTAAAGAAAAAGATTTAATTTATTTGATAACATCTGTTTCTAATTTATCAAATATTACACAAAAAGAAAATGGTGAATATGTATCATCAGCAAATCATATACAAATGCAAATTGCTGTTTCATGGTTAAATTTTACTCATGAAAATAATATGATTGATTATAAACCACCATTTGAAGGTCAAAAAATGAATTATTACTATTGTGCTGAAGGTCAAAAATATAAAGTAATTGGAATACCTGATGATGTAAACATAAATAGTATTAAAAATCTACCTGAACCTGATTGGAATACAATGTTAACAAAATTACTTGTAAAACCTTTATTAAGATATATACATGAAAAATCTGAAATTGATGATAAAGATTGTGAAAATTTCCTTTTGGGTGTGAAAAGTTTAAAATTTTGAAATTATATTCAATAATAAATAGAATAATAATTAAATATAATCGAATATTATTACTAAAAAATTAAAATATTTAAAAATGGATAATAAAAAATTTTTGGGAGAAAAATCCTACCCAGCAATAGTAGATAAAATTGTCGAAAAAATTAAAAATGCCCAAGCTGATACATTAGAAGGTAATGAATTTTTGAAACAAATGTTTCAATCTCTTAATGAATCTTCAACACCAATAATGAATTTAAAACCATTTTTAACTGGTGCTGAAAAAATCGCAAATGATGATGTTAAATTAAAAGAAGTAATTGATTTTTGTAAAAAAGAAATTCTTTCAGGTGATTTAAATTTTTTAATTAACTTAGTAAAAGAAGACCATTTTAAAGAAATGTTAAGAATGTATCATCCTGCACCTGAACAAACCATAAAAGATATTGAAGAAAAATTTAATGAACCTGGAAGTGTTATTGAACAAGGTATTAAAGCAGGTTTATTTGATAATTTAAAATCAAAACTTTTAGGTACAATTAAAAAAGATTTAAATATTGAAACAAAATTAAATGAATCAAAAACAATGTTTAAAAATTCTTTAATTTCTTATAATCCGATTGGTATTAAAACTGAAAATAAAAAGACAAAAGAAATTGTTTTTTTAATGGAAAATGCTATTATTGATTTTGATGAAAATAAAAACATGAAATCATTAAAAGAATCAGAAATTGAAATTTTACCTGAAGAACGAAGATTAATGTCTGCAATAAATTCATTATCTTATAATCCTGAAACATCTATATTTTCATTAAAAGAAAATTGGGATTTTAATTTACAATTAAATTCTGATGGTAATTTATTTGTTAATGATAAGGAAATACCAAAGGAAAAAATTAAATCACTTTTATTTGAAAGTATAAATTTATATGAAACAACACCTCCGGAAAGTATTAAAAATTTCAATAAACAAAAATATTTAATTGATGCAGATAATTTTTTAATGTTAACAGAAAATATTAATAATTTAATAAAGTTTGATAATTTAATAACTATTCGCAATTTAAATGAAAATACATATGTTATTTTTAATAGTGAAGATGTTTTTGGAATAACAACACCACAATTGATTACATCATCAACACAATATGATACAAAATTATTTGAATCTTATGGGGAATTGGTTGATTCAATGAATGTTACATTAAAAGAAAATATTAGTGATTTATTTTTAGTTCAATTAAAAAATGAAAAATCATTGTTAGATGAACGTAATAATAAAATTGTTAATTTAAATGAAAATCTTAAAGAAATAAATATTGAAATCGAAAAAATAAATAAATTGAAAGGATTTGCAGAACCAAATTCTCCTGCACTTATTAAACTTAATGAAAGTGAAAATAAATTTCAAACTCTTTTAGATAAAACCTTAAATGATTTGAATTTTTACAAAAACGAATATAAACTTTATTAAAAATATCATAAATATAATAGAATGTCAGAAATTGATTATTCAATAATAAAAAATAATTATTTTGTTACTCCAAAAGAGTTAAAAACTGAATATAATAAATCAATAGATTTAGGTGAATGTACTTTAAATTTATTGAATATGTTCAAAAAAATTGCTGAAAGATTTTCAATCGGTAATTATAGTTATGTGAATAAAATTGATTTTAATGCTTGTGTTAATTATGCAGTATCTGAAGCATATTTTAAATGGAATAAATTTGATGAAGAAAAATCAACAAATATTTTTTCGTTTTATACAACAATGTTATCAAATGATATGAAAATTCATTATAAACAATTAACTCGTGGAAAAGAACTTAATATATCATTAGAATCTTTATTTTCGAATATTGAAAAATAAATAAAAATGCTTAATCCTGTATTATCAAATACTCAATTTCATTTTACTGATGATTTCTTTCCAGAATCCATCATTAAAAAATATAATGATTATTTGTTTCTTCAAAATTCACCATTAAAAAATATTGGTAGTTTAATTTATGAATCAATACAAAATGTTGAAACTCCAGGAATAAGTCTTCAAACAATAACTGCTAATGCACTCAATAATATGGGGAAATCTCAGCCATTTGGAAAAAATGCTGAATTTCCCCATCCTACTATTAATATTGGTTTTCCAGGAACATCACCTATTGATGAAATTTTGGATAATCATATTTTAACATTAACAATGATAAATAGGTTAATAAATTGGATGTATTTTTATGAAGCATGTCATGCATATTATAAACGTACACGACAAATTGATTTATTTGATGTTGTCATAATTGCACTTGATAGTGCAGAAATACCAACAATAAAATTTCATTTTAAAAATTGTTTTATAATATCATTACCAGGTTTATCATTTTCAATGAATAGTGCATTTAATGAATCTAAAACATTTGATGTAGGTATTTTTTTTAATAGACTTGATGTGGGATTTTTAATTCCAAATTTTAATTTAACAACAATAAGTTTTTAAAATAATATGTTACCAGAAGTATATAAAGAAAATTCTATTGAAAATTTTCATCTTATAAATTATGATGAAGTTAATATTATTGATTTTTTAAAAATTGATAATAGACTTTATGGTAGATTTGATTTGATTATCAATAAATATTTTCGTGGTAATATTGGATTTTTACCTATATTATATGCTTTTAATAATATAACAGACCCAATTGAAATAAATATTGGAAGAATAATTAAAATACCTGATATTGATAGTATTGAAAAACAATTAAAAATTAATAAAATACTTGAAGATGATGTTGTACCAGGTATTGTATCTGATATGAATAATTTTAATGTTAATTCCAAAATTAAAATAAAAAATAATTCATCAAAAACAACAGCATTACCAAAATTAAATATTACTTTAACAAAAGTTAAATATGATGCAACAACAGGAGATTTAACATTATAATTATGGGAGTAATAATTCAACCAAATATTGAAGTTCCAAATATAGTTATTCAAAAAGATGAGAATGACGAATATGGAACTGAAAGAATAATGAATGAATGGGGTAAAACCGTACCAATTATTCAAATAGGTGATTATGTAATTAATACAGGAGAATTGATTACTTTTGATTTATATATAAATTTTAATAATATACCAACATTTGAAATGTCAATTGATGATGAAAATTATTATATTCGTGAAGCATTAAAAAATGAAATTGATAAATGTATTATTTTCATTGGTTACAAAGAATTTTATTTACGATTTAACGGTTTAATTAAAAAAAATTCTTCAGATATAGGTGGAAAAATTATTTATTTATCAGGAGAATATTTTTACGAAACATTATATACTAAAGAACAAAAAGCATATAACGAAATGAGTGTTCTTGATGTATTAAAATCTATTTGTGAATCAACAAAATTAGGTTTATATATTATCGATAATTCAGATTTAAATAAAACAATATCTGTAATAAACACTGAAAAACAAATATTACAATTTTTATTTGAAACCATAAAAGATAAAACAACAAATATTTTTTCAATCGATACTTTTGGATTTTTACATATTGGTGATGTTGATAAAATAAAACAACAACCATTAAGCAAATATACTTTAAAACCTTTGACAGGTGAAAAAATTCCTGAAACTGATATTATATTAACTTCTACAAGTAGACAATATAATGAAGATACTGATGAAAATAAAATACCAATTAAGTATTATACTTTAACATCAAATTTTTCTCGGTTAATATCTACAGCTTATAAGGGATATGGTATAAAATTTTCTGATGATAAAAGTTTAGTAATTGAAGATGATAAAAATATTTTAGATGGGGAATTAAATGATAATACATTTTATGGATTTGAAAATGCAAATTTTCCATTTTATAGTGATATAATAAATAAGAAAATAATAGGTAATTCAATATCAATACAAATGGAAAATCTTATTTTCGAATTATGTCCGTTTGATATGATAAATTTTGAATGTTATTTACCACCTCAAGGTGATAAACCAATAAGATTGGATGAAGAACATTCTGGTAAAAAAATGATATTGAGTTATTCATTACATTATAGTAAAACTAAAGGTGAATTTAACAAGATAACACAAGTAATAAATTTAATATAAAATAAAAATTATGGAAAATCTTTCATCAATTGCAAACTATTATAAAAAAGTTATTAGTGCATGGAAAAAACGTGCAGATGTTCAAAACGGTGAAGCATTAGCATATAGGAAAAATCAAGAACCTGACGGAGAATTTGAATTTGATGATAAACCAAAAAATATTGGTGAAGGTACAACAACAACTGGTTGGTGTGTATCAGTAAGTCAAAATTTTCTACTTGATAATATATTTCAATTATTATTACAATCAAGACAATCAATTGCTAAATTAATATCAATTGATATTAAAGAACAATTTTATGGTCAATGTTATACTGGCTCACAAAATAAATGGCATACTGCAATATTAGTAAAAGATTCTGGAATTATTTTTGTTATTGATTTAACTTGTGGGCAATTTGGTAATTCTTATGTTGGTAAGGAAATTTGGGCATTTGAAACATGGGAAAAAACATTTCGTTCAGCTGCAGATAAACATTCTATTTTAGATTTTGAAAATAATGAAATAACATATCTTCCGTTATTAAAAATGAATATTTATTCAGATGAAAATAAAAATGAAAAATTTGATATGCTTTATGATTTTAAAGATATAACAACTATTTCTGATTCTGAAAGAGAAATATTATCAGATTTCTTTATAAATAAATTACAAACATTAAATAAAAAATTACTTATTGGTAATGTTAATGATTTGGATTTTAAATATATGAATCGAATTAATAAATTATTAGAAAATTTTAAATTTATTGTTAAAGATGAACAATATTTTATTATGGAATTTTCGAAAAAAGAACATGCTAAAAACTGGATAAGAAAAATTACAGAAAATAATAGTGATGGTGGATATATTTTACCACAATATATTGTAACTTCAAATACATTAAAAGATGCTTGCAAATTTAATGGTATTGATTTTAATGATGTTAATATTGAAAGCATGAAAAATCAAACATTCTTAATTTTGAAATTCAAAACTGTTTCAGCTGTTGACGTTTCAATGATTAAAAATACCAATATGTTAATACCTTATGGTATTAAAATAATGTTTGATATTGAATCAGATATTAAAAATGGTGGTGAAGAAATGGCAGTTGATTTTGTCGGTATTCCAAAGAAAACAAATGCAATTATTATAAATTGTACAATGTAATGAAAATAACTATTGATTTTGATGGTACTTGTGTAACCAATGAATATCCGTTAATAGGAAAATCAATTGGTGCTGAATCAGTTTTAAAAAAATTGGTTCAACAAGGTCATAAATTGATATTATTTACAATGAGAAATGATGATTATTTGCTTGATGCAATTGAATGGTTTCATAAAAATAATATTAAATTATATGGTGTTAATAAAGACCCAAATCAAGAAAAATGGACAAATTCACCAAAAGCAAATAGCGATATAAACATTGATGATAGAGATTTAAACATACCATTAATTACAAATAATAAAATTTCTGATAAACCATTTGTTAATTGGAAAGAAGTAAATAAAATTTTAATTGAAAAACAAATATTATAAATTATGGAAACTTACGATTTATTATTAAAAAAAGATTCTGGAGAATTAAGATTTAAAAGATTAGCAACAAATGATATTTCTGGTATTGTTGATTTATTTAGAGACCATGATTTGCTTGATGATGTTTCATCAATGTATTTCATACTTATTGTTAATCAATCTGATGATGCTCCTGAAGTTAAAATGCGTAATTCTTTTAAATTAGTTGGAGATTCACTCGAATTTTGCGATATTTTAAAAGAAGGTGATATTATTTGGCATTACATAAATTCTTTGACAAAAGAAATAAAACTTAACGTAAGTTCAGGTAGTTATGAAACTGCAGTTAAATTAAAAGAAACTTTGCGAATTGTTGAAAAAATGTCAGCAGAATATGATTTTGCTGATAATTCAGAAAATGAAGAAAATTCAGAAATATTTTTTGCTGAACAAGTAAAAACAATTATTGCAAAAAGATTTGGTACTTATCAAAAAATAACATCAAATGATTGGGCAGGTGTTGAATGTTATTGGAAAGTTAAAAAAGAATTATATTTGATATTTACCGATGAATCATCTGTTGAATTAATAATAAAACGTTTTAATACAGATATTGAAGATTATGAAACAACAGAAATATTAGGTGTTGCAAACAATTTCATAGAACTTGATAATTTATTTGAAATTATTGATGACCTTGATGAAAAAAATTGGAATAATGAAACAGAAGAATATTATGGTACAATAAAAATTCAACTAAATAGTGCTTCAGCAATAGATTATTTAGTAGAATCAATTGAAACTGGAATGGAATTTGAAGAAGGTGAATATTTTGAAATTTTAGACCAAAATGATGGTATAAATTATGGTGAATATATAATTGATTTTAAACTTGTTTGTAAATCAGGTGTTGATGAATATTTACAAGAATCAATTGAAACTGGAATGGAATTTGAGGAAGGTGAATCACTTGAAATTGAATGGAACGATTCAGATGAAAAATTTTAACGGATAAAAATAAATGCCAAGAGACATTAAAAATTTAGCTCCATCAGGACCGTATAAACACGGTGATTTTTCGAAATATAACCCTAAAAAATATTTCGGAGAATTACCTATA
>Ga0172381_10003394_pt1 | contig 16914 bp, 17 predicted proteins | sample Leawel6488metaG_FD_119754 | JGI IMG/M metagenome (GOLD analysis project Ga0172381, IMG submission 119754) | Leachate microbial communities from a municipal landfill in Southern Ontario, Canada - Leachate well 64-88 metaG | ecosystem: Engineered > Solid waste > Landfill > Unclassified | place... | reverse complement strand
GAGACCTTCCAGCCGATATGTTCGCCCTCACGATCATATACCGCGCTCACCCCTGCCATTTTGTACCACCTCGACCGTCGCCGATTTAGGCTCACTGTACTGCAACTGTACTGCAAATTCAAAACAGGGCGCTATTTTAGGGAAAAATGACCCCCGTACCCCGTTAATTCCAGGTATCCTCGTCCTATAATTGCATCGTTATTCAACGCACTAACAGCGCCTTCCCAGTAGACGGTGCCGCTGCTGCGGCTGGCATCGAATTCCTGATTGTCCATGAGTGGGACGATAGCGAAATGCAGATTTCCCACCTGCATCTGCCAGCGCACGGGGTAGCGTATACCGGTTTGCGGCGACTGCCACCAGTCGGCGGGCTGCATGCGGATGTCTTTGGCCGGAATGTAGTGTACCTGGCCCTGCGCATTGCGCTCTGTACCTGCCAGCCAGAGGGGCGCACCGTCGGCGCGGCGCATCATGAAGACCATGAGGGCACCGCCATCCTTCAGATTGACCCCCAGCCAATCCCAGCCGACGGCCTGTTTGGGCAGGTACGCCGCCGACCATTCGTGATCCAGCCACGCCTCCCCGCTGACGGGCTCACGCCGTCCTTTGATGTCCACCGTCCCGCTGACCTTCAGCTGTGGAAGGCTGTAGTAGTAGCTGGCATTCTTCGGGTCTGGACCCTTCCGGCTGATGCCCTGGAGACCTTCGAGCAGCGCCGGTTGGGTTGCGGTGAATCGCAGTCGATAACGGATGTTTTTGCCATCAATGTGGGCTTCGTAAGCCCGCCCCTGCTGGCGCAGATACCAATGGTGAATCCAGACATCAGTATGGTTTCGATCCGCCCCTGCTAATCCGAGACCTGCCCGTGCGGCCCGTTGCGCGGTGAGCAGATGCCCGATGCGGGGATCGCTCAGCGCCGCCTCGGCAAAAAGCAGTTCACCGGGATTGAATGCGCTGGGGTTTGCCCAGACCTCAGGGGCCCGGACCCGGAAAAAGGTGACCTGAAATCCCAGCGGTTTTCCCGATGCGTTATGTAGCCAGCCCGTTACATACCACCATTCAATGGGGAAATCCGGGTGACTGCCCAGGGCGTTGGGGAATTGCATGGGGTACTGCGGGGTGACCTTCACATCCGGGGTGGGCTGTAAAGGCAGGGGCGTCCCCGGCAGACTGGATTCAGCCTGCGCTGGTCCACAGAGCCCGCAGCACAATGCCAGAAGACCAGAATATATCCCTTTACGCGGTAATCCCGACCATAAATGACTAATCATCGCGCAGCACTGCCGAGGTATGGCGGACCGCTCGCCGTCCGGCCAGCACCATGGTGGCCGTGCTCGCCAGCCAGAGGATGGCACTCAGGGTCAGCAATAGCGGCCAGGACGGATGAAAGCCCATGTGCCAATGGAAAGACTGGGGATTGACCACTTCGATCAGGATGATGCTGATGGCCATCCCCAGTGCGCCGCCGATGAGTATTCCGAGTAGCGAAAGGACGCTGCCCTCGGCAAAGAGCAAAGTGAGCAGGTCACGCCGCCGCAGACCCAGATGCCGGAGCATGGCGAATTCGCTGCGGCGCATTAGCGTCTGCGCCCCGAAGCCGCTGCTTACCCCCAGCAGCCCGATCACCATGGCGACAGCCTCCAGTGCATAGGTGGCGATGAAGCTCTGGTTGAATATCTGTAGGCTCTTGCTGCGGATTTCTTTGGGGGTCGCGATCAATAATTGGCCACCACCGGGCAGTGTCTGCCGCAAGTTGCGGATGGCGGCCGGTATCGCAGCGCCGGGACGCAGCCAAAGGGCGACGCCATTGACCGCATCGTCTCCGGACCATGCGCGGTATTGCTGAATGGGTATAGACACTGAACCCTCCTGATAGGCGTAATCCCGATAGATGCCGGCGATGGTCACCGCCCGCTCCTGCCCACCCAGCGGCAGATGGATCACCTGCCCTGCCTGCCAGCCACTGATGCCTGCTAGAATCTCCGAAATCCACACGGGCGGCGGTTGTTGTGGCCCGACCCTGACCGCATGGAGTATCTGCAATTCCCGCTCCGGATCGTTGATGTTCATGCCCCGCGCGAGAAGCGTCACCGGCGGGTGTCCCGGCAACAGATTCAGAGTGACCCGCCGCAGAGGCGAGCAGGCGCGGACATCGGGCAGTGCGCAAAGCTGGTGCGCTGCGCCATGGGGGAGGAGGGAGTCTCTATTCATCCCGGCCTGCACATAGAGGTCCGCGCGTAAAATGTCGGTCAACCAGTTGGCGACGGAGTCACGGAATGAACCTACCATCACCGCCATGGCCACGACCAGACTAAAGGCCACTACCACTGCAGCCAGGCTCTGTGCCGCCCGCCCCGGCGCGCCCCGCAGTTGTTCCAGGGCCAGACGCCAGACGGGTGCATGGGGCAGGGGAAAGAGCCGGGTCAGTGCGCCCAGGAGCGGTGCCAGTAAAAAGAGCAGGGCAAAGAGCAGGCAGGCTACCGCGCCGTAGGCTAGATAGGGGATGCCGCGGATGGCCGGCGCCAACGACCCTGCCAAGGCCAGCCCCAAGAGTAGCAGACCTACCCAGGGATGCTGGCGCTGCTGATGGGCCTGCTCTTCAGAGCCGGCCCGCAACGCCAGGGCGGGGATCGCTCGGCTGGTTTCCCAAGCCGGTAAAAAGGCGCCGGTCAGCGCCGCGCCCAGGCCCGCCGCGAAAAAGATCAGCAGGAGTCCCGGATGCCATTGCAGGCGCAAAGCCGTGGCACTGAAATATCCCGCTCCGAGGTCGCCACCCATGTGTGCCAGGGCCAGCCAGGCCGCCAGCATGCCCAGCGGCAGACCCAGCAGCGCACCCGGCAGACCCAACGTCGCACCCTGCAACAATACGGCCAGTACGACTTCCCGGCGGCGCAGGCCCAGGACCCGCAACAGGGCCAGTTGCTGCCGTTGCCGCACTACCCCCATGGCCAGGGTGGAATAGACGAGAAAAGCTCCGGTAAACAGCGCTACCAGCGACAGTACCAGCAGGTTCACGCGATAGGCGCGCGAAGCATCTGCAGCCACTTGTCCCTGCTGCGCCGGGCTTTGTAACACGGCGCCGACCGGCAGATGTCCCTGCCATCGCGCGAGAAAGTGAGTGACGGGTATTCCGGGGTACAGACGCAGGTCGACCTGATTGAGGGTGCCGACCCTTCCCCACAGCCACTGTACTGCCGCAATATCCATGACACCGAATGCTTCGCTGCTGCCCACACCCGGCAGTTCGCCGATGATTCGCAGTGCGCGTGGCTGTCCGTCCGCGTCGAGCGTCAGTGTATCCCCTACCCGCAGGCCGAGATGTGTCAGCGCCGCCGGGCTCAGGGCAATGTGGTCGGGGGTCAGCAAGGCAAGCGGGCTATGCAGATTGAAAGGCAGCAGCGGTTGTCCCATGCGCGCCGCCTGGAAGGCGTCAATGCCGAGAATGGGGAGCATGCCCTTCCGGGCAGGATGCAGTACCTGCGCCTGCAAGCGGATTTCCGGGGTGGCCACGGCCACATCTCTGGCCATACTCAGGCGCACATACCATTGTTCGGAAAAGCCCTGCCCCGGCGCCGTCAGGGTCAGGTCGGCCTGCCCCGACAGACGCCGCAGCCCGGCAGAAAAATCGCTTACGGCCTGGATGTTGATGAGGGCAATGGCCAGTCCCAGCGCGACCCCCAGCGCAATGCCGATGATCGCCAGCACGCTCGCCCCCGGCCTCTGGCGGAGGGGGCGCCATACGGCCGCTTGCCATGGAATCCGGGTGATCACAGGGGATGGAAGCCCTGCGCGTCGAAACGCAGGCGGCGTTGCGCCCGGTCTGCCGCTGTCGCCGAATGGGTCACCAGCACAATAGCCGCCGCCTCTGCTTCTCCCGCCTCACGCAGGAGGCTGAGCACGGTTTCCGCAGATTCGGCATCGAGGCTCCCCGTCGGTTCGTCCGCCAGGATCAGCGACGGGCGATGTACTACCGCCCGCGCTACCGCAACCCGCTGCATCTCGCCGCCGGAAAGCTCCCGTGGCCAGGCATTCAGGTGACTACCGATGCCGAGCCGTTCCACCAGAGTTTTAACCCGCTGATTCATGTCGCGCCGGGAGAGGCCGTTCAGTCGCCAGGGCAGGGCGATGTTTTCCTCTACGGTCAATTGTGGGATCAGATGAAAGGCCTGAAACACAAAACCCATGTGCCGCCGCCGCAGGAGCGTACGCGCATCGTCATCCAGGGTGTCGAGCGGTTGACCCTTGAAAGTCATGTGTCCCGCATCGGGGCGATCCAGGCCGGCAATAATATTGAGCAGGGTGCTTTTGCCAACGCCGCTTTCCCCCATGACGGCTACAAAGTCTGCTGGTGCTATGTGGAGGCTCGCATTGCGGAATAACCAACGCTGAGGGTCTCCGGGAAGCCGTTTTGCCAGATTGTCCAGAACCAGAAGTGCAGTCACGCCATCCTTTCCAAGCTTCACCAAACGCAGATGGCTTACCATACGCCAAGCCCGCAACGGCGACCATACCGGTCTCCAGGACAAGGGCGGTGCATCGGGTTTTGACCTGAGCCCGCGCGACAGGTTAGAATCCCGCTACCGGAGAGATGGCCGAGCGGCTGAAGGCGCTCCCCTGCTAAGGGAGTATGGGGCTAAACACTCCATCGAGGGTTCGAATCCCTCTCTCTCCGCCACCCTTACTGGCTTAAAATCTTAACGAAAGTGACCATCCATCGCTCTTGCATCCCTGTTGTATCGTGCTATCCTTCAATCATCTTATGGACTGAAAGAAGTACTTATCTGCGGGCGCCATCCGGCGCATGTGGTTTCGGGTCAAATCCCTCGAATGATAAAAATCTCATGAATATCCACCGAAGCGTTGTACCCAACTGACTGAGGAGCTCTCTCCAATGAGTGACGCCATTCTTTATGTGTCTGATGACAGTTTTGAAACGGATGTATTGAAGTCCTCTAAACCGGTATTGGTCGATTTCTGGGCCGAATGGTGCGGGCCTTGCAAGATGATCGCCCCCATTCTGGAAGAGATCGCTGGCGAATATGCCGACCGCCTGCGGGTTGCCAAATTCAACATCGACGAAAATCCCAATACTCCCCCTCAGTACGGCATTCGCGGTATTCCCACACTGCTCCTTTTCAAGGCTGGCAAACTTGAAGCGACCAAAGTGGGTGCCCTGAGCAAAGCCCAACTGACCGCATTCCTGGATAGTCAACTTTGAATACACCACGTCCCCGCCGTAAATCTCCCCGGACGCCCAAGTCCTTCCCCAACGAAGATATTCTGGTAGACGACGAAGACGAGAACGCGCTTTGTCCGGCACCTGGCGCTGCGGCGATGAACCTTACCGACCTCAAACGCAAGACGGCCGCTGATCTGGCGGTGATCTGCCAGGACATGGGGTTGGAGGGTACCGCCCGTCAGAAGAAACAGGAAATCATTTTCAACATCCTCAAGGCGCACGCGCGCAATGGCGACGCCATTTACGGTGAGGGCGTGCTGGAGATTCTACAGGATGGTTTCGGCTTTCTGCGTGCTGCTTCCGGGTCTTATATGGCGGGGCCGGATGACATCTATGTCTCGCCCTCGCAGGTACGGCGCTTTCACCTGCAGACCGGAGACACGGTTTCGGGCCAGATTCGCCCTCCCAAAGAAGGTGAACGCTATTTCGCGCTGCTCAAGGTGGAGAGCATCAATTTCGAAGCGCCGGAAGCAACCCGCAACAAAGTCAATTTTGACGATTTGACGCCTTTGTTCCCGGACGAGCGTTTGCGCCTGGAATACGACGCGGTACCTTATGGCGAAATGGCACCGCGGATCATCGATCTGGTATCACCCATCGGCAAGGGCCAGCGCGGTCTGATCGTCGCCCCGCCCAAAACCGGCAAGACGGTGTTGTTGCAGCAGATTGCCCACGCCATTACCGCCAACCATCCGGAATGCTATCTGATCGTGTTGCTGATCGACGAGCGTCCAGAAGAAGTGACGGAGATGCAGCGCTCGGTGAAGGGCGAAGTGGTCTCTTCCACCTTTGACGAACCGGCGACGCGCCACACCCAGGTTGCGGAAATCGTCCTGGAAAAGGCCAAGCGCCTGGTGGAGCACAAACACGATGTGGTCATCCTGCTCGACTCCATCACCCGCCTGGCGCGCGCCTTCAACACCGTAGTGCCGTCTTCCGGCAAGGTACTGACCGGCGGCGTGGATGCCAACGCGCTGCAGAAGCCCAAGCGCTTCTTTGGCGCCGCACGCAACATCGAAGAGGGTGGCAGCCTCACCATCATCGCCACGGCGCTGGTGGAAACCGGTTCCAAGATGGACGAAGTCATCTTCGAAGAGTTCAAGGGTACGGGCAACATGGAAGTACATCTCGACCGTCGTCTAGCCGAGAAACGTACGTACCCGGCCATCAACCTGAATAAATCCGGTACCCGTCGTGAAGAACTGCTGGTCCCGGCCGAGATGCTCAGCAAAATGTGGGTATTGCGCAAATTGCTCGCGCCCATGGATCCGGTGGAATCCATGGAGTTTCTGCTCGACAAGGTGCGCAGCACCAAAAATAACGCAGAGTTCTTCGACTCCATGAACCGTTAAGCGGGCCTGCTGGACGCCCGCCCCCTCCGTCCCTATAATTCGCCTCTTTGTATCAAGGCCCGAGAGTAGCTAACATGAAAAGCAATATTCACCCCAAGTACGAAGAGATCACCGTCACCTGTAGTTGCGGCAACGTTTTTAAGACGCGCTCGACCGCGAACCGCGACCTGCATATTGATCTCTGCTCCGAATGCCATCCTTTTTACACTGGTAAACAGCGTGCGGTTTCCGCTGCGGGTCAGGTAGAGAAATTCCGCAAGCGTTACGGCGGCGGGCAATAAATCGGGATGGTGGAGGCCGACCCTCAGGCGGATTTGCGGCGCCGGTCGCTGGACTATCACGCCCGTATGCCGGCAGGCAAGCTTTCCGTCGTGCCAAGCAAGCCCTGCGCCAGTCCCGAGGATCTGTCTCTGGCCTACACGCCAGGAGTGGCGGCCCCGGTACGGGAGATCGTCGCCGACCCGGATAAGGCTTACGACTATACGGCCAAGGGTAACCTGGTGGCCGTTATCAGCAACGGTACGGCGGTGCTCGGCCTGGGTAATGTCGGGCCGTTGGCGGGTAAGCCGGTCATGGAAGGCAAGGCGCTGCTTTTCAAGCGCTTCGCGGATATTGACGCGTTTGATATCGAAGTGCAGGCGCGCGACGCCGAGCATCTCATCGACGTGGTGGCGGCCATCGCCCCAGGTTTTGGGGGCATCAACCTGGAGGACATCGGTGCGCCCGTATGTTTTCGGGTAGAAGAAGCCTTGCAGGCCATGCTGGATATTCCCGTACTTCACGATGATCAGCATGGTACGGCGGTGATTGTGGCAGCGGCGTTGCAAAATGCACTGGAATTGCAGGGTAAGGAGTTGGGCCGCGCCAAGGTCGCTATTGTTGGTGCTGGTGCCGCCGGAATTGCCATTGCGCGTATGTTGCGGGCACTGGGGGTAGCGGATATCTTCCTGAGCGATTTGCATGGCGTGCTGCACAGCAAACGTACGGACCTCACCCAATGGCATAAACCTTTTGCCGTGGCACCCCAAGACTGGGATCTGGCGGCGATGTTGCGCGGTGCCGATGTAGTCATCGGCGTCTCTGTGCGCGGCGCCATTCCGGAAGCGGCGTTGTCGGCGCTGGCGCCCAAGCCGGTAATTTTTGCACTCGCCAATCCCGATCCTGAAGTGGACCCCGCCCTAGCGCGGCGCCTGCGTCCAGACGCCATCATCGCCACGGGTCGATCGGATATGCCCAATCAGGTCAACAATGTGTTGGGCTTTCCCTTCCTCTTCCGCGGCGCACTGGATTGCCGGGCTCGGCAGATCAACCAGCCCATGCTGCTGGCGGCCGTGGATGCTTTGGCGAAGCTGGCGCGGGAGCCGGTGCCGGACGCTGTGCAGGCCGTTTACGGGCTGACCGCACCGCAAGGTCTGACCTTCGGCCCCGAGTACATTATCCCCAAACCTCTGGACCCCCGCCTACGGCCGTGGGTCTCTGGCGCCGTAACCGCTGCCGCCCGGGAAAGCGGCGTCGCGCGGCGCTGAATCGCGATGCGTCTCGCGGATCTGACGGTTCGCGATCTGCGATTCGCCTTCGGCCAACTGCTCGCCGCCGTTTTGTTTTTTGCCCTTATCTGGAAAATTCTTTCCCCCTTTTTGCCAGCCCTTGGCTGGGCCGCTATTCTCGTTTATGCGACCTGGCCGCTGGCTGGTCCCTTGCGCCGACATTGGCCGCCCGTGCCGGCAGCAGCAGGCGCCACGCTCATGTTGGCGCTGATTTTCATTCTTCCCGTACTTTTCCTGAGCATCAGCCTGGGGACGGAGTTGCACCATGTACTGACCGATCTCGGTAGCGTGGATGCACACACGACCCTGGAAGCAAGTCTGAATCGGATACCTTGGTTGCATGATCTGCTCGCGCAGATTCCTGCAGCCTGGAAGACGAAACTGGAGCCCGGTGCCATGACCCCCGACCTGTCCGCCTGGGCGGGGCGGCTGGGTAGTGTTGCGGGTGGAATCGGTCGTTTCGGTACTTTGCTTATACTTGTTCTCATCACCGCCTTTTTCTTCTACCGGCATGGTGAAGCGCTGGTGGACCAGTTGCGCCGTTTTGTCGGCCAGGTGCTGGGACAGCGGGGCGATGCTTATCTGCGGACGGTGGCCAGCACCATCCGTGCGGTGATTTATGGCATTCTGGCGACCGCGGTGGCGCAGGGGGCGCTGGCGGGGTTGGGTTACTGGGTGGCGGGACTGCCCGCACCCGTACTGCTGGCCATCGTCACCCTGCTGTTTTCCTTTATCCCCTTCGGTACCCCACTGGTCTGGGGGGCTGCGAGCATCTGGTTGCTATCTCAGGGCGAGATTTGGGCGGGAGTGGGCCTGGCCCTGTGGGGCGCGCTGGTGGTGAGCTGGATCGATAACCTGATTCGCCCGCTGGTGATTTCCAACGCGGTACGGATTCCATTTCTGCTGGTTCTATTCGGGGTGCTCGGCGGCATTCTCGCCTTCGGCTTCCTCGGTTTGTTTCTGGGGCCGGTGCTGCTGGCCGTGCTGTTGGCGATCTGGAATGAGTGGTTGCGGCCAGCGCCTGCCGCGCCGCAAGGTTGAAGGTATAGGAGCATGTGCCCAAAAAACCCTTTGATCCACCATCGGCGGAGAAAAACTCAGCGGATTTGCCGCTCGGCGAGCGTCTACTTCTTGGCCTGTCTCACGCTAGGCCCTATACTGCGGATACTAACCAGACGGTCAGTGTGCTTTTACTTGGCACCCTGCCACGCCGCCATCGGGTTGGCATCCACGCGATGCATCCCCTGCTGAACTTGCCACGAGGACCTCATGCGCTCCGATATGATCAAAAAAGGTTTTGAACGCACTCCTCACCGCGCCCTGCTCAAGGCCTGCGGTGTCACCGACCAGGATATGGATAAGCCCTTCATCGGAGTGGCCAACTCGTTCATCGACATTATTCCCGGCCATGTGCATTTGCAGGAGTTCGGACGCATCGTCAAGGAGAACATCCGTGCGGCAGGGGGCGTGCCCTTCGAGTTCAATACCATCGGTGTGGATGACGGTATCGTCATGGGTCACGATGGTATGCGTTACTCGCTGCCGAGCCGTGAGCTGATTGCGGACTCCATTGAGACGGTGGTGCAGGCCCATCATCTGGACGCGCTTATCTGTATTCCCAACTGCGACAAGATCGTGCCCGGTATGATTATGGGCGCGCTGCGCTGTGACGTCCCCACGGTATTCGTCTCCGGCGGCCCCATGGAGGCAGGTCATCTGTCTGATGGAACGGCGATCGATCTGGTGACGGCCTTTGAGGCGGTCGGACAGTTCAAGCGCGGGCAGATCACCCAAATCCGTCTCAAAGAGATCGAGGACAAGGCCTGTCCGACTTGCGGCTCCTGCTCCGGCATGTTCACGGCCAACAGCATGAACTGCCTGATGGAGGTGCTCGGTATCGCGCTGCCGGGCAACGGCACCATCCTGGCGACGGCGGCGGCGCGCCGCGATCTGGTGCGGCAGGCTGCGGACCGGGTGGTGGCCCTGGCCATGGCGGGCGGGCCGACCATGCGGCAACTGGTGGATTTCGATGCCATCGATAATGCGTTCATACTGGATATGGCTATGGGGGGTTCCACCAACACGGTGCTGCACACCCTGGCCATCGCCCGGGAGGCCGGTCTGGATTATCCCCTGGCGCGGCTGAATGATCTGGCGCAGAAGGTGGCCTACCTTGCCAAGATATCGCCAGCCCTGTCCACGGTGCATATCGAGGACATCGGCCGTGCCGGTGGTATCCCGGCTATCCTCCATGAGGTCCACAAGCGCAACCCCGATGTGCTGCACCTGGATAAGCCGACAGTGAGTGGCCAGAGCCTGCGCGAGATCGTATCGGCGGCGGCGGTCAAGGATAGCAGGATCATCCATCTGGCCAGCGATCCCATTTCACCCACTGGCGGCCTGCGGGTGGTCTTCGGTAATCTCGCGCCCGAAGGCGGTATCGTCAAAATTGGTGCGGTACTGCCCGCGATGCGGAAGTTCTCGGGACCAGCGAAGATTTTTGAGAGTATGGAAACGGCGGCGGACGGTATTCTCGCCGGTGCGGTCAAGGCCGGTGATGTGGTGGTGATCCGTTACGAAGGCCCCAAGGGTGGTCCCGGAATGCCGGAAATGCTGACGCCCACCGCCAACATCATGGGCATGGGCCTGGGCGAAAGTGTGGCCTTGATTACCGATGGCCGTTTCAGTGGGGCGACCCGCGGGGCCTGTATCGGCCACATCTCCCCGGAGGCGGCGGAGGGCGGCCCCATCGGTCTGTTGAAAGATGGTGACATGATTTCTCTTGACCTCGACAACGGCAAAATCCACGTCGACCTGAGTGACGAGGAATTGGCCGAACGCCGCAAGCATTGGGTGCCGATAGAAAAGCCCCTGAAGTCACCGTGGTTGCGCCGTTATCGTAAACTGGTGACCAACGCCGCCAACGGCGCGATCCTGGAGTCCTGAGCATTCATGAGTACTGGTGAGCTGCATATTGGCGTCTATGTGGATGCCGAAAATATTCGTTATAACGGTGGTTATGCCATGCGTTATGACGTGCTGCGGCGCTTCGCCGGGCGGGAGGACGGGGCGCGACTACTGCGCCTGAACACCTACATGGCGGTGGATGGCGAGCGCATGAAGCGTGACCGCGAGTACCGGGAACGGATTCGTGGCTATCAGCAGGCGGTGCGCGATCTCGGTTGGAAAATCATCGAAAAACCGGTGCGCTGGTTCGTGGACGAAGAAGGCAACAGCATGTCCAAGGCCAATGCCGATCTGGATTTGGCGGTGGATGTGATGCTGCAATCCGAGCGCCTGGATCAGGTGCTGCTGGTTACGGGAGACGGCGATTTCCTGCAGGTGGTTCGCGCGTTGCAGAATAAGGGATGCCGGGTCGAGGTGCTGGCGTTCAGGAACGTTTCCAGGGAATTGCAGTATGAAGCGGACGCTTTCTACTCCGGTTATCTGGTGCCCGGGCTGGTTCCCACCCGCGGCGACATGCGGGTGCCGTGGGGAGAGATGGGATCGCGCATCCGCGGTATCTGCATCCGCTGGGAGGCGGACCGCGGCTTCGGCTTCGTCCGCTTTTTGACCGGTATTTCCGCACGGTTGTGGGTGACCGATACCCGGCAGGACGACTCTCCTTACGAGTCGGCCTTTGTCCACATTTCTGACCTACCGCGCGAACTGGACACGGATGATCTTCCGAGCCGGGATATCATTCTGGAGTTTGATCTCGAGTCCAGTGAGACGGAAAAGGGCGGTTTCATCGCCCGCCGCTGCACAGTGGTCCATCGCTATGATGGCCGCACCGGGGGCTTGTCGAAGCAGCCCGACCGCATCTCCACCACGGAACGGGGGGAGGATGCGGGGTTCGCCCCACAGGACGAAGCCGAGGAGCATGAGGCGGTCGCCGAACCCTCCTGACGCCGCTTCGGTCTCTACAGGTCGCGAAAAAATACCTGACTACGGCGCTGGAAGTTGTAGAGGTGCTGCCGCGGCACCGGTAAATCCTCCAGGGCGCCGTGGCGAAAGTTGCGCTCCAGAAACCAGTGGGTCGTCTGGGTGCTGAGCACAAAGATCCGCTCCAGCGCCTGCTCCCGCGCGCGTTCCTGACAGTAGTCGAGCAGCCGCTCACCGCGCCCCTGACGACGATAGCGGCTATCTACGGCGAGACAGGCGACTTCGGCCATTCCCTGATCAGGGTAGGGATACATGGCCGCGCAGCCGATGATCTTGCCGTCCCGTTCCATGACCACGAAGTGATCCGCTTCCATTTCGAGGCGTTCCCGGCTGCGCCGTACCAGCACGCCGCGTTCTTCCATGGGGCGAATCAGATCGAGGATGCCGGGAATATCGGCGACCGTGGCTGTCCGCAGATGCTCGAAAGGGTCCTGGGAAATGAGGGTACCTAGGCCATCGCGGGTGAAGAGTTCGCGTAGCAGGGCGCCATCCACATGCCGGGATATCAGATGGACGCGGTCTACGTTTCCCGTGCAGGCAATTGCCGCACTGTGCAGATGCTCGCGCAGGCCGTTCTGAATATCATCCCGCTCCAGTAATTGCGGTAGTTCGGAGAGGGTGATCTGGCGTATCAGTTGCCCCTGTGCATCGGTCACACCGTCCTCATCCATGAAAAATACCAGCTTGGCGGCGTGCAAGGCCATGGCCGCCGCTACGGCCACTTCCTCTGCGCGGATGTTGAACAGGGTACCCGTCGGCGAGACGCCGATGGGGGAGAGCAGGACGATTTCGTCGGCGGCAAGATGGCGTTGGATGGCCTCTGTCGCAACCCTCCGTACCTGCCCGGTATACTGGTAATCCACCCCCTCCAGCACCCCAAGGGGCTGGGCGATGATGAAGTTGCCGCTGACCACCTGCAATCCCGCATGGGCCATGGGCGAGCCCATTTGTCCTTCGGACAATGCCGCCTCCACTACCAGGCGGGCACCGCCCACCGCTTCACGGAGTACCTGCATCGCCGCCAGGTCGGTGATGCGCTTGCCGTTGACCCGTTCGGTGCGGAGTTGGTGGGCCAGCAGGGCCGCGTCGATCTGCGGCCCGGCCCCGTGTACCAGGACGACATTGATGCCTAGGCTGTTGAGCAGGGCGATGTCATGGGCGAGGCTGCGGATGCTGCCATCCGCCAGGGCGTCGCCACCGAAATTGATGACGAAAGTCTGCCCGCGAAAGCGATGAATGTAGGGCGAAGACTCGCGGAAGCTACGGACGAAGCTATCGGCAGGCATCTGAGCACACCAACCCTAAAGGACGTTCAGGGCGATGGCTGGACGCTGTGTTTTGGGCGGGTTTTGGGCGGCAAACTCCTCCGGGCTATAGGCCTTGATCGACAGCGCGTGTATCTCCTGACGCACCGGGTCGGTGGCCGCATTGACCAGACGGTGCCGTGCCAATGGGGGCAAGCCCACGAACCGACTGCTGACAATGCGCACCTCGTAATGCCCGCCACCGCCGGACAAGGCATGACCACTGTGGGATTTCGTCCGGTCATTGATTTCCAGGAATTCCGGATTCAGGGCGTCACGCAATAAATTACCAAGGATTTCTTTGTTCATGGCAAAAATACTCCTTTATAAGGGCGAACGCTGACATCCGCGTAAACACCGGCACTGAGATAAGGTTCGGCGGCAGCCCAGGTATGGGCGTCTTCCAACGAGTCAAAACGGGCAATGATCAGGCTGCCGGTAAACCCCGCTTCGCCCGGTTCTTCACTGTCTATGGCGGGGAATGGCCCCGCAGTCAGTAAGCGCCCCTCGGATTGCAACTGATGCAGGCGCGCCAGATGATCACCCCGCGCCGTCTGACGTTTGCCCAGGGAGTCGGCATTGTCCGTGCCAATAATGCAGTAATACATGAACCTTTTCCTGTTGGTGAGATGCATGCCCTAAAGCTGCCCCATTTGCGGCAAGTTGGCAACCGTCTCCGCTGATCAGAGGCTATGCCGACGAATCGCCATCTTTAGCCTCTTGCGGCAAAGCACGCGAGATCACCACCGCTTGAAAGAGTACGAAAATGACGGTGATGGCGAGCATGCCGAACAGCTTGAAATCCACCCAGATACCTGTTGAAAACGCATAGGCCACGATCAGGTTCAGGACAGCACCGAAGAGAAAGAAGGCAATCCAGTAGCCATTAAGGCGCCGCCAGAAAGACAGGGGCAGCGCGGCTGGCAGTTGTCCGCCCATCAAGCGTTGGAGAAGCGGTTCCTCGCGCCAGTGGGTAAAGAGCAGTGCCGCCGCGAACAGCATATAGAGAATGCTGGGTTTGATCTTGATGAAGGTGTCGTTATGAAAATACAGGGTCAGGCCGCCGAAGGTCAGGATCAGCAGGGTGGAGACCCAGGTCATGGTCTCTACCCGGCCCCGCCGCCACCACTGCCAGGCCATCAGCAGGATAGCGGCAACGATGAGCACTTCGGTGGCCGTGTAGATCCCGTGAATCTTGTAGGCCACGAAAAAGAGGATGATGGGGAGGAAATCGGTAAGCAGTTTCATGACGCGCCACGGTAAATGGGGTTAAGCTTACGCTATCTAATCACAGAAAGGAGTTCGTGGACAGTGGAACGTCAACAGGTGATTCAGGGTTTAGCCGCCCTTTTGGGGGATAGCAGCAGCCATCCTCTGCCCGATTTTGCCGGGGTAAAGGCGGCCCGCTGGCGCCATCTGCCTCTCGGCGGCCGTCTGGAAGGGGTGGCGCGTGTGGACTTGCCGGAGATGGACGAACTGCTCGGCATCGAGGATACCAAGGCCGCACTGGATCTGAACACCCGCCAGTTTGTCGCCGGTTTTCCCGCCAATGACGCCTTGCTCTGGGGCGGGCGGGGCACGGGCAAGTCTTCGCTGGTGAAGGCGCTCCTGCGTCGCTATGCGGATCAGGGGCTGCGGGTGATTGAAATCGACCCGGACGGCATCCTCGACCTGCCGGAGATTCTGGCGGCGCTACAGGCGGCCGATCCACAGCAGGCCTATTACTTTGTGCTCTTCTGCGATGACCTGTCTTTCGGCGCCGACGACCCCGGCTACAAGGCCCTCAAGTCGCTGCTGGACGGTGGGGTGGAGGCGCGTCCGGACAATGTGCTGCTCTACGCCACCAGCAACCGGCGGCACCTGATGCCGCGCCATTTCGCCGACAATGAGGAATATCACCGCCACGGTGAGGAGATCATCCCCGGCGAGACGGCGGAAGAAAAAATCAGCCTCTCCGAGCGCTTCGGCTTATGGCTGGGCTTTTATCCCTTCGATCAGGCCATGTATCTGGATATTTGCATTATCCATCTGCAGCGTCTGGGGGTGCGGACGCCGCAGGCGGAATGGCGGGAGGAGGCCCTGCGCTGGGCCTTGCAGCGCGGCTCGCGCAGTGGCCGCGTGGCGCGGCAGTTCGCCCGGCACTGGGCCGGGTCCAGGGCGCTGGCGGCACGATAACTGCGCGCGTGGTACCGGGTCAGGTGTGTATGGCCTGGGCTACCAGCCGAACGCCGAGGGCGGCGCAGACACGGTTAACCGTGTCGAAACGCGGTTCGCTGTCCGGGCGCAAGGCCTTGTACAAGGCTTCGCGCGTGATGCCAGCCGACTTGGCGATTTCCGTCATGCCGCGAGCGCGGGCAATATCACCGAGCGCGGCGGCCAGCAGGCCGGCGTCGTTCGCTTCCAGAATGTCGGTCAGGTAGGCGGCGATGGCCGCATCATTGTCGAGGTACTGTGCGGCGTCGAACTCGGGTAGATCGTCCACCTTGATGCGTTTGCTCATGTTCGCTTCTCCTGTCAGTCCAGCAGTGCCGCGAGCGCCTTGGCACGCTTGATATCGTTCTTCTGTGTGCGTTTGGAGCCGCCCACGAGCAGCACGATCATCTGCGCGCCGCGCTGAAACATGGTTACCCAACCCCTGCTCCTACACCCTTGGTCAAGCGAACGCTTTGCCGGCAAACACCCGAGGTGGGAGCCCTGTGCGTAAATTGCGCCCGCCGGGATATGTGCGGGGGTGCCCAGTGATGGGTATCTCTACCGCGATGAGTGTTCAACAAACCTTCGTTTTTTGGACCGACAAAAGCGCTTCTCTGCGTCTGTTCACTCGCAGTTAATTCTGATTCGGGGAAATGGAATGCAGGTCGGAGTGTTTTCAAATAAATGTTGTTACATATAGACATTCATAGAGGCACAGCTTATCTTAAGCATGCTTGCGTGTGATCATTGCAATATTATCGCTGAACAACCTTCCTCTTAACAATCCGAAGGACATACTCTGCCACGTTAACCAAGGTGCCTTCGGTATGCCCCCAATATTCGTGTACTGAAATGTAGGTTGACCAAACCCAACTTCGGCGCACAAGCGAACAAGATCTAGTCGCACCAAAGCAGTAATATGGGCAGGATAAGATGACCCAAGGAATTGGGTAAAGTGGCCCCCCAATACTAACCCTACATATGATCGTATAGATTCCTGGTTTGGCATGGTTAAAACGAGTAGACCACCAGGTTTTGTTAATCCGCTCAAGCAACGGAAGGTGCGACGAGGGTTCTCTAGATGCTCTATTACTTCGGAGCAGGTAACTGTGTCAAATTGACCATTGATTGGAATATCCTCGTTTAGATCCCCAGAGTACCAGTTTATTTCACAGGGGAGACTGCCTGTCCGCTCAAACATATCCACACCGGCGTAAGCGGTAACTGAGCGGCGTATCTTGCGGCTTAGTTCGAGATGTTATAGAGGTCCGAGCGCAGGGGGTTGGCCGCGAAGTGTTCTTTCCAGAGCCTTGGCGTCAACTCGGCGACGCGTG
>Ga0172381_10003393_pt1 | contig 16916 bp, 14 predicted proteins | sample Leawel6488metaG_FD_119754 | JGI IMG/M metagenome (GOLD analysis project Ga0172381, IMG submission 119754) | Leachate microbial communities from a municipal landfill in Southern Ontario, Canada - Leachate well 64-88 metaG | ecosystem: Engineered > Solid waste > Landfill > Unclassified | place... | reverse complement strand
TCTGCGACGAATCCCTCTCGCTCATCAACCGCTACTGCGCCAACACAAAACTCCACTTTGGCGCACAATCGGGCAGCGACGACGTGCTCCGGCAATTGCATCGCGGGCACACGACCGCGGATGTGATCCGTGCAGTCGAGTTGTGCCGGGAATATGCTCTCACCCCGATTGTGGATTTCATCGTCGGTTTCCCGTTCGAGACAGACGAGGATCAGCGGGCAACGCTCGACCTGATCCGGTGGGTGGCCCGGTTCGGGAAGGTCCATGTCCACCGGTTCCTCCCTCTGCCCGGAACCCCTCTCGCCGGAACAAACGCGCGGCCACTCCTGACCGAGACCGAAAAAACCTGCGGAGAACTGGCCTTACGCGGAAACCTGACCGGTTCGTGGAACGATCCTGAGATAAGGTTTTTACGACATCCTTCAAATGATATACCATGAAAGATGTGCTATTGATAGCAGATCTCCATGGTCAATTCGGTAAAATTGATTCATTTCTGGAGTTGAGTCCAGAAGCGGTATTTATTGCAGGCGATATCACCAATATGGGTCCCGTTGACACTGTCGATGATGTGCTCGCACGTATTGACGTGCCATGCTTTGCAGTGCCAGGAAACTGTGACCCGCGTGAGATCCTCGAGACACTCGAACACTCGGATGCCGTGAACATGCACGGATCCTCGATCAACCTTGGCAAGATGACCATTGTTGGTGTTGGCGGGTCGAACCCGACTCCGTTCAACACACCGTTCGAGCTGACCGACAAGCAGATAGATGACGTGTTGAACAGCGCGATGAAAAAGATGGAGAAGACGGTTCACAACGTCCTCCTCTGCCATGCACCTCCCTACGAGACCCTCGACAAACCTGCCGGGGAACACGTGGGAAGCCAGAGCATCCGGAAGCACATGAAGAATTTCGATCTCGTGTGCTGTGCCCACATCCATGAAGCTCGGGGAGTCATGGACGTTGACGGCGTGAAGGTTGTCAATCCCGGCCCGGCAATGGACGGCAACTGTGCAATGATCCACTTCGGAACTGAAGCACGGGATATCAAGATCGAGCTGCTGACCGTATAACCGGCAACAGTCCGAACCAGGTTGGCGGGAAACGCCCGCCATCCCCCTAATCTCTTTTAACAATCCAGCGATCGAGCGAAGCGGATGTGAAGCCGGTGAACAAATCCCAAAAAGGAAGAGGAGAGTTCAGATCTGGACTGCCGACCGTTTGGTGAGAAGCAGCTCAAGATAGGATGCGAGGATAGGCTCGCCATCCGCGCCGATCTCCTGTGCAATCTTCTCGATCATTGCCGTGGGATTATCAGCTTCGTTTTCGGCGATAACTTCGATCTCGGCAAATGTCCCGAGTTCGTCCACGGTATCGAGTGAGATTACAGCAGAGTCCAGGGTGTAATTCTCCCGCCACTTGTTGACTTCCGTGGTACGGGTGAACCCGAGCCGGGCAAGCATGGTCTCGAAAGCTTCGCCGGATTCAACGGCAAAATTCAGCTCCTCGCGGGCCTTGAGGCCGAACTTTTTTATCTTTGGACCCTTGTAGGTTACGACTGCGCGATCGTCCGTATATCGGACTCGCACAGCTTCATCGGTGATGCCGAAATCCCGGTGGGGAGCATTATAGTAAATGTCATGCTCGTGCATCTTTCCCTTGAACTGTGCATTCTTCGCTTTGAGATGTTCCCGTATCGTATCGAGGGATGAAACCCTGACTTTGAGTTCTATTTCCAGCATGGTTGTGCCACACGTTTATCTGTCTTGATTACGATTTAATTTAAGCAGGTGAATTATGGTTATTAAAGAAGGAGATTTTATCCGGCTCAGCTACACAGGCAGTGTCAGTGACAGGATTTTTGACACGACTGATGAGGCCGAGGCAAAGACCGCGGGCATCCACAGCGAAAAAGCTCTCTATGGCCCGGTTACGATCTGTGTAGGCCAGAAACATGTTATCGTGGGTCTTGACGAGGAACTGGTCGGCAAGAAGGCCGGTGCCGGGGGATCCGTTACCGTCCAGCCCGACAAGGCATTCGGCGAACGCGACCCCAAGAAACTCCAGTCCTTCCCGAAGAACAAGTTTACCGAGAAGCCGGTCCGCGGCATGCCCGTGAAACTCGAGGAGATGGGCGAGGGCACGGTTGTAGATGTTATCGGCTCCCGGGTCATTGTTGATTTCAATGCACCGCTTGCCGGCCAGACCCTTGTCTACAAGTACAAGGTTGAGGAATTGGTTTCCAGTCCTCTCGACCAGCTCAAGGGACTTATCCACCTCTATGCAGGCAGGGATATGGAGATTGCGCTGGACAGTGGCAAGGCAACCGTCACGCTCCCGGCGGGAATCAACTACGACCGCCGCTGGCTGCTCTGGCGCGGCCGGATCATCCACGAGGGTTTCGAGCTGATCAAGGGCATTGAAGAGATAGTCCTTGTCGAGAGCTACAAGAAACCTGAAAAGAAAGATGAGAAGAAGGAAGAATAAATCCCCTTTTTTGTGTGCGCTGTCCGGTGCATGCAGCAGGTTTTCGGGTTCACTCCGGAATATTGATCAATAACGGTTTTTATAGAGTGATAACGTACAGTTCTCTATGAACACGTCAGCCTGGGTAATTGCAGTCATTGCCCTTCTCGTTGCCGGTGTCTGTTTTGCCGGGTGCTCTGATGAGAGCACAACAAGTGATTCGGCCACCGCCAGTATCACGGCTTCTCCTACCGCATCGGGTGCATTGTATGGCGAAGGCGATATTGTGAAAAATCCGAAGTCAACGGTAAGCTCGGCCGCACTGATCATCGGGTATAACTCTGCTACGGATATGTACGAACGGGCCACGATCTATCCCTACAGTAACGGGGACTGGGGTTACCGCGTTGATTCCAAAACCACCACGATAAGCCGGGCAAACCTGGAGAAAGTGTTTACCGAGAAAGTCAGCACGGTAGTCGTAGCTGATGTTACTATCGGCGCACCGACAACGGTGACCACGGTTGCAACCACAACAACGGCAAAGACAACCACGGTGGCTACTACCGCAACGGCAACGACCTCGAGTGCATCGGCACCCAAGATAAAAGATATCGAGCCCTTCATTGGCACAGCGGGAACAACGGTTTCCATTACCGATCTCGATGGGCTGAATTTCGTGTCCGGGGCAAATGTATCCCTTACGAAATCCGGTGAAACCGCTATTGTCGCAACCGGGGTATCGGTTTCGTCAGGAACTACGATAAAGTGCAAATTTGTTATTCCCTCCGGAACAACGCCTGGGTCATGGAACGTTGTTGTTACGAATCCGGATGGATTATCCAACTCGTATGCGAACCTGTTTACCATCTATAAGGGTGATGGCAGTACCACCACGAATACTACAACGGATTCCACTACATCAACCCTGGTATCAATTACCTCAATCCAGGATAAGGTGCTCGGAACGGGATGTGGAGAGGCGGATAAAACCGTGACTATTCTTGGAACCAACCTTACTGCTGCTTCAAAGATGACACTTACTGGTCCGAGCACAATTACCTCGCGGTCCTACAGTTCTAGTTCTTCAACAATGTCCACGGGAATTTTTACTATTCCCTCAGGAAGTTGTGGAACATATTATGTGAACATTCTCGATACAAGTGATAAGGTCCTTGCAAAAAGTTCTGATACATTATCTATTCAGTAATTTTTTTTAAAAGGCCACCAGTAATTCTTCTTTTTAGAGAATCCATTATGAAAATTTTACCCTGGTGAAAACATTTTTTTTGCAGAAAAGATCGTCCCCCTCTTGTGCCACCAGAATATACTGCCCACATCAATATCGGGGAATTATTCCGGTAATACAGCATCATCGCAATGCGGGGGATGCCCACGCGGCGGGGGCAGAGCCGAAGGCAGAACCCCCGAGAGCATCACGTACAAGATCGACGGATTTACCCTGAAAATTACCCACTCTCCCGGATATGATGATGGGGGCTGATGCCCCCATACCCCCCAGTAAGATAAACGCTGCCGCCCCCGCTGCGGATCAGTGCCACTACACAATTTGAAAACTATCTATTGCCCCGCCGTGCATCTGATAGGCCCTGATGCGGGGAGCCATCCCCCAATTACATTCTCGCAATTTTATGATTCGGGTGCGAACCGGGAGTTTATGTGCGGTTCTCCAAAGCATTTTTTTGTTCTTTTTTCTAGTAATTATCGATATCTGTGAGTTTTGGCAAGGGGGGTATCACGCATACCCCCCCGCCATTTTATTTTCAAAACGATCAGACCCCCCCACCCCCATGGGGGGGAGGTATCCGGCATACCCCTCCCCCCCTCCGGCCCAAAGAGACCCCCCGTGATCATTTTTGAGTAGGCTCGCGAACAGACTGCCCCATCTGAACGCCCATGGAGAATCGTTAACAATCATGCGTGCAATATTGCGTACATCCCAGTTTTGAGGAGGGGGGTATGCCGGATACCCCCCCCTCCGGTTATTTTTCCGGCAGGGGATACCCCCCACCCGTTTATTTTTAAAAGCGATCAGACCCCCCTCTCATACTGGGCTGCATGAACTGCGGAAGACCGGTGGGATCGTTTTGGCAGACTATTCTTCCGTCGAAAATTGTGTAGTGTATACGGCTGATCGCCCGGGTTTTCCCATAACCGGGGTGGGGGGGTATCCGGCATACCCCCCTCCCCCAACTGAAATAGGAGATGTCTGTCAAACGGTATGAAGGAGAACCCGGCAGGACGTACTGATGACTTTTCGTCCGAAAGGGATCGTTTCGAAATCTTCCCGAATCCTGTCGGATTTTAAAGAATTGCCAAAAACCGGCATTATTGAGCGAGTTTATACCGGAGCAGTGCTGCAATCCCGCCGAGAGCGACAAGACGCTCCCCGGGTTCAAACGATGAGGAGAGGACAACGACCGATGCCCTCATCGCCTCGGCCTTCTCGATCAGTGCCATGATCTCGCGGTCACGCAGGTGTATGTCAGCGATAAGCACCTGCTCTGCGGCACCGAACCCGACAGCATCGCTGACTTCTGCCCGGCCATAGGTGACCGCCCCGTTTTTGGAGATTCGCATCAGTACCTCATCCATCATCTGCACTTCCCGGGAGAGCTGGATATCGTCGATCAGTTTGTCGAGCGCTCCCTTGCCGATCACTTCCTGAACGGCGCCGCGCCCGATCCTGCGGGTCTCGACAATGACTGCCCGTTCCGCGGCAGGGCTGTTCTGGTTCCTGGCGTACCGCGCAAAGTCGTCCTTGATGAACCCCGGCCCGGCAATGATCAGCGGGCCGGTGATCTCGGCGATAAGGGAGATTATCTGGTCGAAGAATCCCTTGCGCGATTCAGTCTCCGCGCCTTTGCCGCTGCCGGCAGTGAGGGTGATGACACTCTCCGGCCCGAACTGCCGGAGCCGGAAGAGTTCGGCCTCTCCCTCCTCGAGGGCGATGATATGGATTACCCCGTAGACCGATGCTTTTACGGCACGCTCGATCCGTTCGAGTTCAAGCGGCCGCCACTGCTTGATCACGGAGATCTCGTACCCGGTCTCGACACTGATCGTGTGGAACGCGCCGGTATCCACACCGTGCTCGATCGTTCCGGTGAGCCGGAGCCGGGCCCCGTGCACGGAGAATTCAAGGCGATCGATCCGGACCCCGAGCCGGACCGGCCGCTTCTCCACCTTCTCGGGCCGGATCTTGTCGCTTGCGGCATCCACGCTCCGGAAGGTCGTGGCAAAGACGAGATCGCCCGGCGCTATCAGGTGCTGGAGGTGCCACAGGTCATCGATACTCTCCGGAAGGAGCCGGATCTCGCCGAAATTGCTTCGTATGTCCCCGTATTCAGCCTTCATGATGCCCTATGATATTCGAGCCGCCGGGGGGGGTGAATGCCGCCACCTGCTCGGTGTTCAGGATACCTTTGAGTGCTTTCACATCATCATCGGACAGTTTTCCCTTGAGGATACGGAGGATCTTCTTTGCAGCATCGTTAGGCTCGAACTGCCCGGGCTGGATCTCGACATGGATCTTTGTCCTTGCCAGTATGACTGCGGGCGGGCCTCCGATCACCGCGGCATGCGGTTCTGTCATGAGGCCTATCGCGATCGCGAGCGGGATATTCCGGTAATACGTGCGCTCACCCCGGACGATGAACGATCCCCGGGTTACAAATTCCCCCGATTCGGGCGTCTTGCTCACCTGCGAGGGAAGGGCACTGTATACGTCCGCAGAGAAGTGCCCGCTCCGCCATGCACCGGAATAAGAAGCTGCAAACTGCGCAACTTCGTCCATCCGTTCCGTCTTTCCTTTGACAATTACCACGCTGGCCCCGTGGACATCCGCGTGGACAAACAGGTCTCCCCCGGCCATATACTTCTTGACCAGTTCCTCGTTCTGCGATGCATCGCGGCCGCCCAGCACCACAACCCCGTCGCTCGTCACAAACCAGCGGAAGCGGTGGTACCAGAGTTTCTTCATCGGCACGAAATCACGCTTCTGTGATTTCTTTTTGACTGCAATGGTTTTCATTGCGATAAGGGCGCCGGCTTTCTTCCGCTTGAATTTTTTTATGACATCATGGTACCGGCCGGCATTCTGCTCGACCCCTTCGTGGACGTAAATCTTCACCTTTTTTCCGATTTCAACTTCAACTGCCGCTTCTCCGGGGTAGAATGCCACGATCTTCTTTGCATCCGGGGATGAGGTGCCCTTCAGGTGCTTCTCGATCTCCTGCCAGGAGAGTTGTTTACTCGCGGTATCGAGCGCGGTGATGAGCCGGGCAATGAACTGGTAGTTCTCGTAGATGATGTTGACAACCGATTCTGCCTCTGCAATGGTCCGGTCGAACTTCTTGACCGCGGCTTCCTGGTGGACACGGATCCGGTCCTCTTTTGCGATCTTCGGGCGCTTGCTGGATTTTTTCTCGGCCTTCGTGAGCGGATAGAAAGCCTCCAGTGCTTCAGAAAATGTCGGATAGGATGGGGCAGCTGTCCCGGAACCTTCCCTGAGGTCGACCGGCTCGCAGTGTTTTGCATCGATGAATGGCGAGCGTTCGTTTTCAACGCGCCGGAACAGGGTACTGAGCGCATCAAAAATTTTTCCGGGATCTGCTGCGGATGCGGGCAGTGCCTTGTCCAGGCCGGCTACCGTGCAGATATATTCTGCATACATGCCCCCGAGCATACCCCCAATCGCCAGCGACCGGACAAGGTCGCGGTCATCCGCCTTGAGAAATGCCGTAAGGTTTTCCAGGGATGCCGTCGGGTCGCTGTTGCTGAGGGTGTACGGTACGCCCGGGACGACCTCACGATCCTTGAACCGGTGGTGGCGGAGCGGTTTGATGATGGTGTAATCTTCTTTGGTGAGGATGACATTTCCCTCATCGAATAGTTCGATGATGAGCCGGTACGTCAGGACACCTTTGCCGATATCGAAGATGAGGATGCGTTCGAGATTGTGCTGCCGGATGGCGAGCACTTTGCCGCCCGAGATATATTTCCGGAGCAGCATCGCGAACTGGGGAGGGTTTTTCGGGGGGTTCGGGAGATCGCGGACCACATGTGCCCGCCTTCCCGCCTCCACGATAAACTGGTACCTGGCCTTGTTCTCCCCGTTGATCCGGATAGCCAGCGTCCGCGTGTCGAACTGGTAGACCTTGTCGATCCAGAGCGGCAGCTTCCCGCGCAACTCGGACGTCATAGCCTTGACGTCAATACCGCTCATGCCCTGTTCGGATGCCATTGTGTAATAACCGGTTAGTTATTAGTTGCCGGAACCTGATAAACGTATAATCACCCGTGAATCAGGGAGAACCAAAGTACATATGGCTTTGAGAACATAGTTATACGACAACTGGTGTTGCGGGATGAGCGAAGGTACTAGAGAAGAGAAGCCGGTTGCAGAAGAAAAGCCGGTCCAGTCAAAGAAGGCCAAGACCAAGGCAGACAAGCAGGCTGAGCATATCAATCGCATCAAGCGGACCCTTGCAGCATCCCTGCTGGGTATCTTTGCCGGGATTATCTCCTATTACCTCGGCGGCGCTCCTGACGCGGCCGGCCTGCAGAACGACGGGTTCCTGGGCTTCATGATCATGCTCGCGTGCATTGTCATCCAGAAGCACATCTTCATCCTCCTGGGTATGGACACCTCCAAGCTCGGCGCCAAGGACTGGTTCTACCAGGGTTTCATGACCTTTGCCTTCTGGTTCATGATCTGGACAATCCTGCTGACTACCATCTGATCTTTTTTTGTGATACGCCATGAGAATAGCCATTGTCCATAAAGATCGCTGCCATTCCCGGAAATGCGGCAGCGAGTGCATCATCTACTGCCCCCGGGTACGGACCGGTGACGAGACGGTCATTCTCGGCGCTGACGGCAAGGCCCAGATCTCCGAGGAACTCTGCGTCGGGTGCGGCATCTGCATCAAGAAGTGCCCGTTCGATGCGATCGATATCGTCAGTCTCCCGGTGGAACTCGATCACCCGACCCACCGGTACGGGAAGAATGGTTTTGCGCTCTACGGGCTCCCCATCCCGGTTGAAGGCAAGGTTACCGGTATTCTCGGTGCCAATGGGATAGGTAAAAGTACGGCTATCAAGATCCTCTCCGGCCAGCTCCGTCCCAATCTCGGGAACTTTGACAATGAAGTGGCATGGGATGAGATCCTCAAGCTGTATGCCGGCACGGAACTCTTCGATTACCTCCAGACCGTATCGAAGAAGACGCTGAAGATTGCCACCAAACCCCAGTATATCGACTATATCCCCAAGGTATTCTCCGGAACCGTGCGTGCGCTCCTTACGACCACGGATGAGCGCGGACGGCTCTCGGAGATCCTTCCGGTTATGAAACTGGAGGCCATCCTCGACCATGACATCGGCACCCTGAGCGGTGGCGAACTCCAGCGGGTTGCCATTGCAGCCTGCCTTGCGCGCAATGCCGATCTCTATTTCCTCGATGAGATCACCCCGTTCCTCGATATCTACCAGCGTATTGCAGCGGCAAAACTTATCCGCGACCTTGCAACGGAGCGCCCCGTTGTCATCGTCGAGCACGACCTGGCAATTCTCGATATGCTGGCCGATACCGTCCATGTCGGGTACGGCAAGCCGGCGGTTTTTGGTATCATCACCCGCCCCAAGGGGGTCCGGGTAGGCATCAACCAGTATCTCGAAGGGTTCCTTGCCGAGGAGAATGTACGGTTCCGCGACACGCAGGTGGTGTTCGAGAAGCGGGCTCATGAGAAGGGCTCCAACCGCGAGGATCTCTTTGTCATACCGGCAATGACCAAGAAGTTCGAGAGTTTCGAACTCACGGTTGGCGGAGGCACAATCCGTGCCGGTGAAGTGCTGGGCGTTGTCGGGGCAAACGGCATGGGGAAGAGCACGTTTGCAAAACTTCTTGCCGGGGATGAGACACCCACGACCGGCACGCTTGACACCACGCTGCGCATCTCTTACAAACCCCAGTATATCAAGGCCGATACTTCGGACAGCGTTGAGATGTACCTGCGCCGGTGCACGACAAAGTTCGATACCTCCCTGTACCAGCACGAGATCATCGAATCACTCACCCTCACCCCGATTCTCCAGTCACCGGTCGATACCCTGAGCGGTGGCGAACTCCAGCGGGTTGCCATCGCCGCGTGCCTCTCCCGGGATGCGGATCTCTACATTCTCGATGAACCCAGCGCCCACCTGGATGTTGAGCAGCGGGTCCGGGTCACGCGGATGATCAAGCGGCATGCCGAGGGAAAGGAAGCAGGGATCATGGTGATCGACCATGATATTTATGTCATCGATATGATCAGCGAGCGGATCCTTGTCTTTGAAGGCGAGCCCGGGGTTCGCGGGACGGCATCAGGCCCGTTCATGATGCGGGACGGCATGAACCGTTTCCTGCATGAACTCGATGTAACCTTCCGCCGTGACCAGAGCGGCCGCCCGCGGATCAACAAGCCCGATTCCTTCCTTGACCGGGAACAGAAATCCATAGGTGAATTCTATTATTATGCGCAGGATGAGGATTGAATAAATCATCTATATTTTAATATTATCCCATGCCATTCTTGCTATATGCGGGGAGAACAGCTTTCAGATGCGATCGTCTATGACAAGCTGCACCTGCTGAAACGGGATTTTTTCGGTTATATCGAACGCCATTCTGTTAAAGTCGATGTGAATCTTCCGGTCTTTTACGGGTATGTCGTATCTGCGCTGGAGAACTCGTTTCCCAATATCCCGAACGATGCCTATGACGAGTTCATCGACAGCATCACGTTCAAAGTACTCGACACCAGCGCGAATGTCACGGATTTTGAGTACGTCAAAAAAGTGATGGCCAATGCCCTCCGGTTCAAGAAGAGGAAAAATGCCGAGATTGGCGTTAATATCGTTGTCGGTCTCAAACTGGTGAAAAACGGCGATTACAGCCATGCACTGGAGTTCCTGAAAAAATATGCCCTGCTCGATGTAAAACTCGGGACTACGGTTGCGTACTGCTATTATACGCTCTCGCTCCGTGAATTCCGGAAGGAGGAGGAGGCATCACGGAATTTCCGCCCGGGCGAGATGGAACTGCTGGCCCGGGAACTGATGCTCAACCTTGCCCGGGAAAAACCCCCCCTCAATGTCTTAAAGCAACTGGAGATCGACGATTCCTCGTTCCTGGAGACGATCTTCTGGAAGATGATCTTCACCGGCCTGGAGTGGTTCTCCAATGAGAAATGGTTTATTGAAGTTGGCCTGAAGAATGCTGCGTTTACGAATGATGCGGCAATGCGGAAACGTCTGCTTAACCTTGGCTCAGAACGGTTTTATACGGACATCAATTTTCTCCGCGAGATGTATTATTTCAAGCTGGAAAACCGCGATGCTGCCGGCGCTGCCGGGATTGTCAACCAGCTGATCAAACAGTATCCCGATGAACTGGAACCTATCTATCTTGGGCTCAAACTCTCGCTGCTCACGACGAAAAAGATCACCTACCACAGTTTCCGCAGGCTGGCGCTGTCCAAAAAGATGCCGGCCCAGATCATCGGGTTGTTTGACTTCACCTTTGAGCTCCTGAACCATGAGAACAAGGAAGCAATCAATAAAATTACTGATTTTGAGGCCGAGTTCCCGCAGTTCCAGTATTATGCGGATACCCTGCGATATATTGCCGGTGATTTCACTCTGAATGACGATGTCCGGATGAGAAAAGCACGGAAGATCCTTCTGGACTCCCTTGAACATTTCTGTTCCATTGAACTGAAAGGCCGGAAATAGGCACTGCTGCGCAGTCCCGTCTTCTTCCCTCCTCCATTTTTATCCCGCTGTTTGGTGTGAAGACGCTATACCGCGATTCGCAATAGACCGGTTTTTGGGATCCTTGATTGCTGGTTACGGAAAACCGGGGCGGATCAGGTTTTTATCAGGCCGATGCCGGATAAAATGGACTGGATTGCCCGCACCAGGGGATCGGTAATCGCAGCAATGCCATCCGGATTCACCGAAGGGGAGGGTGTAGTTGCGGGAACGACATCTTCCCGGAGTGTGGGAATGGCTGGCGGGACCGTGCTGTTACCGGAAGATGCGGGTTCCATAGGGGTTATGGATGCCGCGATCTCGACTGCCACCAGATTCCGTGTTTCTGACTTATCAATGTAATATCCGACATCGGTCGATGTGGAGAACCAGACCCGGCCGGTTGTGTCCATGGATATCCACAGGGTCGCGGAGGATGTGCCGATCCCCTCGAACCGATCCAGGTGGCGGTATATGCTGCCGTGGTCCCAGATATAGATTCCCTGGTCCGTGGCCAGGTACAGTTTCCCATCTGGTGCTGAAGCGAGATCATTGATGGAAGGTTCGGTAACGGCAAGATCCCTGCTTGTCAGGACCGGTGTGAAATTCACCCCGGGTGCGTAGTGCACAACGGTCGAGCCATTAAAGAAAAAGACGCCCCCGTTATAACCACGCCGTACGTGGTCCAGCAGTCCGAACGCGGATTTCGTGTCAGCAATCGATTCAAACCGGATCGGATCATCCTGCGATCGCAGGATCCATAATCCTTCATCCGGTGTCGCGATAAGGGTCGCATTGGCCACATGATCATAAGCCAGGCTGTCCGCTTCGTAAAACCCGGTACCGCCCTCTGTCATGGGCTGGTACCATGTCCACTGGCCATCACGGAACCGATGAATCCCGGAATGCCCGGTTGCAACCCACATATCCTCATTCCAGCGCTGGATATCCGTTATCCGCGTATCCTTGAACATCTGCGGATCGCGCAGGACCTGGTAATACCGGCCATTGTAAATCTGTATGCCTTTGGAACAGCCGATCCAGAGGTTCCCCTCCGGATCATACTCCACTGCCGAAATGTAATCGTCCATGAGCCCTTCAGAGATATTGCTGAGGGTCATGTGCCGCGTTGACCAGGTTCCGTTGTAGGTTGACAAACCAAATGATGTTCCAACCACAACATCCCCGCTGGAATTGGGGATCGTGATCATATCCGTCACTTGCGTGGAATGAATCATCGATGACGTGGGAATAAACAGGGTAATGGAATACGGCACCGGTGTGGGGGTGGGTTCCGGCGTAGAAAGCGACAGCATCTCGACCGTGAAATCGGCAGATACCGGTACGACGAGGGAAAGAGTGACAAGGAGAAGGAGATATACCTTATAATTCGCCGGAAGTGCCATCTGCTCTCCGGACCATGATTTTTCCATTGCTGGCCGGGAGGAAGGTTACGGATCTGCCAACTTTCCCCCCTATCTCTTCCTTGGCAAGTTTTATATTGTGTTCTTTTAAGAGTGCCCTGACTTTGGTGGCATTGCGTTCGCCTATGTTGAGATTCGTGCCGAAATATTCGAACATGCAGGCGCCGCCGGCCATCTTTGCTACCAGGGAGCGGTCCTTACAGCCTAATGCATTGAGCTCTTTGAGGAGAAGAGGAATGGCTGTATCGGCATATTTTCCCGGGCGGTCTTTTCTTCCGGCACTATCGGGAAGCATAATGTGCACCATTGCGCCGACCTTGAGGGTATCATCATACAGCGTGAGTCCGATGCAGGAACCAAGACCTATCGTCATCATCGGGAACGAACCTACACGGTATTCGCCAATACCGATCATTGCTGTCTGTCCGCTCGGTGAAGGTGGTTCGGTCATGATTTTATTTGCATTCATCAGATGCCTTTCATCATGTTTTCCATCAGTTCGACAATTCTTGCCAGTGTTTGGGCCTCCGGAAGCATGATGATGTCGCTGTCGATCTTGTGTTCCTCACAGACAAGTTCCGTGGAGAAGAGGAGAACTTCATCAACTTCCTCACCCATCTGGGCCACCAGCGAGGACATAGCTGCATGTGCCATATCCAGACTGAGCGCCGGAGGTGACGGGAGCATGATGAAGCCGAGCAGTTCGGCAGTTGCATCCAGGAATGCAGAAACCATGATGTTACCCACTTCGAGCAGCGCACTCTCGTCCATCTCGTTCATGGGCCGGTTCATGTCGGTGAGTCCGAGCATGGTGTTGGTGAGCCGGATAGCGGATTCCTTGGAGATATAAAAGATGATGTAACCTCCATGGGGGATCTCGCCCTGGAGTTCGAACGCCACCATGGCGGCGGATTCCTCTCCCATGTAGGTTCCCAGTTCAGAAATATCAATTGCCTTGATCGCTGGGACACTCATCTCGACGGTACTTCCCAGCATCTGGGACAGGGTAGTTGCTGCGTGGGCAGCGCCAATGTTTCCTAGTTCCTGGATTGCATCTGCCTGAATGGTCGATAGTTTCATGATCTTCTCCTACACCATCGTATTGACGTCAAGTACGGGTACCACATCCCCGTCGCCAAGGATGGTCACACCGCTCACTCCTCGCGTGGTTCCGATAAAATGGCTTAAGGGCTTGACCACGACTTCCTGTTGCCCTTCGACAAGATCGACAGGGATACAGCATTTCCGCTTCTGGTATTGGACGACAATAAGGATCTCGCATACGAGCGAAGCCCCGACCATCTCGTTCAGCCAGAAGATCTGGATCACTTCATCGCGCAAGAGGATTGCCTCGCCTTTCCCGATATGATGCGAGTCATCCCGCCTGAAGTTGGCAACCTCGACAATACTGCTGATGGGAATGGCAAGGCGTTTCCCATTGATCTTGACGATCATAACATCGACAATGGCCATTGTCGGGGGAAGCAGGAGTTCAAACCGGCTCCCCTTTCCCGTGGTGGTCTCAACCCGGATGGTGCCTTTCAGGGCCTCGATGGACCTCCGGACAACATCGAGACCAACACCCCGCCCGCTGATATCGGAAATTTTATCCGCGGTGGAGAAGCCGGGCTGGAACAGGAGTTCGATGGCCTCATCAGTGGTCATGATATCCGCGGATTCCTGGGTGACGAGTCCCTTTTCAACCGCTTTCCTCTTGACCTTTTCCACATTGATCCCGGCACCGTCATCGACCAGTTCGATGATGACATTATCCCGGTCCCTGCGGGCTACCAGGCGGACCAGTCCCTTACGCGGTTTGCCGGCCGCTTCCCGTGTCTCGGGAGACTCGATCCCATGATTTACTGCATTCCGGATAAGGTGAAGGAGGGGATCGTTGAGACCGTCCATGACACTCCGGTCCAGTTCGGTCTCGCCACCTTCCATGATGAATTCAACCTCCTTGCTGTCATACTGGGCGACATCGCGGACCACCCGGGGCAGGCGGTTGAATATATGGTTGAGGGGGATCATCCGGATGATCATCATCAGGTTCTGGAGATCGGATACCGACCTGTCGACCATGGCGATAGCCTCATCCATCTCCTTGATGTGGTGCTGCTCGGAGATCTGTTTGAGCCGGCCGCGGTTGATAACCAGGTCCTCGACCAGGTTCATGATATGGTCGAGCTGCGTGATATCGACCCTGAGGTTCTTGATCTCACGGTTTTTGTCAGCTGCAGGAGCACCGGCTGCCGGCTTTTTAGCTAAAGACGCATCCCCGCTCTTCTTTTCCTGTTTTTCTGCCGGTTTGATCTCAACGCTGGCAATTTCCGTGCCAAGCGCAGCAGTCTTCAGTGCATCCTCGCCGGCTTCGCTTGCAATCCGGAGCGTGAGGGATCCGTCGAATTTTCCCTCATCGATGGCTTCCTTTGATGGATTGATGGTGGTAATTGTACCGAGCGCTTCCAGGTTGCCGATGGCAATCATTGCCCGGACGTCTTTCATCGGGCATTCATTTGCCACGGCAATACTGATATCATAGAGGGGGAGATCCCCGGTATCTTCGGTATCGGGGGATACCTCTGCGGACGGAACAACAGCAGCAGCTGGTGCCGTGTTCTCTTTCTTGACCTTTTCACCACCAATATCCAGGAGCATCTGTTTGAGAGCCCGCACCTGCTCGTCGGGATTCAGGGACGATGTATCCCCGCCGCCCTCTACATCATCGATCATCTGCTCCAGAACATCGGAACAGGCAAGAAGCAGGTTTCCGAGTTCCAAGGAGAGATTAGCGGACCCGCTCCGTATCAGCTGGAAGATGTCCTCCATTGCATGGCACAGGCGTTCCATGTCGGCAAAGCCCATAGAAGCTGATGCTCCTTTAAGGGTGTGGACGGAACGGAAGATTTCATCGATTGCATCCTGGTCGGCTCCCTTCTCAATAATGAGGAGGTTCTTGACCAGGTTCTCATGGTTCTCCCGTGACTCTGCAACAAACAGGCCCCGGTAAGCTTCAAATTCGGACATGAGTTCCCTCCATCTGCAAAACCAGCCGTTCGACCTCTTTTGCGATTTTATTCAGCGGCAGGACTTTATCGACTGCATTTTTCTGGATGGCCGAACGAGCCATCCCGTATACCAGGCAATCCCTCTCATCACAGATGATGTTTGTCCCGCCTGCCTGCTTGATAGCATATGCACCTTCTCCGGCATCATTCCCCATACCGCTCAAGATAACCGAGACAATGTTCTTTCCGTAGATATGGGCAGCAGATTCGAATGTTTTGTCAACGGCAGGCCTGACCCCATGGAGAGGTGGCGTGCTGGAGTGAATGACCCTGCCTATCCTCACATTATTTGCATTCATATCCCCGCTGATGACGGTATGGACTCCCGCTTTGGAGAGCAGGATCTTGCCGGTCTCCACGACATCGCCATTCTCTGTCTCTTTCACGGGCATGGATGCAATCCGATCGAACCGTTCTGCGAGTGCGGCAGTAAAGCCGGTTGGCATATGCTGGGTGACCACAACACCGGCGGGAAGGTCCGGAGGGAGCTCTGCCAGAAGGGTATCGAGCATCGGGGGTCCACCGGCAGAGGATCCAATCAGGACCACACGTTCAGCTGCTGCTCTTCCCTCAGAAAGAATCTTATGGGGCTGTGGCTGGACGGGGAGCGTCATCAGGTGTTTGATCTTCGAGACCAGTTCAGCGCCAATATCCCGAACATGGGGGATGTCCTTGGGTTTCAGCATGAAGTCATCGGCACCAAGATGAATGGCCTGCCGGGTCATCTCTGCATCTTTCGAGGTGAGAGAACTCAGCATAATGACTTTCGGGCGACGCTTCTGCTTCTGGAGTTGTTCTAAAACCTGGATGCCGGTCATCTTGGGCATCTCGATGTCAAGGGTAATGAGATCCGGTTTGAGCGCCTGGATTTTGTCCAGTGCATCAAGGCCATTGGATGCAGTTCCCACTACTTCGATCGACGGATCGCCAGTCACCATATCCCGGATGATCGTGCGCATGAACACGGAATCATCAACGATGAGGAGTTTTACCATACGTTGCTTCAGGTTGAAAGGACGTTCTTTACTTCTTCAAGCACTTTCGGGGCCTGGAATGGCTTCACGATATACCCTTTTGCGCCTGTCTTGATGGCCAGTTTCACCATCTGTTCCTGGCCCACTGCCGTGCACATGACAACC
>Ga0172381_10003391_pt1 | contig 16918 bp, 27 predicted proteins | sample Leawel6488metaG_FD_119754 | JGI IMG/M metagenome (GOLD analysis project Ga0172381, IMG submission 119754) | Leachate microbial communities from a municipal landfill in Southern Ontario, Canada - Leachate well 64-88 metaG | ecosystem: Engineered > Solid waste > Landfill > Unclassified | place... | reverse complement strand
GCAGGGAACGCATGGGGATAAAGTTTACAAAGGAATGGGCAGAGGCTCACTTGGACGAACTCGCCACATTATTACAAACATTAAAAGGTCTAAGCTAAGGAGGGTGGGAGAGTATGGGAAAAATAAGAGTGGAGATTGAGTGGGATAACGTAATTACTATTACTGCCATAGGAATTGAAACAGCTCTTATGAATGACTATATGTGTGATGGTATTAAAGTAACCGCCCTCCCCCCAGAAACCCACGCAGGGGAGAAGGACACAGTAGAAGAAAGATTAGAAGCACTTGAGAATTTGCATGAGGACGCAGACAACTGGATGCATGAATCAAGACCTCATTTTCCCAAGCCAAAAGCAGGGTTGCCTACTTGTGGCTCGTGTGGAGGCAAACAAGTTTATATCAGGGGAAAGCACCCTCAAGAAGAAAATCGTTTAGTGTGTCCGACTTGCTGTCAAGAAAGATTGGAAATGATAGAAGTATATGCCAGCAAAGATTACGGTAAGGCGTACCTCGCTCACCAATCACTAAAATAGGAGGACTCCCATGAGTAGCCGTATGAAGTGGCAGAAGTTATTGGAATGGCTACGCAACAGGGAATACAAAGACGGCGATAGGGATGGTAGGTTTTACCATGATCTTATGAAAAAGATTGAAGAATTGAGAGGAGAGGACTCCCATGAGTAAGGTTAAAAAGAGTTTGAAGAATAGATATAGAATTTGGTTCGGTAACGCTCAATGGATGAATGATTTGATTGACGCTCCGACAGCAGATGACGCATTAGCAATGGCGAAAGTAAATTTTGGAAGATTAGGGAATAAGGTTAATAAGATTGAGTTTGTAAAAACTATTGAGGAATGACTATGCAGAATGAACAGGGGGGGGAAATCATGAGAGAGATTAAGTTTAGAGCGTGGGATAAAGAAAAGAAAAAAATGGGAACGGTTTCTGATATTGACTTTATACATCGAACGATATGGTTAAAATGGTTTGTTTCTACTACTGCGCAAGGACATTATATTTTATGCGATGAAGAATATGAACTTATGCAATTTACTGGCTTAAAAGACAAAAACGGTAAGGAGATATACGAGGGAGATATTGTCAATTGGTCGGGTTGGAAAATAGGATTTAAGCATATTGACGGCACAGACGTAAAACTAAAACCCAGGGAAGTGGAGTTTGCTGATGGATGTTTTAGACTTAAAAACGATGATTGTTGGAATTTATCTATTTGGGAAAACATTGAAGTCATCGGCAACATATACGAAAACCCAGAATTATTAAACTAGCCACCAATCAGCACTACTTACGGGAGGGGTGAGGGAGATGAATAAAGTAACGTGGAATGGTCTCAAAAACTATCCAAAAATTCGTAAGAGTTTATTGGAAGTATCTAAGCAAATTAAACGAATAGCTAATTCTAAAAGCTCACATTTGGCAGACGCTTTTGCAAGTATTGGAGCAAATATTTATATTTTAAACATTCATATTAAATTTTTAGAAGAAGAATTTAAAAAGCAAAAGGAGACCCATGACCAATCTATCGGATAGGGATGAAGAGATTATTAAACTCAAAAGGTTAATAATAACCTATGAAAAAAGTTTGAATAGGGCATACGAAAGGCAGGAAACAACTATTGATATTCACGCTCGTTTATTTCAACTTAACAACGAGTTAAGAAAACTGGAACAGGAGGTCTAAATGAACAACAATAAAAAAATTAAGAAAGCAGTTGATTTTTTAAACGCCATACCAAAGTGTGCTGTTTGCGAAGAGGATTATACTAAACCTGATTGCCATGTTTGTAAAATTCTTGTTCCTCTTGCCAGCTCATACCTTGAAGCAAGTGATGAGTTGCCTGAACGGATGGAAGTTGATTCTATTGGTATTGACGCAGGGGATAATCATTCAATGCAATGTTATGGCAAAGGATTGAATCACGCTATTGACCTTTGTGTCCCCATAGTCTCCCGATTGCAGAGTGAGAATGAGGAGTTGAGGAAAGCTCTTCAAGAAATGATTGAATGGCATCCTCGAATAACACAACGTATCGGTTCGGAGGGTTCCGAAGCTCGTTATATACAAGCTCACCAAGAAGACGCTATTAGTTATGCTAATAAGGTACTGAAAGGATATACAAATGATTGCCCCAAGCGATAGAGAGAGAAGCGAACTGCCTGAACGGATGCCGGTAATTTTTGGAGAGTGGAATCGCTGTTATGACGCTGTACTGCCAGTAGTCGCCCGCCTCAAGGAAGAACTTGCCAGGGTGAAGGGGGAGAGAAACGGATATAAGAAAATGATAAAAGATTGTCCACAGAAACAAGTATGTCCATATATAAAAATATCTACTTTTGACGAGGCAACAGATAAAAATATTAAAGACCTCCAATCATCCATCGCCTCAAAGGACCAGGGGATAGCTGAGTTGCGGGGTAGTATTGAAGATATGAAAGAGCAATGCCACGAAATAGATATTAAGAATGGTCAACTCCAATCCCAACTTTCCCGCATGAGCAAGTCGGCGGGGGTGGAGAATCTTTTAGAGAAATTGCCAGATATGTTAGCCGAAGCACAGGTTGAAACTATACCTAATAGTGCAATATACGATGTTGATGTAAGGAAATTAGCCCAAGCAATCCACGACAGCATAATGGGGGTGGGGTGATGAAATATCTGTTTATATTCATAGCAATACAAGCAGTTAGCATGACAGTCGGATGTTTAATTGATGTTAACACTAAAAATGTTCCTGCTGTTATTTATTGGTTTATAGGGTCGGCGTTCAGCATGGTAGCTACTTTATTTTTAATAAAAGCGTTCTAATCCACGCCAGCGTGGGGAAAGGGGAATTATGATGGGCGTAACTGAAAAAGTTTTAATTATTGCTCTTGTTTTGTTTGCGTGTTCTTTAGCATTTAGTTTGGGTATAGCAGTCGCACCTAGCCATGCTGAAAGGAAGGATAAAATGACGTGGTGTGAGTGCATTGAAAAACTGTACGCTCTTAAGAAAACATGTATAACATCCTGGGTAGATAATACTCTTGATTTAGAACATGGTAAAATGTTCACTGAAATAACCAAGTGGAGGGAAGATTGAAAAATCGAGATCCTCACAAACATTGGCGCAACTTCGTAATCAACCCAAAAGTTAAAATTCCTAAAGTTGATTTTGATTACAGAGATAAAAATAGGGAAATTGAGATTTCATTAAATTTGAGTGGGCCAGGACATAGGATGGACAATAGGTATTAAAATAAGGAGATTGAAATGAAAGACATGACCAGTATATTCATAGCAACATTTAACGGTCTTGGTTTTACAAAACAGTGTCTCAAAAGTATTTTTGATAATGTATCAGTAGTCAAGACGGATTACGAGGTCATAGTTTGTGATAACGGGAGTACGGATGGCACGGTAGAGTATCTAAATAGTCTTGAAAAACAAGGGATGATAAAAGTTATTTATAATAAAGAAAATATGGGTTTTCCTAAAGCTCAAAACCATATGGCTGAAGTAGCTCAAGGAAAATATTATCTATTGCTTAATAACGACACTTTGGTTACAAAAGGATTTTTGGATAATTTGATACGCTGTATAAAAACTGACCCCAAGATTTGCGCTGTAGGGCCATATAGCAATGCGGTGAGTGGAAGGCAGAAATCCCCCATTTCATGTTCATATAAAGGTGTTGAGGAACTGGAAAAGTTCTCTGAAAAATTTAGCCAAGAAGAAAAGTATACTGATTTTTTAGTATTCTTCTGTTGTCTTATAAAATCAGAGGTTTGGAAAGAGATTGGTGGATTAGACGAAGAATTCACCCCTGGAAATTTTGAAGACAATTTATTTTGTTGGAAAGCGTTAGATAAGGGGTATAAATTGAAGATATGCGGTAATTCTTTTGTCCACCATTTTTGTGGAGGAAGTTTTGGATATAATAATGATCATAAAAAACAGAAAGCGTATAGTAATCTTTTGGCTCGTAACCAAAAGATATTTATGTCTAAGATAGATAAGTATAAAAAAATATCTTTATGCATGATAGTGGGAGATTATGAGAACCATGAAGATTTTAAAAGAGCGTTATCGAGCATAGCCCAATGGGTAGACGAAATAAATATAGTTTTTAATTTTAAACATACGCCAATCAACTATCTGAATTATATCAAACTGCTAAAGATACTTAACAGTTTTTACCATATTGATAAATACAATGTATTGCCAGATATAAATCATAAGTATATAAAATTTAATAACTATGCGTATGCAAGGAACATTTCCTTATCTATGTCAACCGGGGATTACTGTATCTGGATGGACTGCGATGATGTATTTGAACAACCTATGGGCATCCGTGATCTAATCTTATATAATCCAGACATAGATGTATTTAAAGTATCTATAAAGTGTCCAACTGAAATAAACACGGAAGAAAATATCATAAAGAATGTGATATTTAAGAATAGACCTGAATATAAATTCAAGGGTATTATTCACGAAGATATATCAGAAAGCCAGTCCGGCGCAAAGTATGTCCTTACGAATTTATCTATACGACATTTTGGATATATTCAAGCGAGCAAATGGATAGCAAAGAATAGGCGCAATTATATTTATTTAAAAAAAGAGATGGAAGATAACCCGGATATTATGACATATTTCCATTTGATAAACTGTCTTATGGTATTAGGACGATTTGATAGACCCAAAGATAGAAAAAAGAAAGCCATAGAAGCTATAAGGTTAGTAGATGAGGCGTTTAAAAAGTTTAACCCTGAACATAAAGACCCCATAACTCCCAAATTGTGGGTTTTGCGTGGAGCGTGTTGTCTTGGTAATGGCCCGGTGTTATCCGCTAAACAGTCGTTTCATAAGGCTTGGGATGAATGGAAAAATCCTGAAGCGGCTGTACAGCTTGGCGCTATATATCTTCAAGAAGAGAACTTCGACAAGGTTATTGAAATCCTTACAGAAGTATATAAGCTCAAGGAGTTTAAGTTAGCGGGGATACCCATAGATGTAGTCCAAGTAGAGTGCGCTATGCTTGAACAGTTAGGAGACGCATATAATCTAAAATTCAGAAAGGAGAATAAACTTGAATTTTTAAGACAAGCAGAAGTCCATTACCGTGAGTTTCTGTCAGTCAGGACGAGCTTAAAAGTCATGGAAAGTTTATCTACGATCCTAAGAGAAACTGGGAGGATAGACGAGGCTAACTTTTTAGATGTTCAATGTGTAAACAAATTCCCAGGATCAGTTTCCTCATGGTATAATCTCGCTCAGACTGAAATGTTAGCCAAGAGATATGTAACAGCAAGATTGTTCTTGATGGAAGCTAAAAAATACTCACCCGAAGCTAAAGATATAAACCATAATCTTAATATGATCAATAAAATCATTGGTATTAAGAAATGACACAATGAAAGGATAAAATGCTGGATAGCCACGATCCGCAGAGGTATACAAGAAATAGGTCGTTCAGTCCATATGAAAACCTATTTATTGCAGTTGTGAAGTTATCAATTAAGCAAGGAGATACAAAGTTTATATGTAATGGGAAGAGTCTATACAGGCTTGCTGAGGTATGTGGAGTAAGTGGTAATGCGGTGGAGGCGATAAGGGCAAATTATTATAGATAGGCTCTTGAAAATGTTTTTATAAATGTAATACTTTAATTAGATAAGGCGACGGCTTTATCATTTACGTAATCTGTACGCCCGTATGCGGGCAAATGGGGTTAATTCTGTGCACAGCAGGGTTAACCCTTTTTACTTTGATAAATCGCCAGGCGCAGAGCATCCCAAAATGAAATGCGGATAGCATTGACTACTCTGCCTAAACATATATGCCTCTTGCGGCCTGGCTTATATAAAAAATCATAACCTCATATACACTATAAACTTATCCATGCCAAAAGTCTTACCTGAAATAGCAATGATAAAAGCGAAAGTATTAACCAAGAGTTTAATGGCTCATAATGGGAATGTAGCTGCCTTAGCCAAGTCAGAGAGAGTATCTAAGCAAGCCATATATTCAAAGCTCAAAAGATTGCCTGAAGATCTCACCTTCAACAGAGTGATGGATAAGATGGGGGTGTCTGATAGATACTTAGCAAGGAAACTCAAAGATGGGTTAGAAGCAAAAAGGTTTACTAAGCAAGGTATAAAGCCTGATATGGGAGTTAGGCATAGATACTTAGTAACAGCCTTGCAATGCAAAAAGTATCTTGGAGTAGAGGCAAGCCAAAATAATCTAAATTTCTCTTCAATAACATTTAACTTCGCTACTGAGCCAGATAGGTTGCTAAACGAAACGGAACGCAAAGTGATTGAAGATATGGCTACGCCGCACGAGGGAAGCAATGGCGAATAAGGGGATAACTTTAGATATAAATTATCAACCTCTTGAAAAGCAGTCATTGTTCCATTTATCTGGGGCAAAGTATAGATTATACATAGGAGCTTGGAGGGCCGGAAAAACGTTTGCAGGTTGCCAAGAAGCATTTAAGCAATCTTATCTCTATCCTAAAAACTGCGGTGTTATATTCCGAAAAGACTTTACTGACTTGCGAGATACCACGATGAAAACTTTATTTGAGGTTATCCCGCAGGACTTTATAGCTGATTACAATAAAACAGAGCATCGTGTTCTCATGCGTAATGGATCGGAAATATACTTTAAGCATTTGAAAGAGGGAGTAAAGTTGGGTTCACTCAATCTTGGATGGTTTTTCATTGATGAGGCCGAAGAAGTAGATGAGCAAGTATTCACGTTTTTACAAGGCCGATTATCTTTGAATACCGTGGGGAGACAATGTGGGTGGTTAGTTTCAAATCCTCCAAATGTTGACCATTGGATATACCAGAAATTCGAGTTGGGCAATGACCCAGACTTTGCGACATTCCACGCGTCTACTTATGAGAACAAATCCAACTTGCCTGACAACTACATATCAAGCCTTGAGAATTTGCCTCCATCGTGGCGCAAGAAATATCTTGAGGGAGATTATGGTTTCACTCCGGATGGAAAACCTTTTTATGATGGATATGTAGAAACCATACATAGACAAGATATAGCATATGATCCTAAAATTCCGTTGACTTGTGGGTGGGATTTTGGTAAACGTCATCCCGCATTTTGTGCTACGCAGATACATCCTGATGGAAGATGGAATATACTGTTTGAGTTGATGGGTTCGTATGTTACCATAGATAAATTTGTGGATAATCACGTATTCCCTGAATTGAACAAAAGGTTTCCCGGAGCGACGGCTATCCATTATGGAGACCCGGCATGTACCCAAGTATCAGATAAATCCGAGCAGACGACATATCAGATATTGTTGAGTAAAGGAATTTTGATACATTCAAAACCGTCAGAGTACAGGCTCAGGAAAGAGATAATAGAAAAAAAGATCAACACTATACAGAATGGATTGCCTTTATTGATAGTCAATCCACAATGCAAAACTATAAACGACGGGTTCATGGGTGGGTATCATTACCCGGATTATGACCCAAGTAAATCTTTCACGGACAAGTGCGAACTTCCATTCCATGACGACTTTTATTCCCATCTTTTGAATTCTTTAGAATATATCGCTGTCCATGTATTTAGTCCCATAGCGAAAAAGCAAGAAAGATTTGTACAGAGGCACAAACCCGTATCTGCCGATAATATCTGATAGGAGTATCAATGCTATACGAAGACGCTAAAATACAAGTAGATTATGAAAAAGGGAAATTGGTCGCCAGAATAATATGTGAAGAAATAAAAAAGAGTATAGGCGATGAGGCAACGTCTGGAGAGAATAGTAAGATATATAAACTGGCTAAGAGATGCGAAAACCAATATTCTCAAGTTACAAAATGGATGGAAGCGGAAAAGACGTGCAATGCTCCCTGGCCCGGAGCGGCGGATTATTTTATACCCATAACGGAGTGGACAATAGACGCTGTACATGCTCGTGTGATGAATACTCTTTTTAGCCAAGAACCTTTTATGACAGGGAAAGGTGAAGATAGTTCTTCTATTCAGAATGAAGAGTCAGCTACAGATTTCGTTGATATGGTATTCCGCAATATAATCCATATTTACGATAATATAAATTTCTTTTATAAGCAGATGATAAAACTTCCTTTTGCGGTTTTAAAATACTGCTGGATAAAAGAGTTCGACTCACAGATAGTAAAGGAAGACGCTATATATTTAGTAAATCCTGCCACTGGAGAAGAAAGAGACTTGCTCCCTGATGATCCACAGGCGCAGATGGAGATGGTAGAATTAATGGCAAACGGGTGGCAACAGCAGGGAACGCGGCCTGTATGGGTACAGAAAGATGTTGAGTTGATCAATGCGCCGCAATTAAAATATATCCGGTTTGAAGATTATGTATGGTGTCCTAACGCTAAAAGAGGAACACGGCTTTACTGGGAGGGAGACAGATGTTGGTTTACAATAAACGAGCTTATGTTAAAAGCGTCTCAAGGATATTTCATACAAGAGGGTGTAGGCAAAGTTAAAGACTCTCCTAAGTTCAAAGAGTTGACCGGGTCAGAGAAGATACTGACAGAAAGAAGCGCGTTAATAGAAAGTTTCAACTGGTATGGAAGACTGCCATTCAACAATAACAATGAAATAGATTTCGAGGATAAAGAAGCAATAGAACAGGAAGTATGTTGCGTTGTGGCGTATAAAGAAGAAGAATTGTTACAGATAATCCGTTGGCCTTATAGGCGTATACCTTTTCCAGATAGAGTATATATGCGAGGCGAGTTTGAAGAAACTGAAAATTTTATAGGCCGGTCTCTTGCTGAAAAGATGTATATGTCTCAAAAGGAAATGAACACGTTTATCAATACCATAATGAACAACGCAATGTTGTCTATGCAGAAGATTTTTATTAAACAAAAGACATTGCAGGGAGATGAATTTAGTCGGCCTGAATTATATCCCGGTGCTATGTGGGAAGAAGATAAAGCGGGAGATATAAGAGTACTTAGTGTGGGAGATGTATCTCAAATAGGAACACAGTTAGAAACCATGTTGATGAGTTTTGCTGAGAGAATAAGCAATATATCTATTTATCAAACAGGAACGGCAAGAGATCAGGGTGGACAAAAGACTTTAGGTGAAGTCCAGGCTACAATATCCGAGGGCAACATCGGTATGGATAAGTTCATACAGCGTTGCCATAATATCTTGAGAAAAATATGTGATTGGACGATAGATTATTATGTTGACAATATGCCCCAAGGATTAGAAAGGAAATTACAAGACGAGACTGGGAAATCTATACTTCCTACTCAAGACAATATCGGAAAGTATCAAGAAAAAGGGATAGACACTGTATGGCAGTCGGAACAGATTAGAGGTAAATTTAATTGGATATGGAATGGTACAAGTCTGACTTCGTCAAAACAATGGAAATTGGCTGTAGCAAATGACATGATGGAACGATATTTGCCTCAGCCTATGGTACAAGGTAATATGCTTGCCACGTGGGAGATACTAAGAAAAGGATTGATTGTCCGGGGTGAGGATTGGACTACTATATTACCCAAGAAAGAAGCTATTATAGCTGAGATGACAAGACAGGCTCAGGAAGCTCAACAGATGCAACAACAGCAAGCGCAACAACAGAATATGCAGAGTGCTGTCAAGAAAGCGTTAGTAATGAAATCTCTTCAAAATCGTGGAGGGCTACAAAATGCTGGGCCTATTCAATCCTAAAACTGACGATCAGATAAAGCAAGATATGAAAAAAAATCTTGATAATATGATACTCAGGTCTGCATCGTTAAAAAAACTTATAATCTCGAACTGGTCAGGTTGGGCAGAATTCAGGAAACTTATCTCGGACTATATGGAAAAATGTAAGAAACGTAAAGCTATAACAGCTTTAGACACTGCAGATGAGAAGACTATTTACGAGCTTAAACTTTTAGATCACGAGATATATATATTATCCTGGGTCTTGAGGATACCTGAACAGTTTATTGATAAAACAGAGAACGCCGTTAAAGAATTTAATAATAAAAAGGAGGAATGATGGAATTAAAAGATATGGGGTATAAATCTGAAAACCCTCAACCTGCCGAAGCAAGCAAAAGCAAAATAAACTATCCGTCAATGTCTTTGCATAAAAATATACCGGAAGACTTGTTAAGTAAAGATATAGGGTCTGTATGCAGGTTGGAACTGGAAGTTAAGGTTGTGGGTAAATCAATAGACCAGTATTCCGAAGATAAGGATGAACGCATAGACCTCGAGATACTCAAGATTGGATACTTGTCTGATGTCGGAGGGAAGACGAAAGATGAATATTTGAACATGTCTCAAGACGACAGGGATGAGTACGATAAAAAAGAAGTTATGAGTAAGTCTAAAGAACAGCCAGAGAAATAAATGCCACTAACAAAAACAGGAAAAGAAGTGCTTGGAAAAATGCGTGAAGAGTATGGAGATAAAAAAGCTAAGGAAGTCTTTTATGCTTCTATAAACTCTAATAGATCAGGGTCAGAAGATTGGCATTATAAAAAAGCAAATAATGAAATGACCGTATTAGGCCATAGGACAAAATAATGACTTTGCCTATTTTTATATTTTGGTCTGTGTTAGTCCTGCTTACATATACAGATATTGTTTCACGCAAGATACCGTTGATAATAATTATTCCATCTATCATGGCTGGGTTATGGTTCAATAGGGATATATTATCCGTTAGTCTTATGTTAGTTCTTGGATTGATTTTGTACAGACTTAAATTCTGGTACGGTGGAGATGTAAAACTGATGATGTTCATAGCTTCTTTTTTAAGTTACCAATCGTTTACAATATTATTTATGGCGTTAGGTTGTATATATTTATACAGGTTTATCGCAAAGGAACAAAAGAATTTGCCAGCCACCCCGTTTATTTTGTCAGGAACTATACTATACTTTTTATTTGATGTGGTTATACCTAATACACTTATATTCATTACAAAAGGGACAAGGTGCGGTTGAGTATGGACTTGACCATATCCCCCCATAATGCGAGGAGTGTCAGATGAAGTTGTTAAAAGAGTTGTGGATGTTACTCAGAAGTGAACGAGGAGATGAAAATGGAGCAGAGGGAACAGGCGGAGACTCCGGTACAACCGGACAAAGTCAAGGTCAACCTGATGCTGACATAAATGCAGGTGGTGGAGATGAAGGACAAGGCGATGAGCCCCCGGCGGCTACACCGAAATATGGGGATTTTGGAGATACCCCGAAGACTCAGGAAGAAGCTATAGCTTTAGTAGATAAAGTCTATAGTGAATACGGAAAGATTAAGCCGATAACACAAGAGTATGAGAAATTGAGAGGTAAGACAACTGCGACAGAACGCAACCTTGCTTCGATACGGAAAGCGCTTGAGGGTTCGGGGATTAAACCTACCATTGACGAGAATGGAGAAGTAAGGTTTGATCTAATTAATCAATCATCTTCCCAGCGTCAGAAAAAGTTTCAAGATACACACAAGCAGTTGTTTGATCCCAAAGTGTTGGAAGCCATACAGTATATGTTGGACGATACGATTGAAGATAGGTTGTCTACCCGTGAACAAGCGGAGTTACAGAAACGCCAGCAGTTCCAGTCATTTGTGTCAGCTAAACAAAAAGCCAATGATTTGATGATAGCGTACTTTCCGCAGATCAAGGTTGGGGATCCTACATTCAATCAATCTCTGTATGACAGGGCGACTGAAATATGGACTGAAAAGTACAAGTCTAATCCACAGGGAGAACTTATAGCGGCTCTTCAGGCGGCACGGGAATTAAATATCCCCATGCAGGCCATATCAAAAGCTAAGCTTGAGGGGTTTGAGGCAGGGAAAGCCAATAAAAAGATAGTAGCTCCTATAACGGGTGGAGGACAGAAGCCAGCCAGTACGGGATTTAAAGAACTGTCTAAAGATGAATACTTGAAATTATCTCCAGATGCAAGACTCAAATATGATGAAGTATCTGTTAAACTAAGAAATCAATCAGGAGGCCATAAATGAAGTTGTTAAAGTTTTTTCTCCTGGCACTATTCGATACGCGTGGATGGACTACAGAAATGAATGTAACAGGTATATCGGAGATTGATGCCGCTATTCCTAATTTCTGGGCCGACAGTATCGTACCCGATGCAACCCGTAAAGGGTTCTGGGGTAGGTTGTCAGGTAAAGAGGGTTCAGCAATGCCGGTTATTGATAAGACCGGACAGTTGAAACAAAAAGGCGATTATATTACGTTTAATACAATCGCGCAGTTGATGGGTAACGGCGTTACAGGTGAAAGCGTTTTAAAGGGCGGAGAAGAGAAGTTGGCTATTGGTTCATTCTCTGTTCAGGCCGACATTGTAAGGCACGCTGTTGCTGTCAGCAGAAAATCTACTTTGCAAGCAAACTTCGATGAAGTTCAGATAACTAAGAATTTGTTAACTGACTGGTTTGCTCGTAAAATGGACGGAGACATATTCACGGATGTACTTGGAAGCTCTGCCGTATCTACGATGTACGGTGGCTCAGCGACCGATGTATCCGGGTTGAATTCTACTGACGCGCAGTATTTTGGGCCGTCGGAGATAACCAAAGTACGGCTTGCCTTGCAGAGACAGGGAGCTACTCCTATAAAAATCAACGCCGATCAGGGGATAGAAGAGCCTGTGTACGGTTTGGTAATGGGCGAAATAGAGTCATACTATCTTCACCAGAACACGGCGTTTGTACAGTCTATCAGAGACGCGTGGCAGAGGTATGCTGGCAAAGGAGCTAATAACCCTATATTCAATGGAGCAATAGGTATCTACGATAACATGTTGCTTTACAATTATCGTTCTTTGCTACCTATCCCCCAGGGTACGCCTCTTAGGCCCGAAACGACTCTATCGGCAACTCTCGTAACCGCTGGAACAACGGCGTATGTTGGTGTAGCCGCGTCAAGTAATACTGACGCTGATTACACGTTGTTCTTCGCTTCGTCTGGTTCTTTACAGATAGGTGATGAGATCATATCTTACTCAGGTAAGACTGTCTCGACCTTTACGGGTTTGACAAGGGGTGTTTCTGGTACTACGGGCGCACAGCATACGGCTGGAGCGTTGGTAACCCAGCGCAACGTGTCTTCTGTAATAGGGTTTGGCGCAGGTGCAATTTATCGCGCTATTCCCGAAAATGCTAAACCTATTGGCGATAGTGATGATTATGGCGCGCAGATAGGTTTGGGTATAGAAGCATATTACGGACACGCCGCGTTCAAAGATGCGCTTAGGGGCAAATCGCCAGGGTTGGTTATTTGCAAAGTTTATTCCGCTAACCCCATTGGTATATAATTGAGAGGAGATAAAATGAAAAAGTTATTTATTTTAGCCCTCTTGATTGCGATGGCTGTTCCTTGCTACGCCGCCACGAAAGCTACCCAGGCTTCGATGGATAAGGGCATTTCCGGTGGTGTGGTTGGGGTAGGTGATTTGTCAAGTGGTGATACCGCTGAAGTCAGCGATAGTGGTTCGGTGAATACGGTTGCAAGATCTAAAGCCATTACTAATCAAAATGGTGATGGTTTAGCGTATACCGGAGCTTGCCGAATTCAGACTATATTAGTATCAGGTGTGTCTGCGGGTGATTCTGTAGTAATATACGACGCTTTAACGGCAACAGGAAATCCGAAATTTGATATTTTCGTCGGAACTGCGGCTGACACCAAAGTAGTTGTTTTGGGTGGAGCGCCTTTTGCTACAGGTATATATGTAGACGCAACTGATGGCGATGTGATCACTGCAACTGTGCTTGACTATTAAAACCAAGGAATGAGGGCCGGGGAGAAATCCCCGGTCTTCACTAAAATATGGTAGACATAGTATTAAAACTTCTGCTCTTAATCTCTCCGATAGCATACACAACTGGCATGCGGATAGATAAGTTTGAATTGATATTTTTCCATTTAGGGATAGTTGTCTTGTTCCTGGCTTCATTATTAGATAAACCCAAAAGAGAATTTACAATGCCTAAGGGGATCATTGGTATTTTATTGTTATGTATAGTAAGTGTTTTTATCCATTCATTTCAGATACTTTCTCTTGGGGTATTGTTAAATATATTTATATTCTTTGTAGGGTTAAGTATAGTTTGCAAGTATGCCGGAGATCCTAAGCAATTCTATAAATATATTACTTTGGCGGTTGTGATAAATTGTGGGATATGGTTAGCACAGAAATACTGGTTTAACTTCTTGCCTTTTGAGAATAATCCTTTATCTGGGGGGCTATGTGGGACTACCCCGCGGTTGTTTAATTACTTAGCAATAGTAATGCCAATAGTATTTTCCGTAAGCCCTTTATCCTTAGCTATACCTTTATTGTCAATCTTAGGTGGTCAGTACGCTCCAATAGTTACTTCCGGTATAACAGTATTCGGAGCATTAAAATTGCATAGGGATAGGGTTGTGGCGATAGGGACGATGGTGATAGGATGTATCTTCTTATACTCGCATATATTTGAGTCTTTTCGGGTAAGATCTCAGGATATATTCCCTAAAGCCATTACAGAAGCGGCAAAGTTACCACTAATAGGACACGGATTAGGAGCATATTATCAGCAGATGGGTAACGACTCATTCAATATATTCTTACTTCTTGGTTATGATCTTGGGATATTAGGGGTATTCATTTTAGGATATGCTCTCTGGGAGTCAAGAAAGTTATTCAAGTTTGATGTAATCTCAATGTCAATGATTTCAGTATTAGCGGTATCTATGTTTGATTATGTAATTGAGATACCCAGGTTATGGTTTACTTTAATGTTCGTAATTGCGGTGTTTCTAACCCAAAAAACGGAGGAAGTATGTTAGTAGTAAATATCAGACACAGTCTATTACTCACGGATTATAACGGTAAACGGTATGCGTTTTATCCTGGTAAACCTGTGGAAATATCTCCAGAGGTATACAATAGTATAGTCCAGTCAAAACATATCAATGCTGACGATATAAGGCCTTATGTTATCCCTAATGGTATAGGTAACATAGAAGCCGTTGTGGATAAAAACGATGAAATTAAAGATATAAACACAGAAAAAGTAATTGAACTCAAGCGTGGGCCGGGAAGACCTCGGAGGAAATAATGACTAAAGGTAAACTGACTCAACAAACAATGAACCCGTTGATAATCCAAGAACCGTTAACATTGGATTATGATAGTGTAGAATTTTCTTTAGCCAGTCCATTGAGCGATTACGATTTAAAAGATAATGAAAGTGCGGCATTTCAATTCTGTTCAAAATGGACAACTTTAAGTTTACGGTCAGATCAAAATATAACCATCAAATTGAATGCTACTACATACAATTCCATAACAATAACAGCCGGAAGACCGTTTGAAATGAACAATTTATGTGAAATACGCAATATATTTCTGACTAACTCATCGGGAGAAACAGCAAGTATTAAGATGATAGGAGTAGATAAATCGTGAGTTCTGTAATTGATAGGTATAAAGATATAATGGATAGCGCAAAAGATTTCGATACGTTCATTAAAAATAAGTTATCAAAAATGTCTCCCATAGAAGTTGATGTGTCTATAAGGATAGCGGATATGATACAAGAGGCTGAGGTTATCCTTGCGTTAAAATTAGATAATTATGAAAGTATTATCAAGAATGAGAACAAGAGATTGAGTGAATTACAGAACAAGTTGGATAAAGAACAGGAAGAGAATAATAAACAATTGTCCTATGTCCAAAAAGAAAGAGCTGATGTTGAAGCGTTGTCTATAAAGTATATAGGCGACTCAAATACTCTAAAAAAATCAGTAGAGGAATATAATCAGAAGAAACTCGAACTTGACCAACAGCAAAAAGAAGTAGACTCTTCATTATGCAATATAAAAGTTATCACAAGTCAGAACGAAACAATTTTAAAGGAATTACTTAAAGAAAAACAAGATGTTGCTTGCGCTTATGCCAATTTACAAGATAAAGAAAGAAGTATTATTGATATAGAAAATAAGGTAGAGGATGAAAAGAAAGATATAAAATCTGCCTATATGGAATTGGCTAAGCAAAGAGAAAATATAGACAAGGAAGTAAAAAGAATATCGGACATTGCCATAGATGAAAAGTTAAAACATATAAAGGAAATAGAAGATAAGGCGGAGTCTAAAGAGCAAGCCGTTAATAGGAAACTTAAAGAAGTGGAAGAAAAAATAAAAGAATATGAGGTAAAGAAAAAGAATTTAACAGATAAAGAATATAATCTCAAGGCGTATGAGTCTACTTTGAATATAAAATCCGCTAAATTTCAAGAAGAGTTGAGGCATAAAAATGTTTAAGACTGTTCTATTTATTATCCTTGCTGTGATCATAGGAACATCTTTTCTTCCAACTGATACATTGAAGACTGCGAGTGCTGATATAATTGGCTGTATAGATGAATTCAGGTATATGCTCGATGTCGGTTTTTCAAATCTGACAAATAATCAAGTTCCTGTTTACAATTCCACTCAAGGGAAATGGACAAATGGTGGAAATTCTACAGCCTGGACTTCCAAAGCCGACTATAATTTCACCTCCAACTCCTTCAACGGTACGGGCAACTTCACCACTACAGGCAATATAACAGCGGGCAACTTCACCACCACAGGAAATATAACAGCTGGCAACTTCACCACCACAGGAAATATCACCGCTCCCAAAGTCCGGACAGGAGTAATCTCCCCCTCCACCGACAGCACCACAGCAGTACAGATAAATAAGGCAGATGGTGTAACGAACGTAGTCAATGTGGATACTACCAATGGGAGAGTGGGGATTAATATATCTCCATCTTCGCCTTTAGTTATTTCTTATCCTTCTGCTAATACAATTACAACTTTTCCCATATTACAGATGGAAAATCCCACTGTCGAT